>JFBN01432797.1_pt1 | contig 11670 bp, 21 predicted proteins | sample 768741 | NCBI WGS metagenome assembly JFBN01 (sample SAMN01983846, study PRJNA193217) | chicken gut metagenome | biome: terrestrial biome; isolation source: ceca of Broiler chicken | host: Gallus gallus | place: United Kingdom: England | collected 2010-09-07
ACGGCAGCAAGTGCAGCCAATACGGCAGCCGATAGGGCAAACCAGGCCGCTGCCGGCGCTGAAAACGCGCTCCCCAAAACAGGAGGAACGATCACCGGAAACCTGGAGGTGGAGGGAGAACTTACCCACCAGGATAGCCAGGTGCTTGACATGGCGTCGTATCCTATAGACTCCGGCGATTGGACGCCTACGGTACAGGCCGGATCATTAAGCAATGTTATCGCAAAGTGGTGGAGGCGAGGCTCATTATGCCACGTAACATTGGATGCGACATATACCGTAGACGCGGGCGAAACATCGACGGCATCTCTAGACTTTTACGGCTTGCCATTTGCCGTTGATGCAAGCGCCGGAAATGTGGCCGGTACGGTGGGACGATGGATACCTATCGTGCTCATAAACGGCAACGCAGATGATCCCGCGACCGGATACAGTAGCTTAGCCGATGGATCAAGGCTTAGGGCTATATGCTTTCGCGGCAATGGGAGGTCATATCAAGTGGCATGCAAGGATATGGCCGGTAAATCAGGCGAAATTGCATTAAGTATCGATTATCCAATAGCAGGAGGCTAATTATGGGGACAAAAACGACTGTTGATATGTTGACCACCGACAGCGTATCTATCCTGACCCAGCAAACGATCGACGTAGGCGGCGTAACCTACACGCTGGGCAACCACCGCCGCGCTTACGTCAACAGCACCGGCGGCCGGGAGGCACTCGCCGCCGAGCAGCCCGGAGACGTGGTAGCTGCCGTCATGGCGATCTGGGGCGATACTCCTACGGTAACGGATACGCTGGACGGTCAATAACACCAAACCGCCGTAAGGCGGTATTTTTATGCCCAAATTGGACGGGAGGGAGAAAAGCATGGCAAAAATTATCCTTGACCCTGGTCATGTAGAGGGCTACAACAGGGGTGCTGTCTCCGGCTACTATGAGGGGACGGCTATGTACCACTACGCCTACCGGTTGGCAGATAAGCTGCGGGCCGCTGGTCTGGATGTAGGCATCACCCGAACCAAGATCACCGACAACCCGAGCCTGACCGCCCGAGGCAAGCAGGCCAAAGGTGCGGACATGTTTGTCAGCTTGCACAGTAACGCAGCCAGCAGCGCCAGTGCCAACGGCGTGACCGTGTTCTACAGCATTAAGCGTAACGCCGACAAGCCCCACGCGACCAAGTGGTGCAACGAGCTGGCCGGGCTGATTAACGGCGGCACCCGAGCCCGTGGGGCAAGCACCCGCAAAGGTAGCGGCAACTGGGATTACTATACCGTGATCCAGTCCGCCGTGGCGGCAGGCTGCCCGCATGTCTTTTTGATTGAGCACGGCTTCCACAGCAACAAAAAAGAATGCACTTGGTTGATGCAGCCGGCCAATATGGAGGCCATGGCCACGCTGGAGTGCGGCCTGATCTGCGACATCCTGGGCGTCAAGGCCAGCGGCGGCACGACCCATGCGCCCGCCTCTTTTGGCCAGAAGATGGTCAACACCCCCGACGATACCCTCAACGTCCGGGACGCGGCTAACGTGAACGGCAAGAAGCTGGGCGCGCTAAAGGACCGCAGCCTAGTGGAGGTGTACGGCCTGGCCGGAAACGGTTGGGTGCTGATCCAGCAAGGCAGCCTGCGGGGCTGGGTGAACGGGAAGTATCTCGTGGAGCCCGAAAAGACCTTTGCGCCTTATATCGTGCGCGTCACAGCCGATGCGCTAAATATCCGTAAGGGCCCCGGCACGAATTACGACGTGGCCGGATGCATCCGGGATAAAGGCAGCTATACCATTATAGGCGAGCAGGATGGATGGGGACGGCTCAAATCCGGCGCTGGTTGGATAAGCTTAGCTTATACCACTAAGGTTGGAGACGCCGACGCTAAGCCGGAGCTGACGCGCATCCTAAAGCTGACCAGCCCCAACATGCGAGGCGAAGATGTGCGCTGGGCACAAGCCCGTCTAAATGCGCTTGGCTACAACTGCGGCACGCCTGATGGTATCTTCGGGCCGAACACCGATAAAGCGGTCAAAGCGTTTCAGCGGGCGAATGGGTTGTCTCAAGATGGGGACATCGGCCCCAAGACCTGGGCTAAGCTATAGGAGGCGAACATGGACGAAACGAATAGCCTGGAAGCGCTCCACGTACAGGTGGCCGAGCAATACCAAATGATTAAGCGGTGCAACGGACGAATTGAAAAGCTGGAGGCAAGGCAGGACAATCTGGACAGCATCGCGGCCTCCGTCACTGCCTTAGCCACGGAACAGGACTACATAAAAACGGATGTAAAAGAGATCAAGTCCGATGTAAAAAGCCTTACGGCCAAGCCCGGCAAACGTTGGGAAGGTATCGTGGACAAGATCATCTATGTAGTGGTTGGCGCTCTGGTTGCCTGGGCGCTGTCTCATTTTGGACTGTAGGAGGGGCAAAATGGAAGATATGCTCATGACATACCTCGTAGAAAACTGTGCAATCGTAGTGCCGGTGCTCTGGTGCATCGGCGCGGCGCTCAAGCGGACGCCCAAGGTGGCCGACTGGCTGATCCCCTATCTGCTGGGGGCTGCCGGCATTGCATTTTGCGTAACGATCACCTTAACCACCGGCGGTCGAGCCGTGGAGGGGATCATGCAAGGCGTCATTACCGCAGGCGTAGCGGTATATGGCAATCAGCTGGTCAAGCAGGCTGCAAACAAAAAAGAATAGGCCCGTGCCGTTGGCATAGGACGCAGAAAGCCCCTCCACTGGAGGGGCTTATTTTTTATGAAAATTTTTTTGAAAAAAACCCTCAAAAATTTTGCTCAAATACCTTTACATACCACCCAATGAGTGGTATAATAAAGACAGTTAAGAGGTGAGGCGAACACCCAAAAACGCAGAAAGGCAAACAAAATGGCAAAAGAGATCAGCTTGGACAACGGGATCACCTACATGGCTGCCGCAGAGGCAATGGCCGAGATCAACGCGCGCAACTTGTGGGATGTTGTAGTGCAAATGATGGATGACGAGACACGGGAGCGGGTACATCATGATCTGGCACCTTGCACAAACGACGAATTCCTCGCGCGCTACCTAGAGATCGCACCCGCCGATCTCATCATCGGATAACTCCTCCACGACACCGGGCCCGGCGGTATATCCGGGAGGGAGGGACGGAGGGGATACTGTAAGGAGGCCATAAAATGCCATACAGCGACAAACTTAAAGCCGCCCGAAAGGCGGCTAGTCTCTCACAAGAAGCCTGCGCGGACAGACTCGGAGTACCTACCCGCACCCTAGAAAACTGGGAGGCAGGGAGCCGAACTCCACCGGACTATGTACAGCGCCTGGTGCTGGCCGAACTGGCCAGGATGGCAGCGGCAAAGTAAATCGTAAGAAACACAAGCAAAGGCCCCGGAGCTTTCCGGGGGCTTATTTTTTATGAGAATTTTTTGAAAAAAACCTCAAAAATTTTGCTCAAATACCTTTACATACCACCCAATGAGTGGTATAATAAAGACAGTTAAGAGAGGTACGGAGGAAATAAAAATGAAGTATAACAAGCACGAAATCATGATGCATGCCTGGTATCTGATTAAGACCTATGGCATTAGCCGTTCCGCCGCAATGAAGGCCGCATGGTCTTGCGCCAAGGCCATGCTAAAAGCGGAAGCCGTCCGCTGTGACTGCGAAGAAACCTACTGCGGCCACTCCAAGGTTAAAATCAATGATTGGGTAAAGCATGGCAAAAACCGCACTTACATCTCCGTCCGTGTATATACCAATGCATGGCACATCAAGCGCGAAATCAAACTAGGCTATATTGATAACATGACCGGCGAATATATCGCGGCGGCCTAAAAACCGTTGACGATCTGCAAGAGCATGCCACATCACAATATATGCAGATTGGAATGGGAATCCCAACACAGAGCCGCCGATATTATCCATGAGCAGATTTTCGGCGGAAAACGGAGGGGAATTTTATAGGTGCGAGATCAACTAGGACGCATATGAGAGGGACAAATAGGTATGCGTAAAATATGCAAATACTGCGGTAAACCATATGACGGAGGTAGAGATACAAGCGCATGCAAGGATTGCGTAAAAGCTCGCAGGCAGACAACGCTAGGCCAAAGGGTATGCAAAGCGTGTGGGGAGGCGTTTGTGGGAGGGCCGCGCGCTTGGTATTGCCCAAAATGCAGATCGGAGCGAAAACGCGATCAAATGGCAGCTTATAAGCGCAATGGAGCGGCTCGTCCGCTTGGGTCGGTAGATCGGTGTGAGGCGTGCGGACGTGAGTATACAGTGACAGGGGGACTACAACGCTATTGCCAGGCCTGCGCTAAGGATGAAGTAAAAAAAATAGACCGGCAACAATCAAAAGATTGGAATACCGCACATGATTATTACCGCACCCAAGCCATGGAGCGGAAAAAAACGGTGGCAGAAATCCCGTGCAAAGCTTGCGGCAAGCTATTTATACCATCCAATGGGGCCAAGACATGCTCTCAAGAGTGCAAACAAAAACTATCGAGGGAAAATAGGGAGCGGACGGAAAAAACGAACAAAATAGCGCGTAACGAGCGCCGAAGGGTAGCGCGGCAAAAAAAAATAAACGCCATGAGCCAAGAGGAATATAGAACGTATAGGGATGAGATCAATCAAAAAGCTCGGGAAAATTATCATAAGCGAAAAAAGCAAATGGCGCGTATGGGGTCATAATGGGGTCATAAAACAAAAAGCAAATAACAAAAAAACACCTAAATTTCAGTGAAATTTAGGTGTTTTGGATGGCGGAGAAGGAGGGATTCGAACCGACGTGCAGGATGATATGTGGCGCGAAAATGCGCTTTAACGTGAGATTTTATGATGCAAAAGCCGGTATTTGCGATCATATAACATGCAGTTTCCGCGCGTATGGGGTCATTGTGGGGTCAAAAAATTAACGCTATCGGCAAGCACGGCGGCAGCCTTTTGTTTTGCTGCGTCGTACACATCCTCATATTGGCGGCGGGTATAGGCGCTATTGCCATGCCCCATAATCTGCGCGATCGTTGCCTCATCGACGTGCCCGTTGATAAGCGCGGTAGCCACAAAATGACGCAGAGCGTGGATGCCAATAGCATCAAGCCCTGCCCTGATTTGTAGCCGCCGCAAACGGCTGGAGAAGGTTTCGGGGTGTAGGGGATAGCCCAGCGGATCCGGGAACAGCAGGCTATGGTCAGACCATGCACCTCCGGCCTTTAGCCGCTGCTCTGACTGGGCCTTTTTGTGCGCGGCCAATATGCGGACAGCGGCGGCGGGCAAGCGCCCGGAACGATAGGCATGATCGGTTTTGAGATCGTCTGTAAGGTGGGGATGATGAGTATTGCGATCCACCACGACCTTCCGCGCGACGCGATAGGTGCCCGCGTCCAAATCGATTGCATCCCAACAAAAACCGAGCAACTCGGAGCGGCGGACGCCGGTTACGGCGTCCAGCACGAGGGGAGCAAACAGGTCGCACGAGCTTGCCGCCTCAAACAGAGCGGGGAGATTATCAGGTGATAAGACTTTGCGGACAGGACGGCGCTGGCGCGGCGCGCTGACTTTATCAGCCGGATTTTTTTGTATGATACCATCCTCAACGGCGTGGTTAAACAGCCAGCGCAAAAAATCAAGTGAGTTTTTGACCGTTTTAGGGGATAACGAAACTTTGCCGCCTTTAGGACGCAGATTATCACGCCACATGGTGATATGGCTTTTGCGGATATCCTCCAGCATCATGCCGGCCAGCGGGGAGGGATAGAGGTGGCAATTTATGATGGATATATATCCACGCCAGGTAGTATCCGACAGGGCCGGACCGTACACACGCATGCAGCGCTCGCACCAGTCGCGCAGGCGTGTGCCGGAAACTGGCATATAGTCTCCGGTAGCGCGGGATACCTTGAGATCATCACGATAGCGCCGCGCTTCGTCGCGGGTGGAAAAGTATGCGCATACACGGTTGGGGGTTCCGTCGGCCTTTTTGCCCATGGTGAGGCGTACTTCATATCGCCCGTCGGCCCGGAGCCGGATGTTGGGGTCAGACTTCTTTTTTTTAGATTTTGGCATGATCTGTCCTTTCTTGCGCGCGGGACAAGAGCATGCTATAATAAGCATAGCAATGCCCGGCATCTTTGGTAGGGGGTCGGTGTTTTGCTGCTCTCCCGCTCCAGGCGGCAACCTGGGGCGGGATTTTGTTATTTTGTGATCGTTAACGTGCCAGAGGCAAGGAGCGCTTCGGTGTCCCAATCCAAAGCCTCAATATCGACGGGATCATCGGCGCTGCGGGCGAGGAAATAGGAGTGGCAGCGGATCGTAATGCCACTTTTGACTTCGACCAGTGTAGAATTTAGGTCTTCCGTGGGGCGATCAATCAATGCAGCAGGGGTTAACTGTATGCCGGTCTGAAAGGGCTTAATCACCACGGCAAGATTAGCGGAAATCGCATCCGAACTGCCATTAGTAAAATCATAGCAAATATCAAGGGCGTCCCTGCCCTCATAGTCCTTGATGAGCGATACACTAACAAGCGATACGGAGTGCACCCCATTAGATGGCATAGAGGCAGCAGTAGACACGCTGGAGGTCGCAGGATCCGACGATGGAGGGGTAGGCGTAGAGGCGGGGATTGTCTCCTGAATGACGATGGCCGGCAAGCCGCCCTCAAAGGTAACGATACCCAAGGAAAAAGCGTATACAGTGCATGCGGCAAAACCTAGCGTAAAGCCAACTAGAGCGCCAAGGGCTACTAATACGGCGGTATACTTGCGCCGTCGCTTTGTGACCGCAGCGGCAGGCGTGCCGCATTCGGGGCAAAAATTGCCGTCATATTCGGTTCCGCAGTTTTTGCATGTGTGTTCCATGAAAATCCATCCTCCCCTTAGCTAATTTAGCGTAATGGTCCAGTCACCGACGGCGGTGACGATAAAACCTGCAGTATTCGGGCTGAGTTTAACCGTGCCGCTATATACCTCGGTCGTATTAACAAGCAAGTCATAACCACCCTGTCCCGCACCGATAACCGCAAAATGGCGGGAATCAGGATTGCCGGTAATCGTGGCGGTGCTGCCTGGATTAACTGCGACAAGGATAAAATCGCCGGATCCGGAATAGGTTTCGCCTCTGGACATAACCGGCAAAGTAAAGACGGATCGCATTTCGATGCTCCAATCGCCGGAAGCCTTAATTTCGAGCGTCGCGGCACTTTGCGTAGTATCCGTAGTAACGCCGGAATAGGGTTCGGTCGTATTAACCAACAATTTGAGACGATTCCCATCTGCATCATATGCGGTAACGGCGAAATGCCGTCCGGCGCTGTTGCCGGTGATATCAAAAACATACCCTTCCGGCAGCGGATCAATAGTGATAACATCGTCGCCAGACCCGGAGTATTTTACAGGAGCCGATACAACGACAGGGGTTGGCGTGGGAGATGGAGCGTTAGATTGGGATACTGCGCTGGGGCGATCGGAGCCCAAGGGATAGGCGATTAAAGCTATAATAATAAAGACACCCAGAGAGATCGAAAGAAATAATGCGCAACCCAAAGAGCAAGACCGCGCTCGGTTATGTGTATTAACAGGCGGGGATGGCTGTTGACGGATTGGCGGGCCATTGGAATATCCGGCGGCAGGCGTTCCGCAGTCGGGACAGAAATTGCCGTTATAGTCGCGGCCGCAGTTTTTGCATGTGTGCGCCATGCGATGGAACCTCCTATCTATATCCTATTACAGAAATGATAAATGCGGAACTAAAACGAGAAAATCATAGAACAACAGAAATCGACAGGAAAAGTCATTGAACGGCAAATGATACCATAGTAAACTAAGCGTATACAAAATCGCGCGCGAAATATGAGGATGGAGGGAAAACATGGCATACCACTGAAAAGGTAAGCATGCCTATGCCCATATACCCGGAGGTGCGCGTGATCGTTATTAGATGCATGGGACTGACGGTAATCAATACCTTAGCAGACGACGATAATCAGGAGGTGGTTATCATATAAGATAGCTGGAGGCCGCAAGGCCTCTTTTTTTATGCTTGCTTTTGATCGGCTGGCGGATCGGAGTCCGCTATATCATCGGGATCATGTGCGAGGGAGCGTGCGATAGCATCCTCCAAGGGAGCGTCATGAAAAACCCGGTTGTAGGCGTCCGGCTCCAGCTCGCGCATTTGGGTAATGGCGTATCGAACGATTTCCTCGCGGAAAGCCGGGTCGCCGGGATCGCGGTGGAGAGATGCGGCCGCATCGGCGGCAGATGCCGACGGTGCATGATCCGACGAAACTGCATCATCCAGACCAAGCAACCTACGGACGGCAGGCTGCATGTCAGGATGGGCGAGATAAGCCGATGTTAGCTGACTATTATCTTCTGCATATAAAGGAAGATCGTGTTCCAATACGCTCAATCCTCTTGAAATTAGGTCAATTACCGCCTGGTTTTGTGATCTAAAGCACATTTTGTGCCAGTGGTTGGATATAGCATTATACATTTCATCTGACACAGTAATAGTAAAACGGTTATTGTTTTTTGACATTTTTAATCTCTCCAATTTTGCGTTACATAAATTATACACCAATACACCAATGATGTAAAGGTGCAAAGCGATATTGCAAAGGATCAAAAATATGTATTGACAATGCACCAATGGTGCAATATAATAGTGGCAAGAAAATGCACCAATGGTGCAAAAAGGAGGAAATGCTATGAAGCGTATTACAGTAGGATTACCGGGGAAGCTCGAAAAGAAGTTGATCGAACTTAGAAAGACTGATAAATACTGTACAAAATCCTATGCGGATATCATCCGCGATCTTATGGAAAAGGGAATAAGTAGCATGGGGGGATAACCAGCACATTACACCCAATATATAAAGAAACGCCACCATGGTGTGCATGGTGGCAAAGGAAGGAGGAGAACACATGGCAGAAAAGGCGAATATAAGGGAACGGGAAAAGATCATTGAGCGATTGATAGAAGAAAGCAAGCGTGAGATCAACGCCAAGGAGGACGGAAAATATATAAGAATCAGTTATCCTCAAGGGCGCGAGAAAAACCTCGTAGTAGACGTTTTGCGCGATTACTTTCGCCGTATTCGGAGATATAGAGATGTAATGAGCCACAAATAAGCTGGATTGCCGACGCTGAAATACGGTCGGGATGTTGCATAAGGGACATAGCGACACTGTCAATATTATCGCATGTCTCCAGATAGCCGGGAATCGCGCTTTCTTCAAGGCTTACGCGGGTAAAAGATAAGACATCAAGCAAAAAGGAAATATCTCTATTTGTGAGCTCCATATGACCACCTCCATTGAGGAATTAGTTACAAAGTTAGAGTAGCATGAAGGTGGAGACCGGTCAAGGATAAATCGCAAAAATGAAAGAAGGAAAATACAATGACGATCACCGAGGCGGCCAGAAAGGCGGCAAAAACCCGCAGCTGCATCAGCCGGGAAGAGTGGAAAGGCCTAAATATGGCGGTATTGCCGACGAACGGTACGGAATGCTGCATGCTAGTAAGGACAAAGAAAAACGAGGGCCAATATCTTGTGGGACCGCTATGGGAGCCGCAGCGAGAAGACCTCGTGGCAGGTGATTGGCGGGTTTTAAGCCTAGAAAAATTTCCCGATGATTTCCAGCGCTTCGTCAAGACCGCGCTTGAAGCGGCTATCGAGGTAAGCAATCCCATGTTCGGATAATAGGCATTCGCTGGATGCGAAAATCTATAAGGCAAAACAAAGGAGCAAACCCATGACGATCACGGAAGCCGCGCGAGAAGCGGAAAAAACAAGCGGATGCATCAGCCGGAAGGCATGGCGGGATTTACGTTTCGCGATCTTGCCGACGGATAGCACGGACTGCTGTATCCCCATTGCCCTGGATAAAGCAAAGGGTAAAACCCCTATGCGGATAAGGTGGGAACCGCAGAGCGACGATCTTATAGCGGATGATTGGTATACGATCATCCCGGAAGAACTGCCCAAAGATATCCGAAACTTTGTAATAAGTAAGCTTGAAGAGATAGACAAGCGGCGCGAAGCTCTGCGGAAATGGTGCGAAGAACATGAGGAAAATGGCGGATAGAGGGGCTGCAAGATGTAAGCATATAAGCATCCGCGCCGGATGCCACGGCAGCGGGAACCAAACGACAAAGCGGGAGAGCAGCGTATAAACCCCTACCAAAAAACAGGAAGGAGCTATTAAGATGGCGATGCCGGAAGAAGTCAAACGGGAAACGCTGGATTTTAGCCAGCTCATGGTCCACATGGGCATAGGCCGGGACGCGCTGAAAAAGCTGATCGAGGCGGGCGGTATGCCGGCGATCCAATATGGAGAGTCACGGTATATCACACCTATACGGGCGCTGGAGGCCTGGGAGGATGAGCTTGGACGGTTGGCGGCGAGGAAATACATGCGGGAATTATCGCCGGAAGAGGACGCCAAGCTGCGCGACTGGCAGAGGTATAGGTAAGACGACCATGAAAAGGCGGGATAACGCCGTAAAGCGGGCAATCAAAGCCGCTGGGCTAACGCAGGCCGAGCTGGCGCGGAGGATGAACTACTCAAGGACGATGATAAGCACCATTGCAAACGGGCGCAATGTGCCAAGGCTGGACACGGCCGCAAAGCTATGCGCCGAATTGGGCGTCCAGAACCCGATGGATCTATACGACGACAACGGCCTCCCGAGGCCGTAGGAGGAATGAGAAAAATGAAAGCGCTTGAACTGATAGCATCGGCCCTATTGACGGCGGCCCTAGTAGGGTTTTGCATGTTGGGCGAGCCCGTCTGGTGGGTAGCGGCGCTGGCTACTGCGCTAGGCATCCTGGGCGCGTCACTGGGTAGCCTGGTGTGGCGGCAAGGGCGGCATGAAAGGGGATAAAAAATGAACCCGGTAATGTATTCGAGCAAATCAGATTTGTGGGAAACGCCGCAAGAAATCTATGATGCCCTGGACAAAGAATTTGGATTCATGCTGGATGCTTGCGCGCTGCCGGAAAATGCAAAATGCGACAGGTATTACACGCCAAAGGATAACGGGCTGATACAGCCATGGCGCGGGACGGTTTGGTGTAATCCACCATATGGGCGGGATGTTGGGCGGTGGGTAGCAAAAGCGGCCGAATCCGCCAAACAAGGGGCGACCGTTGTTATGCTGCTCCCGGCAAGGACGGATACAAGATGGTTCCACGAACTTATCAATGGGCGCGCGGAAATTAGATTTATTAAGGGCCGGCTAAAGTTCGGAGGATCAAAAAATAGTGCCCCATTTCCGAGCATGATTGTGATTTTTAAGGACGGCATGAAAGGGGATAAGGCATGAACCAAAAATATGAATTTACAGGCGAAACCATGAATCACTTTGGGCGCACATTGCACCGAATCAAAGCCATTTCCAGCTTCGGGAGTGTGAAAAAGGGCGACATCGGAGGATGGATTGAGACTGAAGAGAACCTTTCCGCGAGTGGCAATGCGTGGGTGTCCGGCAATGCGCGGGTGTCCGATGATGCGCGGGTGTCCGGCAATGCGTGGGTGTCTGGCAATGCGTGGGTGTCCGGCAAAGCGCGGGTGTCCGATGATGCGCGGGTGTCCGGCAAAGCGCGGGTGTCTGGCAATGCGTCGGTGTCCGGCAATGCACGGGTGTCTGACGATGCGTGGGT
>JFBN01304284.1_pt1 | contig 11665 bp, 9 predicted proteins | sample 768741 | NCBI WGS metagenome assembly JFBN01 (sample SAMN01983846, study PRJNA193217) | chicken gut metagenome | biome: terrestrial biome; isolation source: ceca of Broiler chicken | host: Gallus gallus | place: United Kingdom: England | collected 2010-09-07
GAACACATAGGCCGTCAGCGGCGTGAAGAGCGTAGCGAGGCCCGCAACCGATCCGCCCATGAGCACGGTAAGCGTCGCCGCGACGTTCTCCTTGGCCCCAAAACCCGCAACGATGGCAGCAGCCGCAATCCAGCTCCCAAAGCCAAGCGGCGCGAACAGCGGCGCGATGAACGTGCCCAGCCCCGCAAGCATGCTCTGGGACTGGTCTGCCACCACATCGAAGCGAAGGTCGAACGTTTGCAGGAACCAGATGATCACGCTCGCCGCGAAGATGATGGTGAACGCCTTGGTCACAAAGCCCTTGGCTTTATCCCACGCCAGGCGGATCGTCGTCTTGGCCGAGGGCAGACGGTAGTTGGGAAGTTCCATCACAAACGGAACGGGGTCGCCCTTGAACGCCGTCCCCTTGAGCACGAGCGCCACAAGCACGCCCACGACCATGCCCATGATATAGAGCGAGACCATAACGAGCGGAGCCTGGTCGGGGAAGAACGCCGCCGAGAACAGGGCGTACACCGGCAGCTTGGCTGAGCAGCTCATGAACGGCGTGAGCATGACCGTCATCTTGCGGTCGTGCTCAGAAGGGAGGGTGCGCGTGGCCATGATGGCGGGCACGCTGCAGCCGAAACCGATGAGCATGGGCACGAAACTCCGCCCGGAAAGGCCCAGCTTGCGCAGGATCTTATCCATCACGAAGGCGACGCGCGCCATGTAGCCCGAGTCCTCGAGAATCGAAAGCAGCAAAAACAGCACGACGATGATCGGCAAAAACGACAGCACGCTGCCCACACCGGCGAAGATGCCGTCGATAACGAGCGAATGCACCACGGGGTTGAGCCCGAACGCCGTGAGCGCTTGATCAACCACGCCGGTGAATGCCTCGATGCCGAGTTCGAGCAGATCGGAGAGGCGCTGCCCCACCGCATCGAAGGTAATCCAAAACACGAGCACCATGATGAGGATGAACACGGGTATGGCCGTGTACTTGCCGGTAAGGATACGGTCGGCGGCAACAGAGCGCAGGTGCTCGCGGCTCTCATGGGGCTTTACCACGCTCTGGTCGCACACCCCCTCGATGAACGAGAAGCGCATGTCGGCGAGGGCAGCCATGCGGTCGGTGCCGGCTTCCTCCTCCATCTGGCAGATGATGTGCTCTACGGCATCGAGCTCGTTCTGCTCGAGCGCGAGGGCCTGCGTAACCAACCGATCGCCCTCGATCAGCTTGGTCGCGGCGAAGCGCACCGGGATGCGCGCCGCTTGGGCGTGGTCATCGATCAGGTGGCAGATGCCGTGGATGCAGCGGTGGAGCGCACCGCCGTCCGGACCGTCCGCTGCGCAGAAGTCGAGCCGGCCAGGGTGCTCGCGATACCGCGCCACGTGCAGCGCGTGCTCGGCGAGCTCGCCCGTGCCCTCGTTCTTCGCCGCCGAGATGGGCACCACCGGTATGCCGAGCGCTGCCTCGAGCGCGTTCACGTCCACCGTGCCGCCGTTCTCGGTAAGCTCGTCCATCATGTTGAGGGCGAGCACCATGGGCCGATCAAGCTCCATAAGCTGCAAGGTAAGGTAGAGGTTCCGTTCGATGTTCGTGGCGTCCACGATATCGATGATGGCATCCGGCTGCTCTTCCAGGATGAACTGGCGGCTTACTACCTCCTCGCTTGTATAGGGCGAAAGCGAGTAGATGCCCGGCAGATCGGTGATGGTGGCGTTTACATGCCCCTTGATCTGGCCGTCTTTGCGGTCCACCGTCACGCCTGGGAAGTTGCCCACATGTTGATTGGAGCCAGTGAGCTGGTTGAAAAGCGTCGTTTTGCCGCAGTTCTGGTTGCCGGCGAGGGCAAAGCGCAGGGGCGCGGTCTCGGGAAGGGGCGCCGCCCCCTCGCGGCGCGGGCGCGCGGGCTCCTCGCCGAACGCCGGGTGAGCCGCTGTGCTCGCCTGAGGGTTCTTGCGCGGACAGTCATGGGCGTCGTGCACGTTCGCGAGCGAGATGCGCGCGGCGTCGGCTCGGCGCAGCGTGAGCTCGTAGCCGCGCAGGCGAATTTCGAGCGGGTCGCCCATGGGGGCGTACTTCATCATGGTCACTTCAGTGCCGGGGGTGAGCCCCATATCGAAGATGTGCTGCCGCAGGACGGCATCGCCGGAATCGACCGATTCGATGATGGCGTCCTTGCCGATTTCTAGCTCATCGAGCTTCATGCAATATCTCCTCTGCATGAATCTGTCCAAAGATTTCTACGGTGAATTGTAATCGCAATACATCGACCTAGCGCAATATCGTTAATTATTTATATTTGAACATATGTGCATATAGTATCGTATTGCCACTGTTCGCCCCTCATGCGGCCGTTGGATGTCGCTACGCGCCATAGCCCTTTCGTCACTTCATGGCAAGGCATTTCCAGAGCCCTTTTCGATGGTCTCCGCATTACAGCAGGCCACAGCGGCTTCGAATCGATTTGAGCAGAGGGAACTTTCTCCAAATCAAAAATCATCGCAGAGGTTCTCAACTACGCTGGGAATATGAATTGGAATGAACACCCCCTTGTGTTCGCATACTACCCAAGTACACGGGAATGCCAATTACTTCGACAGTTCCGGATGGCAGCAGCGACACCTTGCCCGCCAGGACCTCACGTTTCCGACATCCGAGACAAACGGGCTGACCCACGACGAGCATTCACATCTGCCGCATGCCGCCCAATCCTGTCGCAGCGAATGGACGTGCCCCGAATTAAAACACAACGCAACGAACCGGCTGCAATCGCATGCGGACATGCGCCTCTCGCTGAGACCCCACGGCGCAACGTTCACCACGCGAAACGGCACGAGTTGAACGGCCGAACAGGCGCCATTTGCCCGACCTTTCAACTTTTGGGCACTCCATGGGGATCAAGCGAAGTAGACGGAAAAGTGCCAGCGTCCCTACCTGCGCGTTCCCCGCACACCGCGCCGCGTCTACTCCGACGCTCCCCGTTTACGTGCCCAAAAGTGGAAAACGCTTCTCAGCGAGGAGGGAACCGGGCGCGAAATCCAGCTCGAAGCCCCTTAGAAGCTCTTGGGGGCAACGCATCGCCACCCCAGCGCTCCCCTAGCGCGCGAGCAGATGACCATACGCCCGCTTAAGCTCTTTAATGCGGTCGAGGGTTTCGAGCGCCGGCCCGTCTAGCTGCGCCGCAATGCCCACCACAAGCGCGTCGACCAACGCCACCGCGCTCGCCATCGAATGATACGCACGCGGCTCCCCGCGGTAGGTATAGAGCTCGATCGTCGCCCTCGGTCCCGCGCTGCGCACATAGCGGTCGGTGAAGAGCACCGTCGTGCAGCCAACCTTCTCGCCATGGTCCAAAAGCGCCTGGCCCTCCGGCGACACGCGCTGGAAGCCGAAGGTCACGAGCACGTCGCTCTGTCCCGCGTGCACGAGGCCCTCCATGAGCTCCGTTCCGCCCGCAGGCAGCAGCTCCACGAGCATCCCGTAGCGGTTGAGGCGGAAGCGCAGCAGCTCAGCCACGCAGGCCGAGGCGCCCTTACCGTGCAAGAAGATGCGCCGGGCCGCCACGAGCGCGTGCACCGCCTTGGCAAACGATTCCTCATCGAGCCCCTCGAGGGTGCGATCGATGTTCGCGCGCTGCTGGCGCAGGAACGCCTGCACGTCGCCCGCGCCCTCATCGATACTCGCTGACATTTTATCCGCGGGCCCCAGCGAACGCGCCGCGACAGCATTCTTCAGCGTCTTGAAATCGCCGAATCCCGCATGGCGCGCGAACCGCGACACCGTGGCCTCGGAGATGCCGAGGCTCGCCGCCACGTCTTGAATCGACTGCAGAAGGAACTCGCGCGGCTTCTCGACAATATGGCTGATGATGAGCTCCTCGGCGGGCGTGTAGGCCACGCCCGTGGGAAAAAGCGACGGATCGGTCATGGCTCCCCTACTCTGCCCCCGCTATGAGCGTCTGCACGTAATCGCCGCCCAAGCGATCAATCTCCTTGAGCGCACGCTTGAGCATGCCCGCCGTCTTGACCTTGAACGCAAGGTCGGACGCGTAGGAAATGCGGTAATTCCCCGAAAGCACCTGCGCACGCAGGCCGGCTACGGTCGTTACGCGCTCGCCCATGACGGTGACGGCGCATCCATACTGAAATGCCTGGTGCGTGTCGCTCCCCGAGACCACGGGCACGCCGAGCTCTTGCGCGAAGGCGTAGGTCTTCGCAATCGTTCCCTCGAAGTCGTGAGCGAGGTCCTTGCCGTTCAGATCGACAAACTGGAACGCCGCGAGCGCCTCGCGCGGCTGCTCGGGAATGTGGCCGGGCACCCGGAACGGATGCGCCGCGCCAAAGAAGAGCCCCCGCCGACGAACCTCTTCCGCAAGTTCCGCGAGCGGAAGAAAGGACCCCTTGGCCTTATGGGGCTCGAGCGCCCTATTGAAATCGAGGATTTCTTCCATCGTGCCGAGCACGAGCGTATGGCCGCTCTCTGCAACATCCACCTCCATGCCCGGAAAGACCAGAAGGCCGTTCACGTTGAAGGCGTCACCCTCCCGGGGGAAGCGCGCCGCGATGTCGGCATACACCTGGTCGAATCCGAGCGTGTTGAAATGCTCGGTGAGGCATATGGCATCGAGTCCGGCCGAGGCCGCCTCGCCAAAGAGCCAATCGGTGTACGCCGGCGAGAATGCCAGGTATTTAGCTAATTTTCCATGTGTGTGAAAATCGATGTTCATTGATTTCCCCTCTATTGATTACCGTTGGAGCGGCCGGTGCGCCCGCCCGCTCTGGTATGCCGCGCACCAACCTGAGCACACCCGCGAGAGCAGGCGCAACGCGCGCTCACATCAGCACGCCCACCCGGCGTAGGCACGACGCGCGCCTACAGAAACACGCCCGCGAGAGCGGGCAGCGCGAAGCAAAGCGCGGCCCAGGCGATCGAGACGGCAGCGAAGATAAGGTCATTCCGGCCGATGGCAAGCGATGAGAGCTTGATCTTGAGCACGTCCATATTGGACGATGCGTACCGGTACCCCTTGAGCTCGAGCGCTTCCACCGTGGTGCGCGAGCGCTTCGCCATGTTGAGCATGAGCGGGTAGAACGACTGGACGATGGTCTTCACCTGGTACACCAGCCAGCGCAGCTTGCCCATGAGCGTTTCGTGCGCCGGCGCCTGGCCGCGAAGGCGGAAAGAGAGCAGGATGTTCTGCAGCTCCTCGAACATGATGGGGAGAATCCGGTAGGCAAACGAGATGGAAAACGAGAGGCGCTCCGGGCAACCAAACCAGAGAAGCCCATTCGAGAGGCGATCGGGGTCGAGGCCCGAAAACACGGTAATCGACGCAAGCGAGCAGGTGGTGACCTTGAGGGTGAGCACGAGCAAGGGAACGAGCGTCTCGACGCTGCCGCCGAAGAAAAGCGCCACGATGAACAGATAGCCCGTCTGCGAGAACACGCCCAGCGCAAATACGAAGAGCACGAGCGGCGCGACGCGAGCGAGCCTTGTGGTGACGGCGCAGAAGAGGAAGAGCCCCAGCAGCACGGTCACGTCGGAGAGGAACCACGGCACGAGGCCGAAGAAGAGGTACCACACGATGAGCACGCGCGGGTCGAGCTTGGCGATGGGCGTGTCGTCGTTGCCGTACGCGTTCCTGAGCACCTGGTTGCGCAGGAAATCGATGGACACCTTATCCATGACGTTCTCTGAGAGTTTTTCGAGCATCGAGCTCGCATCTCCTTTCCATGTCACATGGGGGACAGTCCCTTGTTTGACACTCCAGATTTACCCGCCGATGGCAGCAAGCGCGAGCTCACGGTAGCCGTCGAAGCACATGAGGAAGTCTTCGATATCGAAGCAGGTTGCCCGCGCATCAAGCGCGGCGCCCATGGCATAGATCTCGGGCGGGCAGATGCCCGACGCCTCGACCACGGCTTCGTTGTGAAAAATCTCCTCCGGCGTGCCGTCGCCGATGACCTCGCCTTGATTGAGCACGATCACCCGGTCGGCGAACTGGCACACAAGCTGCATGTCGTGCGTCGCGATGACCACGGTGTCCGTAACGCCGCGCAGGTCGGCGATGGTGCGCACAATTTCGCGCCGCGTGGCGATGTCGAGGTTTGCCGTGGGCTCATCGAGTAGGAGGATCGGCGGATTGAGCGCGATGCCAATGGCGAGCGATGCCCGGCGCATCTGGCCGCCCGACATGAGGCGCCCATCACGATCGGCGAGGTCGCCCAGCCGGAAACGGTCGATGAGCTCCTGGGCGCGCTCCTGCCAGCCCGCTACCCCGCGTGCGCGCATGGCAAACTCCACATCGGCGCGCACGGTGTCCTTGATGAACATCTGCTCGGGATTCTGATAGACGAGCGAGATCGCACCGGAGATGTCTTCCGGGCTCATCGCGCGCGTGGCCACGCCGCCGAGGCGCACCTCGCCGGATGCGGGCTTGATGAGGCCGCACATGAGCTTCATGAGCGTGGTCTTGCCCGCTCCGTTGGAGCCCACGAGCGCGACCTTCTCCCCCGGCTGTATGGCGAGGGCGAGGCCGTCGAATACCGTGTGTGGCGCGCCCTTGACGCTTCGGTACTGCACGTGCACGTCGCGGAAGGCCACGGCGGGCTCTGCGTCGGGCACCTCCGAGGGACGGGCGGGCTCTGCGCCGGGCACCTCCGAGGGACGGGCAAGCCGCCCGGCCATCGCATCGCCGCGGGAGGAGTGCGCCTGCGGTGTGAACCCAAGCCCTGCAAACGCACGCACGCCCTCGTCTACGGTCGTGGGCAGCTCGATGCAGCGATCCATGATGCCCGCGCTCTTGAGCTCGCGCGCGGCCGAGGCTATCTGCGGCGGATAGATATCGCTCGCCGCGAGATCATCCAGCTGACGCAGCGCCTCGCGTGCCGGGAGCTTCCACGATACCGCGCCGTTCGCCATAAGCACCGCATGCTTGCAGTAGTCGGCAATGAAGTCGGTATGATGCTCGATCACGATGATCGTCTTGCCGTGATGCTCGTTGAGGTCGCGCAACACCTCATAGGTCTGACGCGCATGATACGGGTCCAGCTGGGCGATGGGCTCGTCCAAGATGATGACCTCGGGCTCCAGCGCGAGCGCTCCGGCAAGCGCGAGCAGGTGCTTCTGCCCGCCCGAAAGCGCCCACACATAGTCCTGGGCCTTTTCGGCAAGCCCGCAGAGCTCGAGCGCCGCCATCCCGCGCTCCAGGTAATCGGGCTGAGCGTAGTTGAGGCTCGCGAACGATGCCTCGTCGAGCACCGTCGGGCGCACCAGCTGGTTCTCGAAATCCTGATATACATAGCCCACGTGCTGGGCCAACTCGCCGATAGGGGTATCGCGCGCCTCAAGGCCGGAAACCACGAGCGAGCCGGTCATATCGCCCGCGATGAACTGGGGAATGAGCCCGTTCATCGCTTTGCAAAGGGTCGATTTGCCGCAGCCGTTGGCACCCATGATGGCAAGGAAGTCACCCTCCTCCACCTCGAGGTCAAGGTGGCGGAGGGTGGCATCATGGGCACCGGGATACGTGAACGTGAGGTCCTTGATGGAGATAATCGACATATCCTGGTCCCTTGGGGGCTACGCGCGGCTCAGGGTCGCGTTGCGGTGCAGGCAGAACGCGGCGACGATCGCAATTACCGCGGCAACGCCGAGCCCGGTGAAGATGGCACCGGTGCTCTCGGCCCACTCGGCCTCCCACTCGATGAGAGAGAATCCCGCTTTCGAGAGGCAGGCGGCGAGCACGGCCACCACGAAGCACGCCACGGCGCCCAGAACGAGCTTGACAGAGGGGACCTCGGGCGCGTCCTCGGCCGTACGCGGCTTCATGCCCAGGAGCGGCTCGATCTTTCCATAGAGGCGCGGGACCAGGAAGAGCGTGGGAAGCAGGCAGAACAGGATACCGCTGAAGAGCAGGTCGTTCAGGAAGGCGAAGCCCTCGGTGAAGAAGACCGACTCGGGAAGGCCCGGGACCGCCTCGAATTCCTCGACCGCGAAGACCACCTTCAGGATGTCCACGCCGGCGCTCATGGCAAGCTGGAGCGCCGTCGCGCCGATGGCGGCAGCGGCCACGGCCTTGAGGTTTCGGGGATCTCGAACCAGGGTGCCTGCGATGTAGATGGCGATGGTGACGGTCAGGAACTTCTCAAGCTCGCCGATGCCGCCAAACTGGCCGAGCATGATCTCGCTGAAAACGAGCTCGCCCGTTGCGGCGCCCAGCGCCACCGAAAGCGGGTCGAAGAGCATGGCGAGGGTAAGCGGGATGAACAGGAAGAACTCGACCGAGAACTCGACGATTCCCACCTGGACGGACGGGATGAGCTCGGAAACGAGCGTGGCGAGGCCGTAGAGCGACATGCTGAGGACGAAGACCATCAGCTTGTGCGCCTGGGCGCCCTTAGAAACCGTAGTTGTCATGGGATTCCTCTCTCTTTCTGCGCCGGCGAAAGCGCATTGGTTCGAGGGACGTGGCGGCGTGCTCGGCGTGCCGCGCGCGGCATTGCGAGCGATAGCCCGGCATGACGCCGCAGACAGCTGCCCACGCGGGGGCCACGGTCCCTGCCGATGTGCTCGGCAGGAAGCATCATACGCAGCTGAACTGCGGAAATGGGTTAGCCGTGCGTAAGGTGAAAATAAAGTTTCGCTGGCTGGTTTGATGAAAAGTCTGCATGCACCCGCAGGTGCGGCGGGGTGCTTTCTCGCACGTCTCATGAAAATGCGAGCGATTTCGCACTTTACATAGCGCTGATATTGAGCGCCTGGCCCGAGTTGCTGGGCGGGAACCAAGCGCCGGCTGGGCTTCCGAGCGGGTTTTGGACATCGCAAAGGCCGCCCGGCGAGATCCGGACACCGCTCGCGTTGCCGGGCGAGATCCTGCCGCAGCCCCCGTTCTTGGGCGACTTTCGGACACCGCCGGCGTTCTCGGGCGACATTCAGACGCTACGAGGCTCTCAGATGGCGAAATCCCGCCCGAGAAACTGAGAAATATCCGAACGTCGCCCGATGCCGGTGCCGTCAGCAAATGGTGAGACAGTTGTACCCGGCACAATTGTCTCCCCGCGCCTACATCTCGCCTAGAGCAGCAGGCGCTCGCACGCGCGGCAAGTAATGAGATAATACGCACCCATAATCGCAACCGTGAAGCCAAGCACGCCCGCCACCACCAACGCAAACGACGCGCTTCCCAGCACCAGCGCAAGAAAGGCCACGAGCACAAGGCCGAACACGTCGTGAATGAGGGCTCCCGCAAGAGGTGCCGCAAAGCACAGGCGCACCTGCGCGCGCAGCGATGCCCGAGCCATGGCGTGCTCGCACCCCAGCTCGCGCAAGGTTTCGAATGCCTGCCGCGCGTCGGCCGCCCCCGAAAGCTGTTGCAGCGCGAGAATCGCCGCTGCCGTAACCAAAAACGCCGCCCCGTAGAAGATGCCCACGAATCCGATGGGCGCAAGCGAGCTTGCATTCTCGATGAGCGCACCAGGGCCGCGCATTCCCACGCTGAACGCAAAGCCCGCGCAGGTCATGCACACCGCCGCGGCAATAAGCACGCACACGCACGAAAGCGCGGCGGCGGTGCTCGACACCCTCGCCTCGACCTGCCGCACCGTGAATGCGCGAAGGCCCGTCCAATATATCTCGGCGTGGCGCCGCGCCCGCGCTCCCCAACGCCACGCAGCCGATCGCATCACCAAGTACGTCGCCCCGAAAGCAGCAAACCCCATGGGAATGATGAACACGACGAAATACATGGGCTGGAACACGCAAGCTCCCCATACGATAGCGAGAAGCGGAAGGGCCGCGATGAACTGGATGCGCGCCGCGCGCTTCGTGCCAAATGCCAGGTGCTCGGGCGCCCGCTCGGCGCACATGAGGTCATCGAGCGGCCGACGCAGCACGTCTCGCGCGCACGCAGCGGCACCGAGCGCGGTGATGGCCACGAAGCAGCCCGCTGTCCAGGTTGCGGCACCGGGCGAAAAGCTCGCTTGGAATCGCCATGGCGCATCGAACACGAAAGCGGCGATGGCGCTGAACACGGGCGAGAGCAGGCCGCCAAGGATTATCCCCGCCGCCAGCGAGGCAGCGCCCACCACGAGACCTTCGAGCGCAAGAACCGCCGCGACCCCATGGCGCGGCATACCGACAAGCGCATAAAGCCCGAACTCCCGCTTGCGCCGGCGCACGATAAACCGGTTGGCGTAGGCGACCAGAAAGATGAAGATGACGACCACAAAGACCGAAAAACCCTCGAGCACCGCACCCGACTTCGCATAGATGGCGCGCTGGTCTGGGGTGAGGTCGAGCGCGAGCAGGTAATCGCCCGAAGCGATGAAGCTATAGAGCAGAGAAGCGGCGAGCGCGAGCGTTGCGAAATAAACGGAATAGTCGCGCAGGCTGCGCCGCACGTTGCCCAAGGCAAGCTTGACGTACATGAGACTCCTCGCAGGAGATTTGCGGGTAATTCCATGGCTCATTGTCGACCGGTCGCGCCATCGGCGCCATCGATTTGACTTACGCCCGCCTTACGTTTTTGCAACGTAGCTCCCCGTTCAGCCGCGGTGTCCGCGACGCGCGAAAACCCTGTCGTGCCACCCGCGGAAGCCGCGCGGGCACACGATATGCGGCGCTCGACATAAGAAACCCCTGCCCGCGGCGCTCAGCGCAACCAGCGTTCGCCTATGATAGAACCAGCTCGACAGGCTGCGCACGACCGACAGGCCGAACGAGCCCAGCAAGCCGGACATGGCCGACGGGCTTGGCCTGTTCAGTGGATTGAGCTTGCTCGGCAGGGTTGCATCATTTCTCGGGAGAGGAAGTTTCCATGACGTCTTCCATTCGCAATGTCATCTTCGACATGGGCGGCGTGCTCATGACATTCGATAGCAAGCGCTTCGCGACCATCTTTACCGACACCGAAGAAGACGCCGAACTGCTCGACCGCGCGCTCTTCGACCGCAATGAATGGGCGCTCCTCGATGCTGGGGTCATCAGCCACGAAACCATGCGGCGCATCGCAGAGGCTACGCTTCCCGAGCGGCTCCTCCCCAACCTGCATGAATGCATCGCCCGCTGGCCCGAGCACTCCGAGCCCATCGCACCCACCAACAGCTTCGCTGCACAGCTCAAGGAGCGAGGCTTTGGCCTGTACCTGCTCTCCAACGCAAGCACGCGCATCGACGAGCAGCTGGGCCACTGCCCCGCCTATCCGCTCATGGACGGGCGCGTGGTCTCGGCAGAAGAGCGTCTCATGAAACCGGATCCGGCCATCTACCAGCTGCTCTGCGAGCGCTATGGCCTCGACCCCGCAACATGCATCTTCGTGGACGACAATCTCAACAACTGCCAGGGAGCAGAGGTGGCCGGCATGCAGTCGTTCCATTTCATCACGGATGATGCCGAAGCGAGCGTCGCCCAGTTGGAGCGGATTCTTGACCTCTAGGTTTACAGTCGAACCGAACGACCGACGATCGCCAATACCATCCTGGCGGAGCTGATTGCCTCCAGCGCTCACCATTGCTGCAAACCGCGTCATCGTTTATGGCATGTCAATATGCTCAACACTATGCATGCGGCCCTCAGTACAAGGAATCCAGCGGCGAGCCTCATCTACGAGCCACGAAAAAGCTCGCAAATTCAGCCATCCACACGATTCTGAATCAAAACTCTTGCCAAAGGATC
>JFBN01306469.1_pt1 | contig 11661 bp, 8 predicted proteins | sample 768741 | NCBI WGS metagenome assembly JFBN01 (sample SAMN01983846, study PRJNA193217) | chicken gut metagenome | biome: terrestrial biome; isolation source: ceca of Broiler chicken | host: Gallus gallus | place: United Kingdom: England | collected 2010-09-07
TTATGTTGCGCTGACTCCGATCATTTTTATGATGATCGTGTTAGTTGTTGGCATCGGTGTTATGGGCTGGCCCGCCAGTGTTTGTTTATTAATTTCAGCGGCGTTTTCCTGCATTATTGCGATGGCTAAGCTGAAATATACCTGGGATGAAATCCAGGGATTTATTATTGATAAGATTTCGGCGGTGATGGCACCGGTGCTTATCGTTATTTTCGTTGGCTTTATGGTCGCCACATGGAGCTATGCGGGTACACTGCCGATGCTGGTTTATTACGGTATGTTACTGGTTGCGCCCGCATGGCTTTATGCCATAGCGTTCTTTCTGAACGCCGTATTGTCCTATGTTTCTGGGGCATCATGGGGATCTGTAGCTTCTATTGGTGTTGCATTAATGGGCATTGGTTCTGGTTTACATGCCGATCTTCCGATTCTGGCGGCGGCTATTGTTACCGGGGCTTATTTTGGCGACAAACTTTCACCATTAAGTGATACCACTAATCTGACGTCTGCAGTCACCAAAACTAAACTCTATGATTTGATCAAATATCTGCTATGGACGACCATTCCATCGACGATTATTAGTCTGCTGTTTTTTACCTGGCTAGGAATGATCCATACATCTACAGGTTCTATCTCGCCAGAAAGTATGCAGATGCTGGTACAGCTTAAAGAGTTATATGATTTTGGTTTGTTGCCGCTATTACCTATGCTTATTGTCCTGTGCTTTACCTTTTTGCGTTTGCCCACAGTACCGGCATTATTAAGTAGCGCATTTGTGGCAGTACTGGTTGGATGGCTATATCAAGGTTTCCCGCTGGCGGAAGGTATTAAAGCTACAATGAGTGGTTTCCGTCTGACAATGATCACTGATTCAACGACGCTGTTACCTTCTGTGAAAGAACTGCTTGAGCAGGGCGGTCTTAATAATCAGGGAGGATTTCTGTCATTTATTATCTGCGCCATGATGTTTGCGGGCATTCTGACGGGAACAGGAATGATGGATGTCACGTTACAAAGTGCGGCAAACAAAATAAAAAGTGCCTTTGGCGCTATCCTGGCAAGTGGTGTTTTGGCGATTATCATTAACTTGCTTACCGGTTCCGATGGTTTAAATAAGATTGTTATTTCTGAGTTGATGATGAAGAAATTCGAAGATCTTAATTTATCACCGTTAGTTTTAGCGAGGACGCTGGAAGATTTTGGCACTATGAGTGCACCAATTATTCCGTGGTCAGCTGCCGGATTGTATATGGCAACGACACTAGGCGTTCCGACGTTTAGTTACCTGCCGTACTGTGTATTCTGTTTCTGCTCGATGATATTTGCATTGATCTATGCTTCTACAGGTTTCCGTTTACTGCGCTTTAATGAAGCAAAAGCCTGAGTTATTCAGGATAATAAATATGTTTGCCGGATGGTTTAATTACTATCCGGCGTTATTTTCAGAATCGCTTACCGCGAAATTTTCGCTGAATGGCATCTTTGGGCAGCCAGACAATTTCAAACCTACATTATTCTTTGTCAGCCGCCCGTGCGGGGGTCTATGCCTGTTCGGGCGGCTGGCAATGGCTTATGCTGATTCGAACGTTCCTTTCACACACGCTTTACCGTCTTTGACCATCAGCTTCCCGCGGGCGTACACCTGTTCAATGCTCAGTTCCGGTGTCATGACCAGCAGATCAGCATCGTTGCCTGGCAGGATTTCGCCTTTCCCGGTCAGGTTGAGGAAATCGGCTACGCTACTGGTGAGAGGGCGCAGGGCGTCGCTGAGGCTGAATCCGTAGTCCTTGACCAGCACTTGCACAGTTTCCAGCAACGTTTCAAAACCGGCAACGCCGATGTGCGTCAAATTCCCTTCGTCGTCAAAGAATGGCTGACTGCCATTGCCGTCGGAACTGAGGGTGACGCGTGCCAGTGGAATACCGGCCTGAACGGCGCGAGCGATACCTTCGGCAGGGGCAACCGGTTCGTCAATGCTACTGGTGATGTCGATGGTGCCGCCTTTGCGCGCGAATTCCAGTGCCTGTTCAAACAACGGAATATTGCGGTTAACGTGTGTCGGCAGCAACTTGCTGATGGGAACATCGCAGTTTTCAAGAATATCGTAGATTGGCTGCAATGCTTTTTTGCTATCGCCCATGTGGAACACGGTGACGCCAGGTTTACCGCCGAGCAAACCGCCAACGCGGGATTCTGCCGCCATATTGGCCAGATGATAAACGTCCGGTGCGGCTGAGCGGTGGTCTGAGATAGCACATTTTACGCCAATCACACGATCAATAATCGCCACATCTTTTTCTACAGAGCCCGTAATGGTGCGGGAAGGCACATGATATGCGCCGGTTAGCATCCAGGCGCTGATGCCTTCTTCATTGAGCGCCCGGGTCTTGGCGAGCAGTGACTCCGGGTGGCGAGAGATAGAATCGGTGCCCAACAGGCCAACCACGGATGTGACGCCGGCTTCCGTCAGACGGCTGAGCGCCACTTCTGGTGTCCGTGTGGTCGGGCCGGCTTCGCCGCCGCCGCCAATCAAATGGACGTGCTGATCAATGAACCCTGGGCAGAGGAGCTGCCCACTGAGATCAACAACGGTACAGTCTGGTACGATGTCTGCGGGGATGTTGTCGGCAACCGCAATAATCTTGCCATTAGCGATGAGGAGATCACAGATTCCCCGATCTTCAGGCGCATACAGATGCGCTCCCTGTAGTAGGGTAAAACCAGCTGCGGAAAAATCAATCATGGTAACTCCTTGTTAAACAATAATCTGCATGACCCAGATCGACAGCAGTGCGTTAATAACGCAGACCGTAATGATATGCGGATAGTATTTGGCATTCACTTCGGCTGTCCCCAGGCAGCGCCCGACATTTTGCACCGGGTTACCCATCAAATACATCGCGGGGAGCAAAACGGTAACATCATGACCGGTCAGAGTCCCGGCAGTCGCCAGACTGGCGGCGACACCGACTGCGCCGCCCATACTCATCAATGCGGCTAACAGGACGGTTGCCGCTTCGCCCGGTAATCCCCACAGCGCCATCACGGGTTCGCAGATATGGCCTACCCAGTCGAGCAGTCCGGTAATTTTCAGTGCCTGGATGATAACAAATGCCATCACCACATTCGGCAACAGGTTAGTGGTGGCAATAGTAAAGCCACGGCGTGCGCCATCGATAAACATATCCATGACATTTTTACGGACTTGAGTCGTCATGCTTGTGCTCCTTGCGTGGGGTTGCGACGTTCTTCAACGTTAAGCCAGACGCGTAAAATATTGGCGCCGATAAATTTAAACACCAGGATGACGGCTAAAGGTACGATTACAGATGTTCCCAGAAAGGCAAACACGGCGACACCGGAAGAAAAGTAGTTGGTGATGATGGCGCTACCGCTGGTTTGATATGCGGCAAAAATCACTTTATCGCGCTCGGTAATTTCCCCTTCCTGCGCCAGTTCTTTGGTCATACCGGCGGCAGCATCAGTGTTTTGTAGGTTGGCTATCAGCGCCAGCGAACAGATGCCCGGAATGCCCAACAGAGGTTTTAGTACAGGCGTCATTAATTGCTGTGCAGCACGCAGCCCACCAAGACCATCGGTAATAGAGATAATCCCCAGAGAAAGGATTACTGAAGGTGCAAGTTCCAGCGCGAAGAGGAAGCCATCTTTGGCCCCAGTGCCGCCAGCACCGCGAAACGAGGTGGTCGCTCCATTCGCACCAGGCAGTTGTCCAAACGATCCGTTCAGAACGGAAAAATCAAAAACGCGCCACCAACTGTCTGTCCCGGAAAAAACGCCGGAAAAAAAGATAATGGTGAGAAAAAATGCCAGATACCCTTTAATACCTACTTTTTCTGTCGCCAGCTTTCCGGCCACAGCATCCCCTTGTTGTGTCATAACAATCCCCATTGTTTTTTGTGCATGTGTGTTGTGACTGCCAGGAAAATTCCTGGAGCCAAAAAACCTTATCAGCCATGTGGGTATGGGGAAAATGCAAGTATGTTTCTGGCTATGCGTTTTTTGCATAGTGGAGGTGGTTATTCGTCGGCAACGTAACGTAAGTGTTTACGCTTGAGTAACTGCGCTCCGCTGATAAGGGCTGTCGCCAGAAGCTCTGTTGCGCCGCGCAGGAGCGCACCGGGCTAATCTGTTAAGGCGTTGATGTGAGGGTAAACGATATGAATATTTTACGTGGGATAAATTTATGACAAACGCCGCAGGTAGCTTACTACGGCGTTTTGTTAGGCAGCAGGATTTTTATCATTTACTTAGGCTGACAACGTTACTTATCCAGGGATGATGAAGGTCTCATTTCAAAGATTTGTATTGTGATATCACTCTCGTCATTTGGTGTACGCACATAATAGTCATCATCTGTATTTATTGAATTAATCGTTTTAACGTTTTCAAAAGTTGCTAAATGAAGATTCGAATTGAGAAAGGAAACATTAATCGACTTAACCCCATTAAAATGAGATTCAGGAATTTGGGCGTTATTAAAGTTAACATTTTTAAAAGTAGCTTTGTCGAAATAAACTTTTTCCTGGAAGATTGCCTTATAAAATGATGAGTGCAGAATATTACTTTCGGAAAAATTAACATTAGACCAGTTAGTCTCAATGAAAAAACAGTTTTCAAGTTTAGCCTTGGAAAAATTTATCGATTCAGCTTCAGAATTATTGAAAATAAAATTGTTAAAGTTGGCGTTCGTGAAATCTATCTCGTTCATTTTTGTTTTGTAAAAAGAAACATATTTTCCCCATGCTCTGTGGAAACTGACGTTGTTTAAATTTGCCTTGTCGAATATTACGTTAGTAATCCTGGCTCTATTAAAATTAATATTGGAACCAGTCGCTTCGGTTAGAACAGTTTCGGTTAGAGTGGAAAAATTAAACTCTGCATCATCAAGGATGGCTTTATTTAAAATAGTTTTTGTTAAAATAGTATGATTTAATTTTACTCCAGTGAGATCGTAGCCTGAGAGATCCTTCCCTGAAAGATTGGAATGGTTAAGTACGGCTCCAGCAAGAAGAGTTTTATCGAGAACCGTGTTTATAAAAAATACATATTCGAGGTTAGCGTTTCGAAGGTCTGCCTGGGTAAAATTGACACCAGAGAAATCATGCCCCTTGAAATTGCACTCCCGAAGATTAGCCCTTAAGAATATCACTCCTTTCATATTGTTAACATATTCAAAATCGACCTTCATTAATGACGCGTCAGTAAAATCTGCATGATTGATGTCACAATCTAAAAGTATAGCACCGTCAAGAGTAGCATTATTGAAAATTGCTCTTTTAAGGATGCTGTCCTGAAAATTGACATTTCTAAGATTCATTCCAGAAAAATTAAACCTGGATAAATTCATGCCCGATAAATCCAAACCTTCGAGGGATAGCTGGCCCATGTCGTCTTTAGGAATAGCTTGCTCAACAGTGTTTATAACATAATCACCAATATGGAAAGTCATTTTTATTTTAGTGTCGGAGATAGTCATATCACGCGTTAGAAGTTTACTATTACTATCGGTTGTATTCTTCTTAATAATATTGTATTGATCACATACCTGACAAAGTCTTTTCCAGTTCTCATCGTTGGTTCTTGTCTTGTCCGGGGAATAATTTGCAATACTATAAAGATCTTCTACGTTGCTGTCCTTCACTTCAGGAATGAAATAACCACTGACTTGAGGAGAAGAGATATATTCTTTAATGTTTTTACTATCGTTTGAATCAATTGTGTTTGATTGTTGGTGGCCTTTTGAAGCGTACTTAAGTAGGTTTTCCCATTGTAAGTTTGTTAATGGAATCATGTCTACTGTGTTTTTATTATCCCGAATGGTTAATTGTTTATCTATTGGATCATAATAAATCATGAAATTATCCAGATGACGGTATTGTTGGTTTGCATCTAAAACAACATTAAATGAATTTGTTTCTTTGTAGGCATAGGTTAAAAATTTATCAAATGGCAAATGTTGTTCTTCAGGTAATTCTTGTGCTTCACTACGCGAAATATTTATAACACTCTCTTTAAAGTTTTGCATGTCAATATAAATTGGCAGTTGACCTTTTTGTTCTATTGTTTTGATTAATTCATTTATTTGACTAATTTCTGTGCGACCACTATGGTTCATGTTATTGCTGCTGACTGTTAATATACCATCTTTCTCATTCTGCGGCATGAAGTTTACTTTAATATCGACGAATTCAAACTCATATTGCCCATTTCTTTTAGCATTGGAAAATATTTTCTCTGTTGTTGATGAGTACCTGTCCAGTGTTAATTCGAGATCGTCGGGGTTTAAAATGAAATGCATAATAAGAACTAGTGCGCGTTTAATAAAGTTATCATTTTGATGTTTGATATCATAACTGATTTGTTTAAGTAGGCTTTCAACACCGATATGAGTATCTGAATTAAAGACTTCATGGGTAGTTGCGTTATAGTTTGAGTGCGTATTGTATTTGTCTATAATGATTGATTGTGGCATATTCTTTTACCCTTTATATGTGAAGTTTTTATAGAAATTTAAAAATAATTTCTGGATGTATTGATAAATATAAATTTAGATAAGGAATTTATATTTGCGAATATTTTCCATCAATCATGATTCAGCCTCTTTAATATAACTTGACACGCATGTTTGATTAATATAATAACTGATAATAGTTTAAGGACTAACGACCGGGATACTATCAAAAATCGCTCATTTGTTGGACAGATAATGTCTGGTGTGGATAAAGTCACATCACCAGTATTATATAGCGATTAATCCTGGTGTTACTTTTAAACATCTTATTAAATATTGGTTGTTGCCGCACCGTAATGTGCAATGCATTTCCAGCTGCCATCTAGCTGGCAGTAAATAGATTCAGTTTGACCCGGAATTACCCACTGCATTTCTTCGCCTGGCGGGCAGGTCAACCAGATGCATAACCCACAGCCACCACGTAAATCACGGGGAATATCGGCGACGCGAAAGATCATACCCGCAGCCTGCAGGGCCTTGCGGGTTTGCACGACGCCAACCGTTGAGTGAAATAAAAATAAGAATTCCGTCACAGGCGTTTTCCTTGTCGTTGACCCATTAACGCCGCGCCGATAGCGCCTGCAAATTGTGCATCTGGATGCGTATATACTGGCATTTTCAGATGCGTTTCCAGCATACGGGTAAATGCCCGGCAATGACTGACGCCGCCTGTAAACAGAATCGGCGCTTTGCAGGAGAGACGGCCAATGAAATTGGCGCTGCGTCGCGCCATCGCGTTAATTACCCCGGCGAGAATCGCTTCCGCTGGTACACCCGCAGAACGCAGGCTGATCACTTCCGATTCGGCAAACACGGTACACATGCTGCTGATGGCGTGTGGCTGCACATTTTCGGTGATATTGTCGAGTTCCTCGACGCTGGCGCCCAATGTGCGGGAAATGACTTCCAGAAAACGCCCGGTGCCTGCCGCGCATTTGTCATTCATCAGGAAGTCGCACAGGTTGCCGTCGCTATCGAGCTGAATCACTTTGCTGTCCTGACCGCCGATGTCGATTACCGCACGCGTTGCTGGCGCAAGAAACCGTGCGCCGAGTCCGTGACAGGAAATTTCTGTTACCTGCTTATCGGCAAAATCCACCAGTTGCCGCCCGTAGCCGGTGAGCGTTAAAAACGGCGTTGCCTCTAACCCTTCGCGCAGAGTTTCCCAGGCTTCAGTAATTGCTGTTGCCGGACGAAATGGCGTTGGAACGAGAAAACGGCGCGTGATCACGCCGTCTGCCAGTAAGATCCCTTTAGTGGCGGTAGAGCCGGAATCAATGCCTATCGAATATCTCACAGCTATTCCTTACAACATCTCAATAAAGGCCGCGACGCGGGTGCTGAGTTGCCCGATATCCGAAGTAGAGTAGTCCGTTTCAATGGCGATATAAGGAATGTTGTGCTGTTGGCGCACGTGGCGTTTAATCGCCAGTGATTCCACCGCATAGGTATGACAGGCCTGCAAAATTACATCCACCACGCCATCGACCTGATATTCCTCCACCATCTGACTGAGCATTTTCAGGCGCTGATCGTTCGGCGAAACACAGGAACAGCCAATCGCCAGATATTTATCAGCAAGAGCGTCATACACATCGCCCGTTTCCGCCACGCACTGTTCGGTGGCTTTCGCCCCGGTGCAGTTTTCATAACCGACTACCCAGCCGCCGTTCTCTTCAATTGCGCGCACGACTTTCTCTGCCGCGCCGCCAATTGGGCAACCGGTAATTAAAATTCGTGGACGCGGGTCCAGTCGCTGGCCATCTTCCCACTGCTGACGAACGCGAGCAGTCATCATGTCCAGCTCATTGATCAACGCGTCTTTATCGAACCGGAACGTTGCGCCATAAACCACATTCAGAATGTCGCTACCGCTAAGTGCCGGAGGATTTAGCTGCCCCAGATGGTAGAAATTGGCCAGTGCGCGGCGTTCACGGTTTTTTAACGCAATGGCATCGCGTAATGTGTCTTCTGTGATTGCTCTCCCGAAACGTTCTTCAACGGCTTTCTGCAAGCGCAACATTTCCGCTTTCCACAATGCGCGAGAGGCATCGTCCTGCACGCTGTTCGGCAGTTGCATTACATGAACGGGCTTAAACTCTGCCATATATTCGTACATTTTCTTTTTGCCGTCGCAGGTGGTTTCACCGACCACCAGATCAGAAAAGTAGAAGTAGGGACATTTATCCGTTTTGCCGAAACCGTAGCTGCTTTTGATTAGCGGACAAAGGTTGCGCGGCAGATCTTTCTCCGCTTCTTCGATAGTTTCATCGGAGGTTGAACAGAGCGAGACTACAACCGCCCCGGCAGCCATCGGGATCTCTTGCGGCATAAACGTACAATAGGTGCCAACCAGCGGAATGCCGCGCTCCTTGAGATCCATGACAGTGAGAAAGCCTTTCTGGCGAGCTTCGGAGAACTGATCGAAAATGGCGGGTAGATCGGTGACAAGTGACATGATTTTCCTTCCCCGTTCCACGGGAGACAATGAAAAGAGGTCACAGTATTACCATGTTTTTAGTGTGGTTTATTTGATCTCTCTCGCGGTTAGCCATTTAGCTCATTTTTCGTAGATTCCTAAAAATTGCTAAAGGGTAATAAGGACGGAATTTGCGACAATAAATATAAAATCAGCCCAATACAGCCACCGACCAGCGTGCCGTTGACACGGATAAACTGTAAATCTTTGCCGATGTTTAACTCGATTTGCCGCGACATATCGCGCGCATCCCAGCTTTTCACCGTATCGCTGATGTGGCGAGTCAGAAATGCCGCAAACTCCGGCACGACGCGGTGCGCAGCCTGTTCCAGGTGACCATTTAACGACGCCCGCAAGGCATCATCGGCAATTAACGTTTCGCCAAACCATTGCCCCGCCTGCGCGATGCGTTCCTTCACGTGAGAATTTTCGGCGTTGATATCCGTTTTTAGCCATTCCCGCAAATCTCCCCACAATTCACCGAGATAGCGGTTAAAGGCCTCATCTTTTTTCAGATAGTTCTTCACGGCATCGGCCCGCGCTGCCATTTCAGGATCGTTTTTCAGTTTGTCGATCAGCGCAAAAGTGGCACGATCAAACGTATGGCGGATCTGATGTGTGCGATCGCGGCTGATATCATCAAGCAACGAATTAACCGCGTCGGAAACCCACTCTGCACTGTGTTCGCCCAGCCATTCCGTAGGCAAAATTTTAGCTTTTAGCGGATGTTCGCTCTCCAGCCAGTGGACAATTTGCTGAGCAATAAACTTGCGTGATTTATCGCGCTGGAGCAGGGCGATCAGTTGTGTGATCAATGTGTCCAGAAGCACCTGATGACGATTGTTTTTGGTCATGCTCTCCAGCATCAATGCACTGGTGCCGGAAAGATCCACTTTATCGATCGCCTTATGCACCGCGCGCTTAAGCAGCCGTTGAATACGCGCGTCATCGGTCAGTTCGATAAAACCGCTCATGATCTGCAACAGATGCTGGCCGACACGGCGGGCGTTCTCCGGCTGGCTGAACCAGTTGCCGATCAACAACGCCGGTTCATGGCGCCGAATCAATGCCACCAGCGATTGGGTATCAAGAAATTTTTCCTGCACGAACTGGCCGAGATTTTCGCCAATCCTGTCTTTATTACGCGGAATAATTGCTGTATGGCGAGAAATAATCGGTATCGGCACGCGGCGAAACAGCGCCACCACCGCAAACCAGTCCGCCAGCGCGCCCACCATCGCCGCTTCAGCAATCGCCTTCACGCCGCTTACCCAAAAATTAGGCGGTAAAAACAGCGTAACGACAAAGGTAGCAGCGGCGATAAGCAGCAAAGAGAGTGCCAACATTTTGGCGCGTCGAAGTTCAATGAGTTTATTCATAACATTAAGAATAGAGTCTGGTACCGGGGGCGCGTAAAAATCGAGATATCTTCCATAAAAATGTATCGCTTGCGGAAGAATAAAAATAGCCTGGAAAGCGCCTCGGGGAATGGGAAATTGCCGGGTGAGAATGGTTTTGTTAGTCGCTAAAGTCAGGCCATCTTTTTCAACAGGTGACGGATCGCCATGACAAACTTCACGACCAGTACGCCGCATGATGCATTATTTAAAACCTTTCTCACGCACCCTGATACTGCGCGGGATTTTATGGAGATTCATTTACCAAAAGGCTTACGTGAACTGTGCGATCTCGACACCTTAAACTGGAATCCGCCAGCTTTGTCGATGAAAATTTGCGGGCGCTACATTCCGATATTCTGTGGTCGGTAAAGACCCGTAAAGGAGATGGCTATATCTATGTGGTGATTGAACATCAGAGCCGCGTGGATATCCATATGGCGTTTCGCCTGATGCGATATTCCATGGTGGTGATGCAGCGCCATATAGAGCATGACAAACGCCAGCCGCTACCGCTGGTCATCCCGATGCTGTTTTATCACGGTAGCCGTAGTCCTTATCCCTGGTCCCTGTGCTGGCTGGACGAATTTGCCGACCCACTTATCGCACGGAAGCTTTATACCGATGAGTTCCCGCTGGTGGATATCACCGTGGTGCCAGACGACGAGATTGTGCAGCATCGCAGAGTCGCCTTACTGGAGTTAATCCAAAAACATATTCGCCAGCGCGATCTGATGGGGCTTATCGATCAACTGGTAGTATTACTGGTTACAGAGTGTGCTAATGACGGCCAGATAACTGCGCTGTTAAATTACATTTTACTGACTGGCGATGAAGCGCGTTTTAAGAAGTTTATCAGCGAACTTACCTGTCGAATGCCACAACAAAGGGAGCGAATAATGACAATTGCAGAGCGAATTCATAATGATGGATGGCTGTTGGGAAGGGAAGAAGGGGAACAGCACATTCTTCGATTGCTGTTGCAGAATGGGGCGGATCCTGAATGGATACAACGATATACCGGACTTTCGGCAGAGCAAATGCAGGCATTAAGGCAGCCCTTGCCTGAAAGCAAGCGCGATCCATGGATCGAGTACTAATCAGAGGCTGAGACAAACGCAAAGCTGCCTGATGCGCTACGTTTATCAGAACTACATAACCCATTAAATATATTGAACTTTAAAGATTTTGTAGACCTGGTAAGGCGTTCACATGGCATCCGGCATGAACAAAGCGCTTTGCCTAAGCCATGC
>JFBN01305774.1_pt1 | contig 11659 bp, 8 predicted proteins | sample 768741 | NCBI WGS metagenome assembly JFBN01 (sample SAMN01983846, study PRJNA193217) | chicken gut metagenome | biome: terrestrial biome; isolation source: ceca of Broiler chicken | host: Gallus gallus | place: United Kingdom: England | collected 2010-09-07
GGCGAGCGCCCACGCCACGAGCAGGCCCGCCGCGACGGCGAGCCCCAGCAGCGTGAACTGCAGGAGCGGCACTTCCGGGGTCGACGACGCAGCCACCGTGGCCTCGCGGTCCCCGCCCTCGGTCCACTCGGCCGGCAGGTCGCAGCGCTCGGCGTGGACGAGCAGGCGATGCGTGTTGACGCCGTACGGCGTGCAGGTGACGAGCGTCACCAGGTCCTTGCCCTCCTGCACGGCAAGGCTCTCGGTCTCCTCGGGCAGCACGGTCTCCTTGCCGGTCACGCGGTAGGCGTGCTCCTCGCCGAGGACCTCGATGACAAAGTAGTCGCCCTCCTCGAGCTCGTCCAGACGGTCGAAGATCTGCACCGAAGGGAGGCCGTTGTGGCCGGCCAGGACTGCGTGCGTGGACTCCCCGCCCACCGGCAGCGACGTGGACTCCATGTGACCCACGCCCTGCTGGAGCTCCTCGTCGTTGGTGTAGTGGTAGATGGGCATCTCGAGGTCGATGGCGGGGATGTAGAGCGTGCCCATCACCCCGTCGCCGGACAGGTTGAGCAGGCTCTCGTACTCCTCGCTCGTCACGCTCTGGGCGTCGGGGTCAAAGGGGTCCGTGACCACCGTCCTGCTGGAGAGCAGCCGCGCGTTGTAGTCCTGCGCGGCGGCCATCTCCGCCGAGAGGTCCTCCTCATCGGTGGCGGAGACGGTCTCCACGTGCGCGGAGATGACCTCGTGCTGCTGCTGCTTGTGCAGGTAGTCGCTCACGTACGGATATGCGATCAGCCCCACGCCCACCAGAAAGGCGAGAAGGGCCAGGACAACGCGCGCCTTCTTCAAGATTCCCCCAAGACCCCTGAATGTAAAAGTGGGGCGGGTACCTGCCCCGCCCCACTGGCGACAAGAACCTCTTACCTAGCGGTGGCTGCCCACTAGTTCTCCTTGCGGGAGCGCATCACGAGGAACGCCGCGCCGGCCATGAGGCCCACGCCCACGACGGTCAGGGCAACGGTGCCCGTGCCACCGGTCGAGGGAAGATCAAAGATGCCATGCTCAATGGCAAGATCGCCAAAGTAGCTGGCAAACATGTAGTCGTTGTCCGTATCCTCTTCCTCAGAAATCGAGAAAGGAAGAGGGGTCTCGTTCAGCTGATAACCAGCCGGAGCTTCAACCTCAACCCACTGGTAATCGCCTGCGCCGAGAGAAACCACCGTTGCAGTGGCGTTAGCCTCAATCGGATCACCAACGTTAATCCAGCCATCTCCGGACTTCTTCTGGAGCTGGAAGACAGCGCCGTTGAGCTTCTGATCATCAGAGCCGCCAACAACCGCGCCATCCTCGTTCTGCGTGCCAACGACCTTGGTTACACTCGCACCGTAAACAGTGACGGACGCGGTTTTGGACTCAGTGGCATAGTCACTATCAGTGATGTGCCTAGGCCACGAAATCGTCGCGGTGTTCGTGAGCACTCCGGTCTGGCCCGCATCGACAGTTGCCTCAAGAGTAAGCTCCAGCACACCCCCATTCGCTTCAAGCAGCTGACCAGCATCAAGCTTAACGGTGACAACGTTGTCCTCAGCAGAAACGCTGCCGTAGTTAGTATCGGCGGAACCATCGACATAGGTCAGCCCATCGGGGAGCTGGTCGGTAAGGGTGAAAGTAACGTTGTCACCAGCGGTGAGGCCATAATAGGTCGGCAGATTAACCGTGATCTTAAAGTAAGCCGTTTCACCAGCAGAGAGCGTGTCAACGTTTCCGTACCAGTTCTGCCCATCAGTAGAAACCTGCTTATTGAGCGAGCTAGAGACGACATCGTCGATAGACTTCAACTCAACGGAACCGATAGGCGCAGTCCAATCTCCCGTCTGAACACCATCATCATCAACGGCAGGCTCGGGCACGACAGAGAGAATCATGCTCTGGTACACCTTGCCGTCCTCTTCGGGAGAAACAACTACAAGGTACATGCCGGCATCGATATCAGTAAACGTCGCAGTATCTCCACTGATGGAGCCGTGATTGCCCGGGGCAACATATGTCGGAGTCTTCTCATCAACCTGGCCAGCGATATCGTTGGCAATCGCCTGTTGATCAGCGCTGTCACCAGTGCGATAGGCATCAAGGTCAAAGTTCCAACCATCGACCACAGTTGCCTCAAGCTCGTTTGTCGTGGTGTTGGTGATGCTCGCCACCTTGTAGAGAGAAACAGATTGTGCACCCTCAACACCGCCGACCGTGGCGCTACCCGCAGTGAGCTCAGGCGCTGCCATCGCCGTTACGGGCGCGACCGAGAGCGCCAGCGCTGCGGTCGCAACCGCCGCGACGATGCCCCGCAGCCTCTCCTTCAGTTTCATACCAAACCTCCTCTGTCGCATACGCGACACTCCGGACGCTCGCGCGTCCCCTTACCACCAACTATTCCTTCGGCACGCCTGCCGAGAAGAACCAACTATCGAGCCTGCTGACGCCTGCGAAGAGCGATTACCGATCCGGTTACGGCCACGGCACCGACAACATAGAGAGGAGCGTTGCCCATACCTCCCGTGGAAGGAATCGGATCATCCTCATAGTTTGCGAGGGCAAGGTAGAAATACTCGCTGGACTCGGGATAAGAAGCAGCTGCAGCATGGTTAGCTTCACTCACAGTCTCGGCGCCAACTTCTTGTCCGTTCATTGTGAACTTCGCGCTTCCGTCCTCATTGATTTGAAGGATGATGTCATAACCAAGTAGCGTATACCCCGCCGGAACCTGAGTCTCAGAAATGGTGTACGTTCCGGATGACAGGTTTCCACCCAGGGACAGGAAGCCATCGGGCCCGGTCTCACCAGTGGCAACCACAGTCCCAGCCTCATCAGTCACGGTAAAAGTTGCACCTGCAAGAGGTTTCTTTGGATCAGCTATGGTGCTGCCGTCTACATCCTCAGCTGCTGCACCCTTGTAGATAAACACTCCGTAGCTTGCAACAACCTCGTAGGAGTTAGTAAAGGAGACAGTCTGCGTCCCACCGCCCTTTACCGTCGCTACACTCTCAGTGCCTTCGCTTTCCTCATCGCTCCCAACAGATACGAAGCTACTTTCGACATAGTTTTCGGGAGAACCAACAACTTCCTCTGAAACAAGGTAGGATTTACTTTGGTACTGCTCAATATCAAAAGTAAATGTATGTGAAGCGGAGTAAGACCCATCCGCCTGCCACTGGAAGCCACTAAACGTGTAACTAGCGACTTCACTACCGGTCTCAGAATCCTTGACGGTGATTTTAACCTGATAGTTCTCGTCGGGAACGTACCCCTCGATGGTCTTCGTTACTGTAATCTGGCCCTCTCCAGGACGGGGGTCTGGAACATCTGTTCCAAAACCAATGTCATCAAGTAAGTTGCCCACCGTCTGGCCTCCACCAGACGCAGTAGCCACAGAGACAAAGAAGAATCGAGTGAGGTACTGACCGTCAGGGACGTCGTAATCTCCCGAGTGATACGTCCACGAACCCTGAACGCCATCAAAGTACTCTACATGCGCCCCGAAATCTTCCCTTGCTTCCTCAAGAGCCCGCTGGATTGCCTCAGAGCGCTTCTCGTCGGCTGTCTTATACCTATCGGTGCTATATTCCGCATTCGCAATTCGTTGGAGCTGCTCGGTCAGCACATCCGCATCTTCGGCGGACATGATAACGAGCGCCATTGTGTCAGTTCCTGCTCGACCAGCATGTTCCAACGACCAGTTAAGCGAGGCATCGGGAACGGTAAGCACATCTTGATATAGGGCTCCATAAGCCTCGCAGTTAAGCTCCGCAAACTGTTTTCCATCAGCCGCTGATGAAATGTGATAATTAGCTGTACCAGAGCTTTCGTACTGAGGGTCAGCTGTATTGGCTATCTCGATATCCCTACCATCACTGTGCGTACCAGTGGTCATCCAAATTAGTCCCTCAGTACCATTAGAGAGCTGATTGTTCCAGCTATCCGCCACGGGGAATTCGAAGCTGCCATTTTGAAGTTCAATATAGTATGGAACCTGCAGTGGATCGGATTCGTAGATGCTTTCCTGGCCGTCTGTTCCAACAACCTCCGCCTTAACGTAATACCAGTATCGTTCGCTATCCTGAACGTTGGCGGCGATGCTGTCATAGGCAACGTTAACGGCCTGCCCATTATTTACAAGGTTATCCTGTGTGCCGGTGACGCGCTGAATGGTCACCTCTTGCCACGTACCATCAGTCCCCGTCAGGCTGCGATACCAGGTGTACTCAACTGTTGCGTCCTCTGGGATAGCAACTGCGTCATTGAACACAGCACTGAATAGACCGTCGGATGAAATCGTGTCCTCGATATAGAGGTCAGCCGTTTGCTCAGGCTCATATACGAGCTGCACGGAAGCCTGGATGGTCCCATCCCAGCTCCAACTATCATAAGTTAACGAATCGCCGACCTGGTTTTTTTCGTTGTAGAAGGTAACCCGGCGAGTTGTAGATACCCAAGAACTTTCTTCACTAGCAACAAGTCGGGTGACAACATTACCGTTGTATCGAGCCTCCTTGAAGGTGTAACCCTCCACGTTAATCTGACGGGCATAATCTTCGAACACGATCTCGTCGGTGGACGACCAATCAATTTCAATTGATTGATCCGCAGGAACGTTCGCTGCATTATTCAGCGCATTTCCGTCTTCATCAACAATCGTTACTTCAATCTGCGCATATGTTGTCCTCCGCCCGGTCCACGTAATTGTGAAGCCAGAGAACCCGTCGACGCTGAACTCGGCGGTGACGGTGCTGTCGTCGTTCACGGAGACGGTGCCCTTGTCAGCGGAGGAGTCCTCGGAGAGCGTGGCGGTGTCGGAGTTGTCGGCGACGGTCTGGACGTCGGTCACGGCGCCCGTCTCGTCCTCGGCGAGGTGCTGGACGGAGACGTTCTCAGCGTCCTCGGGCACGAGGCCAGACGGCAGCTCAAAGCGCACGTCCACCGCCTGCGCGGGCTCGACCTCGGTTCCGTCGGCGTTCGTGAAGTAGACGTCAAGCGCAACGAAGCCGTCGTAGGAGACGCCCGCGTTGTCGAGCTCGCTTGCCACGTCCTCGGTCTCGCTCACGACGTCCGCATGAAGTTCGACGCCCTCGGGGAGCGCTCCCTCGGGGGCGTCGACCTTGACGACCACGCTGTTTTCTGCCGTTACCTCAAAGCTCTGGACCGGGCTCAGGCTCTGCGCGGAGGCGTCGGCGGAGCCAACGTCCTCCCTGTTCGTCGCATCATCGTCCACGGTCTGCGTCTCGGTCAGGCCGGAGTCGTCCGCGAAGACCGTGGTCGGATCCATGCCCAGGGCGAGCTGGAACACCAGGACCAAGGCCGCGACGGCAATCACCGCGCCGAGCATCCCCTGCTTCTTACGCCTGCTCATCGTCTTACCTCCGCGCTTCCGCTGCGTCTGGCAGTTGTCATATGTCTCTTAGCCTGAAAGCAAAATGCAACCAACTGCGCAAAGTTTAGTGACTTGAAGCTTCTAGTTTGTTTATTGAGTTTCCCCGGGGGTATTTAATGCGCATCATATACGCAATTTCAGTGGGAGGGGGTACCGTGTTCTTCTCGCCTAGTCGATGACCCGGTACACGTTTGCTAGCTGGGCTCCGTTTGCGGCATGGACGGTCTGGGAGTCCACGATCTGGTTCCTGCGCATCCTGGAGAGCAATCGGTCAACGGTCTTCTCGTTCTTTCCGAGCGCGGCCGCGATCTGAGCCTTGGAGCAGGGGTGCCCCTCATGACGCCGAAGGAAGGAGAGAATCTGCATCTCCGTGGGAGTGAGGCGAACCGTACCCGCGGGCGTCTGGCGGATGCGGTCCACGCCTGCCGCACTGCGTGGCGCGGCGCGAGGTGGCCGGTCCTGCGCGCCCAGCGCCGTCCCCGCGCTGCCGACTTCCCTGGGAACGGGGTCTTCGGGGTGGTCGTGCCCGGTGGCTGCCCTGGAGCGTGCGTTCTTCTCGGACATCGTTTTGTCCTGTCTCTCGGGTCCTTCCGACGTCTCCCGCATCCCGCCGCAACGCGATGGGGCCCCTTCCCTGTTTTCAACATAGTCGAGGACGCGTCGGACAGGCCCGAAAGCCGCAAATATGCAGGTGGGAGGCCATGCCGATTGCACACTTCAAACAATAACTTTGAGCGAAACTGATAGGACTCCTGCTAGGCCGTCCGCGGGTCCGCCCACTTGGTGAGGCGGTAGACGTTGGCGAGCTGCGCGCCGTTCTCGGAGTGGACGGCCTCGGAGATCACGATCTGGTTCCTGCGCATCTTGGAGAGCAGGCGGTCGACGGTCTTCTCGTTGCGGCCGATTGCGGCGGCGATCTGCGCCTTGGAGCAGGGGTGCCCCTCGTGCCTCCCGAGGAACGAGAGGATCTGGACCTCGGTGGGCGTGAGGCGCACCGGGCCGTTGGGCGTCTGGCGGATGCGGGCGAGCGCGGGGCTCGTGCGGCGAGGGGGCTTCCTCTCGGCGAGAGGCGTCATTGCGGCGGCGTCCCCACGTTCGGTGTCTGTCATGGTGTCCCCCCTCGGGTGGATTCCGGCATATCGTGAGTGTACGTCTATATGCGTACACTTGCAACATCTGGCCCCTTACGCTGCTGTTATGAGCAGCCAGACAAGACAGGCCTTCGGCCGACGCGTCCGCCTCCTGCGCACGGAGCGCGGACTCTCACTGAGGGGCTTTGCCCTCATGACCGCGGTGGACAAGTCGCACCTCCTCGCAATCGAGCACGGGCGGACTGCGCCCACGCTCGACACGATCGAGCGCATAGCGGGAGGGCTCGACGTCCCGATGTCGTACCTGCTCTTTGAGGTGGACTCCCGGCGCGTGCGCTGCGAGTACGACGGGTGCGGGAGGGCCGGCGGCGCGGGGCGGCGGTAGCGCGGGGTGCGGGTGCGGGGTTCTTCTCGCCTGGTTCTTATCGTCGGGGGTGACGTTTATACCCCCTCCCACCCCACTTGCCGTGGCGGGAGCCTATGACCTGACAGGCTGCTCTTGGGGCCACGTACGCTGCTGCTATGAGCATGGAGACCAGACAGGCTTTTGGGCGCCGCGTGCGCGCGCTCCGGACGGAGAGCGGATTCTCGCTGAGGAAGTTCGCGCTCGCCATCGGGGCGGACAAGTCGTACCTCGTCGACGTTGAGTACGGCCGCAAGTCCCCCACGCTCGACACCGTGGAGAGGATCGCCCGGGGCCTGGACGTGAGCATGTCGTACCTGCTGGAGGGCGTCGACACGGTCGGGCCCATCGAGTACGACGGCGAGCAACAGGCCGCAAGGCGCGCGAACGCGCCGGATAGCGAGGAGTAGCGGGCGCGCGGCGCGCTGGCGACGGGGGCAACGTCCCTTTCGCACAATTTGGGAATTGTGCGAAATGAGGGTGGGGACAACGCCGATTTCTTAAGCGGGGCTTTCGGTGAGCTGGGGTTTCTCGCCTTGGAGGCCGTTTGCGGGCGCACAATTTTGGAATTGTGCGCACGACGCGGCAAAAGCAAGCGGGGCGCCGTCCGGTCATCCCGGGCGACGCCCCGCGTCACGTCATCTGACGAGGAGGAGCTACTTGTTGCGGCGCCTCATCGCGATGCCGGCAGCACCCGCGCCCACGCCGGCGACGAGCGTCGCGGCGACGGCGGCGAAGGAGGTCGGGTCACCCGTGCTGGGGACCGTCTCGTCCTTCTTGGTGTCATCGGCAGGCTTGGTGTCCTCGGCCGGGGCCTCGGCGGCCTTGTAGACGTTGTTGAACGTCGCGCCGTCCTCATCGGTGTAGGCCTGGCACGTGAGCTTGCCGTCCTTCTCGGTCACCTCGAGCTTGAGGCCCTCGACGGTCTGGTCGTAGGTCACGCCGTCCTTCTGGACGCCGTCAGTGTTGGGATCGTCGTCGGTCGGCAGAACCTCGGAGACGGTGTACTCGTAGGTGCCAGCGGCCTCGAAGGTGAAGTCGTCAAAGACAACGTTGCCCTCGGCGTCGTTGGTGGCGGTGGCGATCACGTTGCCGTCGGCGTCAGCGAGCTGGAACTCGAACTGGCCGTCCTTGAGCGTGGCGCCCTCGAGGACCTTGGTCACGTTGAAGACGTCGCCGGACACGGTGATGGGGTCAGGCGTCACGGGAGCGGGCTCCTCGACGGTGTACTCGAGCACGGGAACGGGGAACTTCTCAGCACCAGAGCCGCCGTCGGTGCTCTTGTAGGAGATGCTCGCGTCCTCGTTGGTGGGAACCTGATAGGTGCCTGCCTCAGCAGCCTTGTTGGAGAGGTCGAGCGCGTAGCTCAGCGTGACAGGCTCGGCAGACTTAACGGGAACCGTGATGTTCCACGTGAGGGTCTCGCCCGCAGGGGCATTGGGGTTGTAGGTCACAACATAGTGTCCGTCATCAAAGGTAACGGTGTTGTTCTCCTCGTCAACGGTGCCGGGGATGTCAACGCCGCCCACGGTCAGCTTGATCGTGTCGAGCCCGGCGAGATCGAAGTCGGCGCCGATGGTGTCGTTCACGGTGCCGGAGGCAATCTCGTAGAGAACCGTGTTCATGACTCCATCGAACATACCCTCTACGGTGCCATCCTCAACCATGCCAGATGTGCCGGCAACAGTATCGAGGCTAGCGATGTAAGCGGCCGCCCATGGGTTGTTCTTCGCGTTGTACGCATTGCTGCCCTTAGTATTCGGGTCACCCGTAGAGTCTGCATACGCAAACAGCGTCACGCCATCATTGGCAAGGTTCCGCCACTCCGCCACGGCCGAATACACAGCGGCGTCGTTTGCGGAATAGTGCTCGGTCGCGTCTTCGTACTTGACGTAGTCGTAATTCGCCTCGTCAAAGCCCTCGTAGGTCGAGTTGGTCTGGTTGCCCTTGCCATTGCTCGGCTGAATCTGACCAACGGTATAGGTGCGACCATACGTCTGGATGTCCTGGGCGATGGCGGTACCGTGGCTTGCCATCCACTGAGCGACGTTGGAGAACTCGGCGTAGTATGCCTCAAGATCGGGGTGGTGAACGCCGTTCATGTCGTTTCCAGCGTTGAGACTCTCCTCACCATTGGACGCCTGCTCCGTGTAGATGGTCTGGCCATTCCCCCACTGATAGGTGATGCCATCCGTAAGCAGCACAAGGTACTTGTGTCCGCTCACACCGCTCAGAAGCTCACGCGCAGTTGCGAGGCCCATCTGGATGTTGGTGCCAGAGTCCGACCTCTTGTTCTCGATGGCACTCTGAATATCGCCAATCGTGCTCTCGTTGAGCACGGTCCACTCCTGGATGACGTCTGCGGAGTTCTCAAAGGAGACAACCGAGACGTTAACAATCGTGCCGTCGGTCGTCTGCTCAAGCAGCTCCTCGAGCATCTTGTTGGCCTCATCACGAACGTCGAAGCTTGTCGACTTGTCGATAACGAAAGTCACGTACGACTCAACAACTTCCTCCGTCGAGCCAACGCTGAGCTGCACGTTTGCGCGATCCTCCGTCGTCTCGTCCCAGGAGGCGAGCTTCGTGAGGGTCACGCCGTCGCCGGTCGTCAGGGAACCGCCCGGAGTCGCCTCAAGCGCGGACGCGGCGACAGGCCCGCTCACGGCAACGCCCAGAGCAAGGACCGCCGCGAGCCCAGCGGCGGCAACGCGACCGAGAGCCCCCTTCGCCCTTCTCGGCACGTTCTTTCTCATTGCAACAAATCCCTTCTCTTGTGCCGAAGTGTTCCGGATACTGTACGTCTATTGCCTGACACAGGCAACAAAAATGGTCATTTATGGGAGGGGGGATGTCGTATGAGTGGTCGGTTTTTCTCAGCCTGCGAGCTGCGCAGATCGCGACTTGCGCCTCAACCCACCGGAACGAGTTAGCAAACACATGTTCTATTTTGTGGTATACTTACCACGACGGCAGGCGGCGCCCTCCGAGTCTCGCAGGAAGATTGGAGGGCTCCCATTGTCCAAGCTCATCATGCTCGTACTATCGTGCGCCGTGTTCGTTGCGACGCTGAGCATTCTGGTTCTTCTCGTTAGCTAGGGTGGTCCAGGGCTTGGGCTCTATACATGGGAACAGCCGCCCCCACACGGCGGCTGTCCCTGAGCCTAGGCTCACACACTCGTCAAATAGGAGGGCTTTTGCCTCTGTCGTCACCGAGTATACCCGTTTCGTCTGCCCGTGCGACTCCATCCATCGTGCCCCCCTATCCGCCCCCTGCGACCCACGAGGTGAGCCCCCTAGACTCCCTTCGGAGCGTCTCGACGTCCCCGTCGCTCAGGTTGCGCGCAATAGGCTCGATCACCTCGTCGTCAACGTCGCCCCTCCCGAGCGCCTTGAGGGCCTGAACGACGGTGCAGGTTATGGGAGAGCAGTCGAGAAGGCCTCGGTTGGCCCGGCGCCTCAGCTCAATTGTGCACGGACCGTAGCTGTACGCCTTGTAGGGGCCGCCGCTCACATACACGTGGCGCGCCGGAACCTGGTAGTCAAGCCCCAGAGCATTGAGCGCCGCGCAGCCCGAGTCAAACGCACGCCCCGCACCTAAAACCGTGCGCAGGGCTCGGAATTCCGACTTCGCGAGGTTCTTCTCGCCGGGCGCTTGCCGAGTGCGCGATATTCGGGGGTTTCTATTTCAAGTTTACCGACACAAACTCGACGTTTTCCCAGTTGGCAGCTAAGAGCCGTAGGCGCGGACGGCGAGAAAAACCCGGAATATCGCGCACTCGGCGAGAGGGGCGACCGAGAGGGGCGCACTCGGCGGGGGGGGGCACGCGAGAGAGACGGGCGAGAGGGGCGGCGGACGGCGCCCCCCCGCATCACCCCGTGTTCTGCAGGCCGGCGGCCACGCCGGAGACGGTGCAGAGGATGAGGTAGATGAGCCTCTCGCGCTCCTCGGGCGTGAGCGGGCTCTCCTCGTCGCGCAGGCGGCGCAGCGCGAGGGCCTGCGTCACGGACAGCACGTTCACGAACGGCAGGCGCATGCGGATCACGGGGCCGAGCACGCGGCGGTGCTGCAGCGGCCACTCGTCGCCCACGATGGCGAGCACCCAGCGGCGTGTGAGCTCCATCTCCTCGAGCACCGCGGCGGCGAGGTCGTCGCGCTCGGCGAGCGCCAGGTAGAGGCGGGCGATCCGCTCGTCCACCTTGGAGAGCGACATCTCCACGTTGTCGATGAACGTGGTGAACAGCGGCCACTCGGCGTACGCCTCGCGCAGGCGCTCGAGGTCGCCCACGCGCTCGCACGCGGTTCCCAGGCCGTACCACGCTGCCAGGTTGATGCGCGCCTGGCTCCACGAGAAGATCCACGGGATGGCGCGCAGGTCGTCAAGCGACTTGGCGCCCAGGCCGCGCTTGGACGGGCGGCTGCCGATGGGCATGAGGCCCACCTCGGCGAGCGGCGTGCACTCGGAGAACCACTCGGCGAAGCCGTCGGTGTGCAGCAGCTCGAGGTAGCGCTCGCGCGAGGCGCTGTCCAGCTCGGCGGCGAGGCCCGCGTACTTCTCGGTGGTCTCCGTGTTGACCCACTCGATGGAGGGCGCGGACTGCAGCAGCGTGGCGCCCACCACGGACTCCACGTGGCGGCGCGCCAGCGTGGGGTCGCCGTAGCGCGCGAAGATGACCTCGCCCTGCTCCGTGAGCTTGAAGCAGCAGTTGACCGAGCCCGCGGGCTGCGAGAGCACCGCGCGGTTGGCGGGACCGCCGCCGCGC
>JFBN01306823.1_pt1 | contig 11654 bp, 7 predicted proteins | sample 768741 | NCBI WGS metagenome assembly JFBN01 (sample SAMN01983846, study PRJNA193217) | chicken gut metagenome | biome: terrestrial biome; isolation source: ceca of Broiler chicken | host: Gallus gallus | place: United Kingdom: England | collected 2010-09-07
TTTTCTCTTGCTGGGGTACCGATTCAATATAACTCAATGTTTGCTCCTCTACCGAACGGGCTTTCCCTAACTTCAATTTCAAGGTTGAGATATAATTGTTTAACGACGAGGACAGATTCTCCCGAACCGAAGCCAAGTTGCTATCCAAATCGCGTACCAACGGATTGCTTTCACCTGAATTGGCAACCAGGCGCTCACGTTGCAATATCATTGCGTTATATGCCTCTATCTGACTTTGCAAACCGGCATCGCCAACCCCCGATACATTAGGTATCAACTGCTTATTATTCTCCTTCCCGGTGAATGCCTTTTGTACGGCTTGTGCAATGGCATATTCCATTTCAAGTTGTACCAGTTCACTACGCATCTGACTATTCTCATTCATAAACTGGGAAGCCGCGGCATCGATGCTGACAATACGATTCTTTTGTTTGAAATCGGTCAACTCGTTTTCTACATCGCCCAACTCGCGACTGATAATCTCGACCCGCTCGTTGATGAACTTGGCCGTACTGGTTGCAATGCGGTTTTTATCTTCAATAATGGTCTCGCGATAGACATCAATCAGGGCACTTAATATCGCATCGGCTCGTGAAATATTGGAATCTACACAATTTATCTGAACCAACGTAGTACGCTCTCCTGCCAATGAAGCCGAAGCATGATACATACCCGATGCCGCATCTAACGAAATGCGAGAAACCTCAACCGGGATATTGTAATAGGCAGGCAAATATTCGGGAACAGCCTCGACTACAATACGTCCGGCTTCTGAAACGAGCGTATCGCCAAACGCTATTTCCTGCTCACGTTCTTCACTCTTTACCCCTCCTACACTAAACTGTTTCAACAAATAATGTGTGTCGTCCAACGGTCTTATTTTCATAAAGACCGGAGCTGTATAGGGATCTATAAAATTGACCCGAATAGGAGACTCGGCATAAAGCGACTTATAATGGAGCCAATCTTTCACCCGATAGGAGACATCGAGGTGCAGACGTTCTACCACTTCGCGCATCAGTTGGTGCGATTGCAGTATATAGATTTCATTATCTACACTACCAACCGATACACCCCCATTCATTTCCAAGATGGCCGACATATCGTTGCTCGACTTGTTCTCACTTTTGACCAACATCACCGCCGTACGCTTGTATAGGGGTGTCTGCATAGCCAGATAAATCCAGGCAACCGAGACGCATACGGCTATTGACAAGACAATCCAATACCAGTTGTCAAATATCAATTCAACAATATCACGCAGGGTTATGCCCCCTTCATTCTTCTTCTCGTTCTTAGTTTCTTGAATGAGCTCCATATATAGAGATATTACTTGTCTTTTAATACTATAATCATTGATACAATCGACAATACCGAGGCGATGAGCGACAAGATACTGCTACTTGCCGAGATAAACGTCATCGTGGCACTACCTCTCACCCCTATTGCTTTATTGGGTTGTACATAAATCACATCGTTTTGCTTCAAATAGTAACAGGGTGATGTCAACACCTTTTCGCTCGACGTCAAATCAACCACATAACTAACTCGTTGATCACCCTCTTCACGGACAACCAGAATGTTATCACGTTTTCCCGACGGGGTAAGGTCGCCGGCCATCGACAAAGCTTCGAGAATGGTCACCCGGTCGCCCGACATGGTTTGGACTCCGGGATTATTGACCTCGCCCATAATCGAAACTTTAAAAGCTTTCAATTGCACTGTTACTACCGGATCTTTCAGGTACTCACCCTCGATAAGTTTGTTTTTTATGTTTTCGGCCAATTCCCCACGAGTCAATCCGGCAGCCTGCATCTCACCCAAGATAGGCACATCGATTTTGCCTTCTCTATCAACCCGAAGGCCTATGGCCTCTTGAACAGTAGTAGAAGATCCTGTACTTCCCAAGGTCTGGCTATTGGCAAACAACTCCAACAATTCACCATCTTTGCTACTAACGGTTATCAGCAACTGATCGTCGGGAACAATCTTCAATTCATAATTCTGTGCAATGGTTTGAGGATTTTCGGCCAATTCGTCGGCTCCTTGCAAATAGATCATTTTTTTAGTCGGGACACATGATACCAATCCTACAAATACCATGAACATCAAGACTTTCGAAATATATTTCATCAGAAAAAAGATAACTATTAACGATTTAGTTTTTCAAATTCGCATTCCGTTTCTTTATTTGGTGCGTTAAAAACAACTGCATAACAGTCCAAATAAAGATATCCAAAAACAACAATAGATTAATATCAATATGAGTAAGCAGCAAAAGATTCATGGCAGCAAAACCGGCAGAGATGAGCAGAATCGTGATCATCGCAGCCCGATGAGTAAAGCCTAATGCCAAGAATTTATGATGGATATGATTTTTGTCGGGACTGAAAATATTTTTATGGAATCGAGCTCGATGCAAGATTACCCGAACCACGTCAAATACTGGTGTAATCAATACCGAGAATGCTATTACAATCGCATCGGGAACTCTGTGAAGAACCGTAGCATCGGTCATACTAAAACGAATGGCCAACATGCTCAATACCATACCAATCGTCAATGAACCGGTATCACCCATAAAAATTTTTCTTCCTCGATCGGGATTGCCAAACACATTATAATAAAAGAAGGGAATAAGTGTCCCCAATGTGACAATCGACAATGCCGCATACAGCCACTCGCGCTGATAGGTAAACAAAAAGGTAAAAAACAGCAGCGCAATACCGCTTAATCCCGAAGCCAAGCCATCAATACCATCGATAAGGTTAATGGCATTGGTTATAAATACAATCGTAAAGACCGTAAAAGGAATACCTACCGAAGCTGGCAGTTCATAAATTCCGAAGATACCATACAGGTTATTGATCCATAGACCCGAAGAAACCAACAAAATAGCACAAAAGATTTGTACAATAAACTTCTGGTAATAACGCACGCCTATCAAATCGTCGGTGATTCCGGTCAAATACAGCAATAACAAACTGCTGAGCCCAAAAGAGAGCACAGCCGTATCATTAAGAGACACTATTGAAGGAAACACATCTTCCCCATAAATTCTACTAAGCCCTATCATCAGTGCCAGCGTGAAGATGACAGCAGGGAAAAACGAAACCCCTCCCAGCCGAGGGATTACACCATGGTGTACCTTTCGCTCATCTGGAATATCAAACAAATGTTTCTTAAATGAAATCAATAAGATTCTTGGAATAATAAATATCGAGAATCCCAAACTAATAAAAAAGGACAATAATAAAACCGAAATATAGCCCATAAATATTAGATTTTAATTGTCATAACAACGTAACTAAATAGATTGACCCACTTCTATTATTGGGCAATACGCCCTAAAAATCCATATCTTCCTAAAACTCTCTGTACGCCGCTTTCACTACATTTCTACAGCGGCTTAGTTTTGCATTTTATATTCTTTGGGGACACCAAGAATGTAAATTCTCGGTCTATCACAAAATTTCGACCCTATCAAATTGCACCTATCCCTATCGCAGAAGATAGGACAAATATCAACTTATAAATCTCTATATAAAAGTATTATAATAATCTGTAAAACTTTCACAAGAGACCCTTTTGTCAAAACAGGACATAAAACATACGCTTCATTTCTCTCCTATTACACCCCGTTTTTAACTTTGCAAAGTTAATTACAATTCTAAGAAATACAATAAAAATCTCACAAAATATTATCGTTCTACAAGACTCATTGTTATTAAATGATTGTTAATATATACATCATAAAAAGATGTTTTTTAAATTAGTATTTACAAACAAATATATTTGTTATTCAAAAAAAACAACGAATACCTCAATTAGTTCAATTCTCAAAATTAAGGAAAAAGAAATACATACCTCGCCCCGTCTAATGCCAAAAGGATTCATACCTACATATGCTACAATCAAAATTGACACATGAGCCTCTTTTAAAATGAGGAATAAAAACACTATCTTTGAATAAAAATTTACCTCATTTACAATGAAAAAGATTGTCAATCCCTGGATTAAACTTGAAAAAGATGGATACAACTGTTTTGGCTGTGCTCCTAATAATCCCTATGGGTTGAAAATGGAATTTTACGAAGACGGCGATGACATCGTCTCCTTTTGGACTCCTACCGAAAACTATCAAGGGTGGCTGCACACCCTGCACGGTGGCATACAATCTCTACTCATCGACGAGATTGCGGGGTGGCTCGTAGCCCGCAAACTACAAACCTCGGGTATGACTACCAGCCTGGAAGTTAAGTTCAAAAATCCGATTACTACGAAAACCAATACCCCATTGGAGATCCGGGCTCACCTGAAAGAGGTTCGGCACAATTTTGCCTTTATTTCGGCTCAAATTCGTTGCGACGGCCGACTTTGCTCCTCGGGCGAGCTGACCTATTTCTGTTTTTCCAAAGAGAAGGCTGCCGCCGACTTCCACTTTACGGCCTGTCACACCGTCGATGAGGAGGGATAGGCCCGTCTCATTCATCGGGGCTGGCGCTTGTTATCTGCCATTAAAAACCAATATCATCTCATAGCTGGTAAATGAGATAGCCCGTATACACTACATAGGTGGCAATCATCACTATACCCTCGGTTCGGGTAATCATGCGCACCTTGTGATACTTGCCCACAAAGAACATCAACAGCGAGGCTCCCAACAAATAGAGCAAGTCGAAATTGGTGATACCGCCCAAAGGCAGAGGTGAGATAGTGGCACTAGCTCCCAACACGAAAAAGACATTAAACAGGTTGGAGCCTATCACATTGCCAATGGCAATCTCGGGATTCTTCTTCAAGGCAGCCACGACCGAAGTGGCCAACTCGGGCAGCGAGGTACCCATGGCCACCAGCGTCAGACCGATAATCGACTCGCCTACCCCCAGCGAACGGGCTATCTCGCTCGACCCGTCGACAAACAGGCGCCCTCCGAAAATCAAGGCAGCCAATCCGCCTACAATGTAGACCACGCATCGCCACACGGGCAACGACTTGATTTCGCCCGACTCTTCGTCGCTGTGATTATGGGCAATGGCAAACGTGTAACCGAGGAATATCAGGAAGAAACAGAGCATGAGCAGACCGTCGGCCCGGTTGATTACATTCTCGGTACCGGTCCCCAGAAAAAGGTCGTTGGCACAAATCAGCACCACTACCGACGAGAGTATGGCCAACGGTATCTCTTTGGTAAGGGTTCCCCGAGTAATACGGATTGGAGCCACCACAGCCGTCACTCCCACAATCATCAGGATATTAAAGATGTTGCTCCCCACCACATTACCGATGGCCAACTCGGCACTACCGTTGATGGCCGACACCACACTCACGGTCAACTCGGGAGCCGAGGTCCCGAAGGCTACAATCGTAAGCCCTATCACCAGCGACGAAATATTAAAACGCTTGGCCAACGCAGCGGCCCCATCGGTCAGGAAATTGGCTCCCGACAATATCAAAAACAGCCCCACAAGCAGGAGTATCACATTGATAATCATTTCTATTTTCTTTATTTAGCTGATACAAAGATACTAAAAGACGAACGCAGAAACAAACAGGAAATAAAATTTGCAAGATTTGGCAATGTCGAGTCAACTCAGAGTTCCACCTTACCACTGTCTGCACAGCGGCACAATAAATAATGACAGATTTCCATAAACCAAAAGGCCAGGGCCTCTCCTTGCGGAGAGAGGTCCCGGCCTTCGTCCATCTAACCAAACTTATCTTTTTTACCGGATAAACAACAGCTCCCGGTATTTGGGCAGCGTCCACATCTGGTCATCGACAATCAGTTCGAGCTTATCGATGTGGTAACGAATCTGTTCCAACATGGGAGCTATCGTGTCGTGATAGGCCACAGCCTTCTCCCGCTCGTCGGCAATCTTGTTGGCTACCTTGCGGGCATCGATCATCGAGTCGACATGCTCCTTGATGTAGCTGGTGTGCTCGGCAATCTTACGGATAATCGCCAGATTCTCGGCCGAGAGTTTCCGGGTCTCCTCCTCCGAGAAGAGTCCGCGCATCTTGTAGACGTTATCGATCAACTTGGTCTGATACTCGGTAGCCACGGGCACGATATGGTTCATCACCAAGTCGCCCAATACACGGGCCTCGATTTGGATTTTCTTCGTGTAGGTCTCCCATTTCACCTCGTTGCGGGCTTCCAACTCCTTGCGGGTCATCACCCCGGTCGACTCGAACATCTTGATGCTGTCGGGCGACAGGTAGTTGTCGAAGATAACCGGCACACTCGTCTCGCAATCAAGTCCGCGGCGCTTAGCCTCGGCCTTCCACTCGTCGCTGTATCCGTTGCCATCGAAGCGAATGGGTTTGCTCAACTTGATGTACTTGCGCAATACCTGAATAATAGCGGGAATCTTGGCCTCACCCTTCCCGATGAGTTCGTCCACCTCGTTCTTGAAGATAACCAACTGCTCGGCTACGGCAGCGTTCAGGGCAATCATACCGCTGGCACAGTTGGCCTCGGATCCTACGGCACGGAACTCGAACCGGTTGCCTGTGAAGGCGAAGGGCGACGTACGGTTACGGTCGGTATTGTCGATGAGCAGTTCAGGAATCTGAGGTATGTCGAGCTTCATGCCGTGCTTGCCCGAGAGGACAACCAACTCGTCGGTCGAACTCTCTTCCATGTGGTCGAGAACCCGGCTCAACTGTGTGCCCAGGAACGACGAGATGATGGCAGGAGGTGCCTCGTTGGCGCCCAGACGATGGGCATTGGTAGCACTCATGATCGAGGCTTTCAGCAAACCGTTGTGGCGATATACGGCCATCAGCGTATTCACGACAAAGGTGATGAAACGCAGGTTCTCTTCGGGGGTCTTGCCCGGCGACATCAGCAGCACGCCGGTATCGGTACCCAACGACCAGTTGTTGTGCTTGCCCGAACCGTTCACACCCTTGAAGGGTTTCTCGTGCAACAGCACTCTGAACCCATGCGTGCGGGCTACCTTGCGCATGAGCGACATGATCAACATGTTGTGGTCGACAGCCAGGTTACACTCCTCGAAAATGGGAGCCAACTCAAACTGGTTGGGCGCTACCTCGTTGTGACGGGTCTTGACGGGAATACCCAATTCCAAAGCCTGGATTTCGAGATCCTTCATAAAGGCGGCTACACGTGTAGGAATGGCTCCGAAATAGTGGTCTTCGAGCTGTTGGTTCTTCGAGGCTTCGTGTCCCATAAGCGTGCGGCCCGTCAGCAGCAGGTCGGGACGGGCAGCATACAAGCCCTCGTCGACCAGGAAATACTCCTGCTCCCAACCCAGATAGGCTACTACCTTTTTTACGTCTGGATTGAAATAGTGACACACATCGACAGCAGCCTTATCGACAGCACGCAGAGCTTTCAACAAAGGAGCCTTGTAGTCGAGCGATTCGCCCGTGTAGGCAATGAATACGGTAGGAATGCACAGGGTGTCGTCAACCACAAACACGGGCGACGAGGGATCCCAGGCACTGTATCCACGGGCTTCGAAAGTATTGCGGATACCGCCGTTGGGGAACGATGAGGCATCGGGCTCCTGCTGTACGAGCAACTTGCCCGAAAACTCTTCCATCATACCCCCTTTGCCGTCGTGCTCTACAAAAGCATCGTGCTTCTCGGCCGTACCTTCGGTCAACGGCTGGAACCAGTGGGTATAGTGGGTTGCACCCAGTTCCATCGCCCACTTCTTCATACCTTGTGCTACTTCATCGGCTATATCCCGATCGAGGGTGGCGCCATGGTCCATCACATCGACCAGCCGATTGTAGACCGCCGTGGGCAGATACTTGAACATCTTCTCCCGGTTGAACACGTACTTAGCGAAATAGTCGCTCGGGCGTTCCGCAGGTACGGCTACCTCTACCGGTTTTGCCTGAAAGGCCTTCTCTACTACTCTGAATCTCAACGTTGACATAATGTCTTGAATTTTAAATTAAACAGGTTTACAATATATAGCTTTTTCGTTTTTCTTCTCTCTTCATTTCTCTCGGGCACCCTTCTCGTAGGCCTCCTCGTGTACTCCGGCCACGGCCCGGCCGCTTGGATCGTTCAGGTGTTGGAACGAGGCGTCCCAAGCCAAAGCCTCAGCTGTCGAGCAGGCCACGCTGGGCACACTGGGCACACTGCGTGCGGCACTCTCGCTGGGGAAATACTCCTCGAAAATCGAGCGATAGTAGTACTCCTCCTTGTTTTGCGGCGGATTGATGGGGAATCGCTCGGCGGCGTGCAGCATTTGTTCGTCGCTCACGGCCTGCGAGGTCATCGCCTTCAAGGTGTCTATCCAGCTGTACCCTACCCCGTCGCTAAATTGCTCTTTCTGCCGCCAAGCCACACTGGCAGGCAACATGTCGGCAAAGGCTTCGCGCACGATACGCTTCTCAATCGTCTTGCCGGGACACATCTTGGCCTGCGGGTTGAGCCGCATCGCCACATCGAGAAACTCCTTGTCGAGGAAAGGCACGCGTCCCTCCACACCCCAGGCCGAGAGGGCCTTGTTGGCCCGCAGACAATCATAGAGGTAGAGCTTCGACAGTTTGCGCACGGTCTCTTCGTGAAACGCCCGGGCATCAGGTGCCTTGTGAAAGTAGAGGTATCCGCCGAACACCTCGTCGGCCCCCTCGCCACTCAGCACCATCTTGATACCCATGCTCTTGATGACCCGTGCCAGCAGATACATGGGCGTAGAGGCGCGCACGGTAGTCACATCGTAGGTCTCGATGAAATAAATCACATCGCGCAACGCGTCGAGCCCCTCCTGTATCGTATAGTTTATTTCGTGGTGTACGGTACCGATGTAGTCGGCCACCTCGCGAGCCTTGGCCAAATCGGGAGCTCCACGCAACCCGATGGCAAAGGAGTGCAACTGCGGCCACCAGGCCTCTTTCTGTCCGTCGGTCTCGATTCGTCGGGAGGCATATTTCTTGGCTATGGCCGAGATGACCGAACTGTCGAGTCCGCCCGAGAGCAACACCCCGTAGGGTACATCGCTCATCAGCTGCCGCCGCACGGCCGCTTCGAGCGCATCGTGCAACTCCTGCACTGATGCCCCGTTGTTCTTCACCGCGTCGTAATCGACCCAATCGCGTTTGTACCAACGGGTCATCTTCCCCTCGCGACTCGAATAGTAATGTCCCGGCAAGAAGGGTTCGTAGCGTTCGCAGAAGCCTTCGAGTGCCTTCAACTCACTGGCACAATAGAGGGTACCGTCGCTGTCGTAACCGATATACAGGGGGATAACCCCGATGGGGTCGCGAGCCAACAGGAACTCGTCGCGCTCCTCGTCATACAGGGCAAAGGCAAAGATGCCGTTCAACTCCTCCAAGAAATCGATACCCTTGTCGCGGTAGAGGGCCAATATCACCTCGCAGTCGCTCCCGGTCTGGAACTCATACCGACCTTCGTAGCGATGCCTGATGTCGCGGTGGTTGTAGATTTCGCCATTCACGGCGAGCACCTGCTTGCGGTCGGGCGAATAGAGAGGCTGTCCCCCGCTCTGCGGGTCGACAATCGAGAGGCGTTCGTGAACCAATATGGCTGAGCCCCCACAATAAATACCACTCCAATCGGGGCCCCGGTGACGGATTTTCTTTGCCATCGCCAAAGCCTTTTTTCGCCACTCGGGCGACTGAGTTTTTATATTGAATATTGCTGCAATTCCACACATGACAAGAGTCGTTTTAGGCTGTTTCTACTTGTATTTTTACCGTTCGCCGGTCATGCAATAGCGGTCTATCTCCTCGGCGGCCTGACGTCCCGAAGCAATGCACCTAACCACCAGACTGGCCCCCGTAGCCACATCGCCTGCCACGAATACGTTCTCGGGCAAGGCCGGCAACTGCGGTCTGAGGAATCCCATCGCCAGCAGCACCAGGTCGGCTTTCAGAATCTCCTTACGCCCGGTGGGCCGCATCTGCGGACGTCCCCCGTCGGGAGCCGGCAACCACTCGACCTCCTCGACCTCGACGCCGCACACCCGTCCGTTCTCCCCGATAAAGCGGGTGGACGAGAGGCTCCACCGACGCTCGCAACCCTCTTCGTGGCTGCTGCTGGTCTTCAACACGAGGGGCCATTGCGGCCAAGGGGTAGCGGGATTGTACCCGACGGGCGGCTTGGGCATAATCTCGATCTGGGTCACGCTCAAAGCCCCCTGCCGGTTGCTCGTGCCTATGCAGTCGCTGCCGGTATCGCCACCACCGATTACCAACACATGTTTGCCCCGGGCCGTGATGCGCTCCTCGTCGGGGAAGGTCTGCCCCGCCAGCACTCGGTTTTGCTGGGCCAGCATCTCCATGGCAAAATGGATACCGGCCAAGTCGCGTCCCGGAATATTGAGGTCACGAGCCTGAGGGGTACCGGTGCAGAGGCAGTAGGCATCGAACCCTTCGGGCAACTGGTCGAGGTCGACGGCATGGTTCACCTCGAAGGTGATGCCCTCCTCCTCCATCACCCGCACCCGGCGGTCGATGATGGGTTTATGCAGTTTGAAATTGGGAATACCGAATCGCAACAGGCCTCCCACATACTCCAATTTTTCAAATACCGTGACGGCATAGCCCAGCCGGTTGAGCCGGTTGGCCACCGAAAGTCCGGCCGGTCCCGACCCGATCACGGCCACGCGCTTGCCGTTGCGTTTATAGTGACGAGGCTTGACAAGTCCCTCGCGAAAGGCGGCCTCGATGATGGCGGCCTCGTTTTCCCGAATGGTGACGGGCGCCTCCATGCTCAGGTTGAGCACACAACTCTTCTCGCACAGTGCGGGGCAGATGCGCCCCGTAAACTCGGGGAAGTCATTGGTCTCGGTCAACAGCTGGTAGGCTTCAGCCCACCGGCCCCGGAAGAGGGCGTCCTGAAATTCGGGAGGGCGGTTGCCCAGCGGGCAGGCCCAGTGGCAGAAGGGCACACCGCAATCCATGCAACGCGAGGCTTGCAACTTGCGCTCGCTGGTATTGAGGGTCTGTTCCACCTCACCGTAGTCGGAAATACGGTCGTGCACGGGACGATAGCCGGCCTCCTGCCGGGGTATGGTTAAGAATGCTTTCGGGTTTCCCATAATGCTATATCTTCTATAATCTCTTTTCGATAATGTCTTGGTTTAATAATCTCTCTGTACTTCGGCAATCTTCTCTTGGAGTTTGCGCATCTGCTCCTCGGCCAACACCTTCTTGAACTCGATGGGCGTTACCTGAATGAACTCCTCGACGTAACGGTTCCAGTTGTCGAGCATCGTGCGGGCCAGCGACGAACTGGTGTAGAAGTAGTGCTGACGAATCAGTTCGTGCAGCTCTTTTCGGGCAGCCGCATCTTCGACCAGCGAGAGCTCGACCATATCCATGTTGCAGAAGTAGTCGAACTTGCGGTTCTTGTCCCACACATAGGCCACACCGCCACTCATACCGGCGGCAAAGTTGCGACCCGTCTCGCCTAGCACAACCACACGACCGCCGGTCATGTACTCGCAGCAGTGGTCGCCCACCCCTTCGACTACGGCAATGGCTCCCGAGTTGCGCACGGCAAACCGCTCGCCCACCCGGCCGTTGATGTAGACCTCGCCCGAGGTGGCTCCGTAGAGCAGCGTGTTGCCCGCAATCGTGTTGTCCTCGGCGGCAAAGGTGCTGCGTACCGGCGGGTGCACCGCAATGCGGCCGCCGCTCAA
>JFBN01305959.1_pt1 | contig 11636 bp, 8 predicted proteins | sample 768741 | NCBI WGS metagenome assembly JFBN01 (sample SAMN01983846, study PRJNA193217) | chicken gut metagenome | biome: terrestrial biome; isolation source: ceca of Broiler chicken | host: Gallus gallus | place: United Kingdom: England | collected 2010-09-07
GTCATGGGTTCAGGGTTAACCGGCGATAAAAATAGGGATTTTTCGCGACAAAACCGCACGACCGGCTCTTCTCGGCCGCTCGTAGGCCGGGAAGGTTTCCGGAGGGGCCGTGCGCGAAAAATATTTGTGAAATAAAACTTATCTTTGTAATCGATTTATTCTGAAACGTAAACGAAACGAAAACGCAATACGCCATGGATACTGAAAGAACGCGCTGCCTGATCGTCGGAAGCGGTCCGGCGGGCTATACGGCGGCCATATACGCCGCCCGGGCGAATCTCGCTCCGGTGCTTTACGAGGGTATGGAACCCGGCGGTCAGCTGACCACGACGACCAAGATCGAGAATTTTCCGGGGTTTCCCGACGGAATACTGGGGGCCGAGTTGATGGAAGCCATGAAGAAGCAGGCGCAGCAACTCGGGGTGGACATCCGTTTCGGCATAGCGACGGGCGTCGATTTCTCGTCGAGCCCCCGCAAGGTGACGATCGACGGACGGAAAATCGTCGAGACCGACGCCGTGATTATCGCCACGGGGGCTCAGGCCAAGTACCTCGGCCTCGAGTCCGAAACCCTGTTCAAGGGACAGGGCGTTTCGGCCTGCGCGACCTGCGACGGCTTTTTCTATCGGAATCAGGACGTGATCGTCGTCGGCGGCGGCGACTCGGCCTGCGAGGAAGCCACTTATCTGGCCTCCATATGCAACAAGGTTTACATGGTGGTCCGGAAAGATCATCTGCGTGCGTCGAAAGCCATGCAGCGGCGGGTGATGGAAACGCCCAACATCGAGATCAAGTTCGGGTACAATACCGTCCAGGTGCTCGGCGACCAGAACGGGGTGACCGGCGCGCTTGTCCGCCACAGCGGCGGCGAGGAGCTGGTGATCGATGCGACCGGATTCTTTCTGGCGATCGGGCACACGCCGAACACGGCTGTTTTCAAAGGCGCGCTGGAGTTGGACGCGGAGGGCTACATACGGACCGAGCCCGGCACGAGCCGCACGAGCGTGCCGGGAGTATTCGCCGCCGGCGACGTGCAGGACCCGCACTACCGGCAGGCGATTACGGCGGCCGGGTCGGGTTGTATGGCCGCGCTCGACTGCGAGCGCTATCTGCTGGGGCTGTAATCGGAGGAGTTGTGATCGATCTGCAAGCCCTTTTTCGCATAGGAGACGACTCCGCGTTCGAACGTGCGGCGCTCGACGTGTTCCGTTTTCAGGCCGAGCGCTGCGAACCGTACCGGGAGTATCTCCGGCTGATCGGGATTCGTCCCGAGCGGGTCGAGACGACGCGTGAGATTCCGTTCCTCCCGATCGAGCTGTTCAAAACCCGGCGGATTTACTGTTCCGACAACGAGCCCCAGCAGGTGTTTACGAGCAGCAGCACGACCGGGCAGACGCCCGCCAAGCACTATGTGGCCGATCTGAGCATATACGAGCAGGCCTTCACGCTCGCTTTCGAGCGCTTTTACGGACGGGTCGACCGTATGGCGATATTCGCTCTGTTGCCGAGTTATCTGGAGCGCGAAGGTTCGTCGCTGATCTATATGGCCGACCGGCTGATCCGGCAGGGCGGAGGAGGATTCTATCTGCACGACCACGATGCGCTGTTGCGCGACCTGCATGCGCACCGGGGACCGAAAATCCTGCTCGGCGTCAGCTATGCGCTGTGGGATTTGGCCGACCGGAAGCCCGGTCCGCTGCCCGGAACGATCGTCATGGAGACCGGCGGCATGAAGGGGCGCCGGCGCGAAATGCCCCGCGAGGAGTTCCACAGGATGCTCTGTGCGGCGTTTTCGGTGCCGAGCATCCATTCGGAGTACGGAATGGCCGAGCTGATGTCGCAGGCTTATTCTCAAGGCGACGGGCTGTTCCGGACGCCGCCTTGGATGCGCGTTCTGACCCGCGACCTGAACGATCCGTTCGCATGGGCCGGCAGCGGTCGCAGCGGTGGAATCAACGTGATTGATCTGGCCAACGTTTACTCGTGCAGTTTCCTGCAGACGCAGGATTTCGGTAAGGCATACGACGACGGGACGTTCCGAATCGAGGGCCGTATCACCGGCAGCGAAATACGGGGATGCAATCTGCTCGTGCAGTGAAAGGCGACGGCTGCGCGCATGCAGATGGGCTCGGCTTTCGTCTCGGAGCGTGGCGACGGGACCTGCATACGATGCGACTTGGCCGAAACGCGCTGCCCCGATCGATAAATCCCCGTATTTTCGGACCGTTAGTCCGAAAGCGGGCGAAAGGTTTGTCCTGCGGAAATTTCCGAGAAAAAGGGACGGCGGCCGGTCGTAGCTTCTGAATCGGACGGAGCGGAAAATGCCGGTCCGGGGGCGTAGGGTCTCCGTGATTCGGAGATGTCGGGAAGATGTCGGACGGGTCTGAGGGGGACTGCATGGCTTTCCCGTTTTCTGCACTACCGTCGGATACGACCGTATGCGGTGAAGATATTCGTCCGTCCGTGACGAAGCGGCGTGTTGCGGTCCGCGACCGAAAGGACCGTTCGGTGCTGTTTCCGAAGCCATGTATTCCGTTCCGGGGATTCCGCGATCTTCCGAAGTTTCTGTGCCGGGCAGGGTTTCTGTGTCCGGTTCCGGCGGATAACCGAACCGCCTTTTCTTCCTTTTCCCGGACTGCCGCATTTGCCGTTTTCGGACGATTTTGCTGCCGGTCCGCGGCAGCGGATTCGGGCTTTTACTTCGTCTTTTTCCCTTCGTCTATCAGTTCCTCGAACCGGTCCGCTATCCGGCGAATGTCGTATTGCGACAGATCGATTCCTTTCACCTGGGCCGAGTAGTCGCCCGACAGCGCGGCATGGAAGCCTTCCGGATCGAACGTCCGCTCGTTGAACGACAGAATCGGCCGGCCGCTCATCGCGTAGTCGATCAGTTTGCTCGGCGTCGCGTTCGAGGTCGCATTGTCGAAATTGACGACGAAGTCGGCTTGCGACAATCGCTCGATCAGCTTCTCGCGGGGCAGCGGATCGTGCAGCGCGATCTCTCCCGTGACGCGGCCTTGCGCTTCGCGGATCATTTCGCGGAAGCAGGGATCGAGATAGTTGACGTACAGGTCGAACCGGAAATCCGTATCGAGCGTCGCGAGAAAGTCGAAAAAGAACTTCGGGTCGCGGATGCGCTCGTAGAAACGGCCGGCATAGGCGAATACGGGCTTCGCATGGGGCGTATACGGAAGTCTGCGGACGGTGCTCAGGTCGAATCCCTGCGGAATGATCCGGACCCGGTCGCGGTCGATGTAGGGCGTATAGCACGGCAGCGCCTTTTCGACCGGAATCGTGAAATAGTCGAATTGCCGCGCCCATCGCTTCAGATAGAGGAAGTAGGCGGGAAACACGGTGCGCGCCACGTCGCCCCGGAACGGCGGATCGCTGAACTCGGCGATCGTCACGGCCGACCGCAGCGCCGCGTTGCGCCGCATCGCGCGGGACACGGCCAGATGGACCGCTGCGGGATAGGAGATCGACAGCACCGCATCGAACGGACCGCTCAGTTCCGACAAACGCTCGCATAGGCCGGGATCGTACTTGGCCCGCAACTCGTGACAGTAGAAATAGAGCACGGCGCGCTGCGCGAATTTCGGCAGCAGGCTGCGGATTTTCCGGTTGCGTCGTGCCGTCGGCGTGCCTTTCTCCGGTTCGAGCCGGCTGGACGAGTAGACGATTTGCAGTCCGTCGCCCGTCAGCGGATTGCGGCGGTAGGTCTCGCGGTTAGGTAGCAACAATGTCACCCGGTGACCGCGCCGGACGAGTTCCCGGACCAGCTCGGTTGTGCGGAACGCGCGGGGCGACAGTTCGGGATAACAGGCGTTCGAGACGATCAGTATGTGTTTTCGGTCGGACATGGCATGATGGGTTTGACTGTTTGGCAATCGGCTTCCGGGCGGGACGTCCGACCCGCTCCGAGATTCCGGACGCTTTTCCGCTCCCGTGCGTTCCGTTTTCCGGGGCGCGTCGTGCGGAACGGATCGCTGTTTCGGTGCCGACCGATTGCGAAATCTTCGGCTCCGGGATCGGGAACATATCGCACGGAGGCCGTTTTATCGTTCCGGTTCCGTGCGTCCGCGTGAGAGAAAGGATCCGAGAATCGGCGGAGCATCGTGCGTTTTCGTATGTATTCTTTTCTTTTTTCGTACGCTTGTGCGGGGAGATAAGACCGTCCGAAACGGAAATCATCCGGATTCGCTTGCATGGGGACTCGGCCGTGTCGGTCTCCGTCTCCGGCTTGCTTCGGATATTTTCACTCCTCTCTCCCCGGTCGTGCGGCCGGCAATCCGGATCATGCGTCCCGCTCGGCCGGCGGCATTCCCCGCAACAGTCCCTGCGTGATGTTTCGCCGCATCCGGATCAGGTAGCGTCCTTTGATCGCCTGTCCCCGCAGCACGTACCCGGTAGCCAGCACGAGCGTGCCTCCCCATTTGACCGCTTCGGCGAGCAGCCGCCGGCGGAAAGTGGATTTCCCCTCTCCGAGCGTTCGTATCCGCTCGCTGACGCCGATCATCCGGGTCAGCCGCTCGAAATACTCTTCCGACAGCTTTGATGCGGGCGTGATATGACGGATCGCGGCCCCGGGCACGAAGTAATAGCGTATGCCCTGCGAGCGCATACGCATGAAAAAGTCCTTTTCCTCGCCGCCGAGCGGATTGGAGCCCGAGCGGCCGAGCGCCGTGTTGAAGTTTCCGTAGCGTTCGAACAGCTTCCGCCGGAAACCCGAGTTGCCCACGCCCGGGTAGCGGCTTCCGCGAAACGGTCTGACGCGGTCGCCCATATCCATGGCGCCGGTGATCATTTTCTCTATGTAGTGCGAGTACCAGCGGGGCAGCGGAGCCTCGTACACCGGGACGACCGCCCCGCCGGCCGCGTCGCAGTCCGGTCGGGACCGGAAAAAGTCGCGGTAGCTTTTAGCGAAGTCCGGTACGGCTTCCTCGTCGTCGTCGATAAAAACGATGCACTCTCCCTCTGCCTCGGCGACTCCCCGGTTGCGGGCGTAGGAGATGCCTTGGACGGGCTCGGCGACCATGCGTAGCCTGAGCTCGGGATGCTGTCGGGCGAAGCCGGCGAAGACCGCCGGCGTGTCGTCCGTCGAGTTGTTGTTCACGACGAGAATCTCGAACTCCTGTGCCGGCAGCGTCTGCCCGGCGAGACTTTCGAGCGTCCGCAACAGGTAGGCCGAGCGATTGAAAGTGGCTATGACGATCGAGAGCGGAATCATATTCGGGAATTTTGAGACGCTTTCCTCTCTCGCCCGGGCCATACGGGTCGTCGGACGAGGCAAAGGAATATCCGATGCAAAACTACGAAAAAAAGCGAATCGTCCGACCGGGGAAGACGTGGTTGCGGTCATAGCCTGCTTCCCCTCGCGTCGGCTCGCTTCCGGGGACGTGTGCCGAATCCGGGACCGACGGCATATTGTCGGATGCGTCCGATGGGCGGCGTGCGCTCCCGGAGCTCGGAGCTTCCCGCACGAATCCGGACTCCGGGCGCTATCGGTTCTTCTGATGGCGGCTTGTTGCATCCTCGGGGCGTTGCGGGACGGTTCGCATGAACCGGCGGTGGATTGTAAGGCGCGACACGGCCGCTTCAGAGAAAAAGAAAGACTTTTCGTTTCGGCCCGAAACGATGCCCGTACTCCGGACGATTCCTGTCCGGCTGTCCGGCGGATGCAACGAACGGTCTCTTTTATGGAATTCCGCTTCGGGGGGATGCGATCCGATTTTTCCGAACCGTCCGGCGAAAGACGGCCCTGGCATGCGAAAGACGGATGCTCGGGCTTCCCCCTGCTTTCGTTCGTCGTCTTTTCGGTCCGGTTATAGCCCGGCGATGAAGTCCCGCATGGCCCGCTCGTGCGCGTCGATGCTTTGCAAGAGCCGGAACTGAGCCTTCGACCGCTGCCAGTTGTGGTCCGGGTGTCTGATCTTGTAGTATCGGTCGCCGTCCAGATAATCCGTCAGGAATCGCACGGTCTGCATGTAGGTCAGCATCTGCGCTCCGAAGGTCAGCGTCTCGCGTTCGACGTCCGTCAGGAACGAGGCCGCGCTTTCGAGATAACCTTTCGAGAAGGAGCGGAAAATTTCCATGTCGACGCCGACCCGATCCAGTTCGGGGTCGTCCTCGGCTCCGGTATTGGCGCCTGTGCGGATGAAGTCCCCGAAGTCCGAAAGCACGTAGCCCGGCATCGTCGTATCGAGGTCGATCACGCAGAGCGGACGGTCCCGCTCATCGAAAAGCAGGTTGTTGACCTTCGTGTCGCAGTGCGTGACGCGCTTCGGAAGCTGGCCTTCGCGGTGGAGCCGTTCGGCGAGACACATCTCGTCGCTGCGGCCGAGCAGCTCGTCCGCCATCCAGCGCACTTTCCCGAGACGCCCCGCTTCGTCGCGGGCTACGGCATCGCGCAGGCCCCCGATCCGGAACTCGATGTTGTGGAAGTCCGGGATCGTCTCGCCCAGCGCTCCGTCCTCCATGTCCGACAGCATGGCCTGAAACTCGCCGAATGCCCGGCCGGTAAGCAGGGCCAGCGGGGCGCTGATCGTCTCGTGGGTGACCGAGCCGGCAATGAACAGCGTCATTCTCCAGTAATTTTCGCCGTCGAAATGGTAGAGCCTCCCGTCGCGAGCCGGTACGATGCGCAGCACGCGCCGGTCGAGGTCGTCCGCCCCGGCGGCGGCCAGCTTGCGGCGGATATGCGAGGTGACGCGCTCGATGTTGCGCTGCAACAGTTCGACGTCTTTAAAAACGTGATGGTTGATTCGCTGCAGGATGTAATCGGGCGTCTCGTCCGAGACCGTCATGACCCGATAGGTGTCGTTGATCCATCCGTTTCCTACGGCCCGCAGATCCGCTACGGTCCCCGCCGTATCGAAACGGCCGATGATTTCTCTGATTCTTTCCGTCTGCATTCGGTTTCTCTCGTGTTCGTTGGAGTCGCTCGGCGCGCCTCGCGTTCTGTCGGCTTCTGTCCTGCCTGTCTATTTTACCGCGTGGGAGAAGCCTTTGACCTTGTCCCATGCGCCCCGGGTGAAATCGGGCACGAGGACCGGCATCCCGCCGTGTTCGGCCGATGCTTCGGTCAGCTCGACGAGCGACGACCACTCGGCCGCGTCGTATACGTCCATGTCAAGGGGCAGTCCGTTGCGCAGGCAGTAGATCAGCCTATAGTCCATGATGAAGTCCATTCCTCCGTGGCCGCCCACCTGCCGCGCCTTTTCGCCGATCTCCCGCGTGATAGGATGCTCGTAGATGGACAGCAAGCTGTCGCGTTGCCGTTCCGGCAGCGGAGCGTGCGCATTCGGATCGAGCGCGATCGTTTCGACGGGATATTTCTGCGCGAAGCCTTTCGTGCCGCTGATCGTGTGCAGTCGGTTGTACGGCCGGGGACTCGTCACGTCGTGCTGGATCAGGATCGTCTTGCCCCGGGCGGTGCGGATCAAGGTCGTATTCATGTCGCCGAGCCGGTAGTCGCGCTGCGCCCACTGAGAGTCGGGGCCGAACTTCTCGCGGGCGGCGAGCGTCAGGCCGCGCTGGGCCGTCGACAGCGAAACGAGGCGCTCCATGCGGTCGCCCCGGTGTATGCCAAGAATCTGGCAGACAGGGCCGAGTCCGTGCGTCGGATAGGGATTTCCCGTGTGCCGCGTGTTGTAGTCGAGTCTCCACATGCCCTGATAACCCGTGCGGTCGGCCGTATCCAGATTCAGCGAGCGCAGGTCGTGGATATAGGCTCCCTCGACGTGCATCACTTCGCCGAACAGCCCTCGGGAGGCCATGTTCAGCGTCGCCATCTCGAAAAAGTCGTAACAGCAGTTCTCGAGCATCATGCAGTGGCGGCGCGTGCGTTCGGCGGCGTCGACGAGCTGCCAGCACTCATCGATCGTCATGGCTGCCGGAACCTCGAGCGCGACATGCTTGCCGCGTTCCATCGCATAGACGGCGATCGGCGTGTGCAGTTCCCACGGCGTACAGTTGTATATCAGATCGACGTCGTCGCGCTCGCACACCTTTTTCCAGTCCTGCTCGCCGGTGTATGCGGCCGCCTCGGGCAATCCGGCTCCGGCCAGTATCCGTTGCGCCCGCTCGACGGTCCAAGGACGTATGTCGCACAGCGCGACGACCTGAACGCCCTCCAAATGCGTGAAGCGCTCGACGGCCATCGAACCCCGCATGCCGAGCCCGACGAATGCCACGCGCACGGTCGGAATCGGATCGCAGCGCAACTGCAGCACGTCCGTCTGTCCTTTCTCGCGGCGGGGCTCGGCGAACACGAGCGTGCCGTTCTTGACCTTGGGAGCCTTGCCGTCGCTTCGGGCGGGCAGGGCGATGGTCCAGCACGTCAACAGGACGGCCAGCCAGCATTTGATTCGGTTTTCCATGAATGCGGAGAATTAGAATAAGCAAATATAGCAAAAGAACCCGATTTTGCCGTATCCGGCCCCGCCGCATGCCGCATTTTTGCCGGGAACGGGGCCCCGGGAAATGACGGCGGATTATGGCGCATGAAAAAGAGGAATGTCCGCAGGCGGGAATAAATGCCTATCTTTGTTGGTACGGAGCATGGCGCGAGCCTTGCGGGCCGGGAAAAGAAAAGACGAACCGATTAAACTCTGAGAAAATGAATTTTCTGACGGAAGAGAAACTGACGATCGTCGGCGCAGCCGGCATGATCGGATCGAACATGGTCCAGACGGCTATCATGATGGGCCTGACACCGAACATCTGCGCATACGATCCCTACGCTCCCGCGCTGGAAGGCGTGGCCGAGGAGATGTTCCACTGCGGATTCGAGGGCGTGAATCTGACCTATACGAGCGATATAGCCGAGGCGCTCGGGGGCGCCCGCTACGTCGTGTCGTCGGGCGGAGCGGCCCGTAAGGCCGGCATGACGCGCGAAGATCTGCTCAAGGGCAACGCCGCGATCGCCGCCCAATTCGGCAAGGACCTGCGGACTTATTGTCCCGACGTAAAGCATGTGGTGGTTATTTTCAATCCGGCCGACATCACGGGGCTCATCACGCTGCTCTACTCGGGTCTCGAACCGAGTCAGGTGACGACGCTGGCCGGCCTCGACAGTACCCGTCTCCGCTCCGAGCTGGCGAAGCATTTCCGAATCTCGCCCGACCGGGTCGAGGACTGCCGGACCTATGGAGGGCACGGCGAGCAGATGGCCGTGTTCGCTTCGACGGCTACCGTCGGCGGCAAGCCTCTCGCGAAGCTGATCGGAACGCCCGAACTGACCGACGGACAGTGGGACGACATCCGTCAGCGGGTGATTCAGGGAGGCAAGCGTATTATCGAACTGCGCGGCCGCTCGTCGTTCCAGAGCCCGGCCTATTTGTCGATCGAGATGATCCGGGCCGCTATGGGCGGCGAGCCGTTCCGCTGGCCGGCCGGAGTCTATGTCGACGACGACCGCTTCCGGCATATCGTCATGGCCATGGAGACCGTGATCGACCGTACGGGCGCTCATTACAGGGAGCCGGACGGCACGCCGGAGGAGATCGCGTCGCTCGAGGAGAGCTACCGCCATTTGGCCAAGCTGCGCGACGAGGTGATCGCCATGGGAGTGATTCCTCCGATTGCCGAATGGGCAGGGCTCAACCCGAATATGCGATAGGCACGGTTTCGCCTCCGTGAGTGGGTCGAGGGGGCGGTAGGAATTTGTCGTCCCGTGCTTTCGCCGTCTCCCCTTGCCTTGCGCATGGTTGCTGCTCGGAAAGGCGGCGGCCGGACCGAAGGCGGCCGGCTTGCGGGCGAGGATTCCGGGCCGGAGGGCGGCTCGGTCTTCGTCTTCGCTCTCGGGCGACCGGCGGTTACGCCGGGACTGACGACAAACCGGAATTCTCCGCTCCGTCGGCCGAGGCGGATAGGAAGTACGGCAGCGGAAAAATCCGCCGTGAGCGGAGATAAAACTGTCCGGACAGTCTGATAATCGAAAAATCGCCCCTGCCGAGGCAATTGCCGGCAGGGGCGATTCCTGTTTCCGGGGACCGGTCGGACAGTCCCTTGTCGTTCATTGCATAATGGAATAGGCCGGGACTTAACGGCCGGACTCTTGCTCTTTCCCTTTGCCGAACGCTTCGTCCACTTCCTTCTTTTTTTGCTCGTGGTCCTTTTTCGTGTATCCCTTCACTTCGTCGACGAGATGGTCGACTTCATCGCGGAAATTCTGCTCGCATGGAGTGCATGTGTTGTTCTTTTCCATAACCGTTTGCTTTTGATGTTTACGAAACACGACAGCAAAATGCGTACAATTCCATTCCTCGAGCGGAATCTTTTTCGTTCGCGGCCTGTCCGGACGGATCGCTGCTCCTGCGCGAGCCGGCGTCGTTCCGTGATTTCTTGTCATATGCTTTGTCCCGTGTCCGCATGGCGACACCCGCCTCATCGGAATGGCTTTCGCGAACGGGGCGTGTCACGAGGGCCGGTCCGGAGTTATGGATTCTGAGCATGACGGATGCGATAATCGGCCTTGACGGAGCGGTTCGCACGACTCGACGGTTTATGTCGGGGGGCGGGGCGAGGAAGCCGTCCTCCGTATTTATTGGAAAAATGGAGCGAAGAGAGCATCCGTATACGAAAAAGCTATGCATGCCTGCCGGCAGTCGGTCAGGCATGCGGCATAGGGCCTGATATCGGAAAAGGCGGACAATCCCTTCGGACCGTCCGCCTGAGTAGCGGGAGGAGGACTCGAACCTCCGGCCTTTGGGTTATGAGCCCAACGAGCTGCCAACTGCTCCACCCCGCGGTATCGTGACGCAAAGGTAATCAAAAAATCGGCAATACAAAAATATTTTTCCGGAATGCCGGAGAGTTTCCGTTCCTCGACGGTGCGTTCGGATTGGGGACGATTTGATAAACAGGCGGATAGAATCCTTTCTGTGCGCAGGCACATTCCTGTTTCCGGCGATTGGGGCGACTGCTTGGAGAAAAGCCGTTCGATGAGAGACTCGGCCGTATCCCGTCCGATTTCTCCTCTCCTCCGTTGCTGTCGAGGAAAATCAAGACCGGAGGAATCCGAGCCGTTGCGTCTTACAGCGCCTTCGCCACGATTTCCGACAGGTCGTAGACCGGGAGCGATCCGCCCCGGGCGATGGCTTTCTTGCAGAGCGGGCAGGCCGTCACGACGGCTTCGGCCCCGGTGGCGGCCAGCGATGCGGCGACGCTCTCGCCGATGCGGCGCTGGCCGTCGTCGTCGATGGCCAGATTGGCGACGCTCGAACCGCAGCAAAGCGCGTTTTCGCGCGTTTCCTCGGGTTCGGTCAGCCGGCCGATCCGGCCGATCACTCCGCGCGGCGCGTCGTAGACGCCGCAACCCCGGCCCAGTTCGCAGGGATCGTGGTAGGTATAGACCGTTCCGCCGGTTTGCGGCTTCAGTCGTCCGGCGGCGATCAGTCGTTCGATGTACTCCGAGTGGTGCAATACCTCGATGCCCGGCAGGTCGTAGTCTTCCCTGAATACGCGCAGGCAGATCGGGCAGGAGGTGACGAGCGTCGTGATGCCGTGCTTGCGGAACAGTTCCCGGTTGCTTTCCATCATGACCCGTGCGGCGTCGATTTCGCCGGATAGCTTCAGCGGCCGGCCGCAGCAGACGCCCCCGTCCTTGTCGGCCCACCAGACCGGCTCGCCGGCCG
>JFBN01011231.1_pt1 | contig 11633 bp, 10 predicted proteins | sample 768741 | NCBI WGS metagenome assembly JFBN01 (sample SAMN01983846, study PRJNA193217) | chicken gut metagenome | biome: terrestrial biome; isolation source: ceca of Broiler chicken | host: Gallus gallus | place: United Kingdom: England | collected 2010-09-07
AAAAGGTTTGGAAAAGGAAGAGCGCGAGAAGGAAAGAACCTTTCCTCAAAAGGGTTTTTCTTCTCGCAACACCAACTAACCAACTAACCAACCAAACAACCAAAAACAAAAAAAAAGCACTCCGCAGAAAAATAATCTCTGCGGAGCGCAAGAGCCAATCAGTTCACACGTTTCACACGATCCGGCTCAACCTTCGAAGGGGGAAGCGGGAAGACCGGCGCCGTTGAAGAGATTTCCGTTCGGGTTGTCGGCCCAGGAGTAGCGGACGCGCATTGGGAACTTCACGCGGGCGGAGCGGACGACGACGGAAGGACCGTCGATGATCACGGAATCGGCGGGGAGAAAACTCTCATCGTTTCCGGCGAGATAGAATCCACGCGGCTCTCCGTGGAAGCAGAGACCATCGGCATAGTCGAACCGGACCCGGATGGAGCCGTTTTCCATGGAAATTTCACGGGGGAGCGGCCCGGAAGGGACGATCTCCTCACAGCCGTAGTCGTTATGGAGAGAGGCCGCCGCCAGACGGAATCCGACGGAACGCTTGTCTTTCGGATGAATGTCCTCCGCCTCTCCGCAGTCGATAATCACGGCCATGTCGGTGTTCGGGACGCGCCGGCATGCGAGGCGCTGGGATTCGCGGAGGACCGCCCATGTGCTGCTCTCCTCATACTCCATCTCCGTCCGGAAATTGGCGAGCTGGACCAGATGGAAGGGGAAGTTTCCCTGCCCCCAGAAGAAGCGCCAGTCGCGGATCAGATCGGCCATCTGGCGCTGATAGCGGGCGGAATCGACGATGGAATGGGCATTGCTTTCCCCCTGATACCAGATGGCGCCGCGGATCGCATAGGGGATCAGCGGACGGATCATGCCGTCAAAGAGAATCGACCAGGTGTTCGGGACATAGGGACCGCCTTTTGTGCGGATGTCGGGCGGACGGACTTTTCCGAAATCGACCTCCACGCGGAACTTCCATGTTCCGGCCAGCGAAATGGCCGCGGCGGGATCTCCCTCCGGATAAAGGCGGTACAGTTCCGGCTTTCCGTTGAACGAACCGTCGAACAGGAACGAGAAGGCGCGGATGGCGATCCGGTTTTTCCCTTCGCGCACGAGATTTCCGGGCACCGTGTAGCGGCGCGGAGTGCACCAGAAGGCCTCGTCGAAGCCTTTTCCGGAAGCGCCGATCTCGACGCCGTTGAAATAGGTGACATCGTGTTTGTCGATTCCGCCGAGCTCCATGACCAGTTTTTTTCCGGCCCACTCCGCGGGCAGATCGAATTCACGCCGGATCCAGACGGCGCCGTTTCCGGCGAGTCCCTCTCCGGTCCAGGATCCTGGCACGCCGAAGTCAATCCAGTCGGAATCATCGAAATTGTTTTCGGCCCATCCGAGCGTCACGCCCTTGTTTCCGGGATCCCCTTTGACCGAGGAGCCGAAACGCGAGGAGGATGCGCCAAGCGTCGGATCCTGCCAGATCGGATCCTGCACAAGACGCTGCTCATACTCCCGGAGGAAGGGGGCAAGTTCCGGATCGCAAGCGAGAGTGTTCCGGCTGGTCCATGCCTCGATGATGGTTCCGCCCCAGGAGCTTGCGATCAGGCCGACGGGGACGCCGAGTCTCTCGCGGAGTCTGTACCCGAACCAGAGGGCGACGGCGGAGAAGCCGGGCACATTCTGATCGGTGGACTCCAGCCACTCTCCGGAGAAGTCGTTCTGCTGAGCGCTGGTTGCGGATTTCTCGACGGTGATCATCCGGAGCGTGGAGGGGTCCGGATTGATCCGGCGGAACTCCTCCAGCTGAAGAGGAGAAGTTCCCATGCAGAACTCCATGTTGGACTGACCGGAAGCCAGCCAGACCTCTCCGAACAGAATGTTCTTCACCTCGATGCGGTCGCCGGAGTTTGTATTTTCGACCGTCAGGACATACGGTCCTCCGGCCAGATCCATCGGGGGCAGACGCAGCAGGAATTCTCCGGAAACAGAACTCACGGCATATGCGCAGTTTCCGGCGAGAGTCGCCTTGACCGCGCAGTTGGGTTCCGTCCAGCCCCAGACCGGAACCGTCTGGCGGCGCTGAATCACAGCACCGTCCGAAAAAAGTTTCCCCAGTTTCATGTTTTATCCTTCCTTCCATTGTATTCTGATTGGGAAATGATGGGAAATAATATACGCTCCACCGGGAGGAAAAACAATTTTTTCAGGAAAAATAAAAAACTTTTTCCACCCCTGCTCTGGATTTCCGGAAAAAGAACCTGTATAATACCTCGTTTGGAAAACCGGAGGAGACATGGGAACAAACGATACGGACTGGAGATCCATCATCTGCCGGGGAATCGAATCCGATGAACTGGATTACAAGGCGGCGCAGAACTGGAAGAATCTCTCGCGGGCGGGGAAGGCGAAATTTGTCCGGCACTGCATCGCGATGGCCAACACCAAGGGGGGCTATGTGGTGGTCGGCGTGGGAGAGGACGCATCGGGGCAGCCGGCCCTCTTCACCGGGCTGACGGAGGAGGAGGCGCACTCGTTCGACCCGACCGACGTCGGCAACTTCATCAACCGCTTCGCCGATCCGGCGGTGGACTTCACGCTGGAACGGCCGGTGGTGGACGGCAAACGCTATGTGGTGTTTGTGATCCGGCGCTTCCGGAATCTTCCGCATGTCTGCACCTCCTCGTGCGAGAACGAGCTTTCGCTCGGGACCTTTTACATCCGCACGCAGGACGCCTCCAGCCGCCCGGCATACCGCTCCAGCGAGATCCACGCCCTGATCCAGCGGACCCTCCGAACCCAGCGGGAGATGCTCGGCCGGATGATCCGCGGAATTCTGTATGAGGATCATACGTTCCAGAACGAGCATCAGCAGCAGTCGCATTTTCAGGAGGAGATCGGGCACTCCAAGGAGTTTTTCCGCAAACGCAGAGTCAATCCGTCCGGCCGGAGTTTTCATCTGGCGTTCACGGTGACCCCGCAGCACTATGTGGCGGAGAAGTTCAGTCTTTCGGAGCTGCGGACCCATCTTCAGGAGGCGTTTATTCTTTTCCCGGATGCGGTGTTCATGCAGCCGGAGGAGATCCGGAACGCCTATTTCACCAATGTCTCCCTCCGCCACTTCTCCTCGGACCGGCAGAGGCTGTGGCAGCTCTATCAGTCGGGGCTGTTCTACTATGCGGGGCTCTTTCCGTTCCGGGAAGGGATCTCCTATCCGTTCCTGGTGAAATTCTTTTCGGAGGCGGTCAAATTCACGGCGCAGCTGTATGATTTCATGGGGTACTCCACTGAACTGATGACCTTCCAGCTCTCCATCCGCGGGGTTGAAAATGCGCAGCTGACGGATATACCCGGAGGAGGCGGAGATGATTTTGAATTCATCTGCCGGATTCCGGAAATCAGCCTGAAACTGGAGCGGTCGGCGGCGGATCTTTCCAGCGCGCCGGCGGAACACGCGGTCACGCTTTTAAAGAAGGTTTGCGAACGCTTCAATCTTCCGGAGGGGCGCCACAGGAATCTTCAGAAGCAGGTGATTGCGATCCTGACGCGCAAATAAACAGGGCCGGAGGAGGGACACTCTCCGCCGACGGTCAGGAAGTGGCGGCGGAGAGGGATCGGCGGAAACGGATCGTGAAGGTGGTCCCGCCGCCCTCGGTATCGGAGACCTCGATCGACGCGCCGTGCGCAAGGACAATGGCATGAACCATGGAAAGACCCAGACCGTTTCCAGGCTTGGTCCGACTCTCGTCCGCGCGGAAGAAACGTTCGAAGATGTGTTTTTTGTCGGCGTCGGAGATTCCGACACCGGAGTCGGCGACGCGCATGATGAGCGCATCGGGCTCCTCGGTCAGGGAGAGGGCGACCCGGCCGTTTTCCGGCGTGAATTTCACCGCGTTGTCCAGCAGATTCGAGATCACGCGCTGCAGTTTGAGTTTGTCCGCATCGATCATCACATCGTGGTCGGGGAGCGAGAGAGTGAACTCAAGATTTTTCTCTTCCGCCTGCATGGAGAAGATCTCATAGGCCTGCCGGAGCTGGGCGCTGAGAGAGAATGTGGAGGTTTTCAGCGCTTCGAAATTGTTTTCGATCCGAGTGATCTCGAGCATGGAGTTGATCATGGCGATCATGCCGGAGCTGTCCTCGGCGATGTCGATGATGGCCTCGCGGTAACTGGCAAGGTCCTGCGGACCGCTGATGGTGATTTCCGCAATGGTGCGGATGCGGGTCAGGGGAGTGCGGAGATCATGGGCGACATTGTCGGTCACATCCTGCAGTTCGGTCAGCAGATGTTCGGTATTGGCGGTCATGGCGTTGAAGACGGAGACCAGGTCGTCGATTTCGGCTCCGTCGTTCTTCTGTTCGACACGCTGCGAGAAGTCCCCTTCCGCGATCCGGGCCGCGGCATCGCTGACCCGCCGGATTCCGCTGACGAATCCCCGGGCGATCAGCCATCCGCAGATCATGCCGGGCAGCAGGATAATCGCGGTGACCACCCAGAAGAGCAGAGCGAACTCCTCCAGATTCTCCCGGGTCTGACGCAGGGTGTAACCGATCCGGACCGTTGTTCCGTCGTACAGAGTCTCGGTGATCACGCGGAAGGCGCCTGCCGGGGTGTTCAAATTGACATACCGTTCCTCGCCGCGCAACCGGCCGAGAGCCGGCCGGAAGAGATCAATGTTCGACGATTCCGCAATCGTCTCTCCATCCGCCGCCAGGACGGAGTAGAACACATTCTGACTTCCGCTGTACAGCACCCGTTCCACGATGGTCTTTTTCACCACCGCGAAATTGCTCTCCTTGTTGATCTGCTGGGAGTAGAGATTTTTCCCGTCGTAGCGCAGCAGAAACAGATCGCCGCCCGATGCGCCGATCAGATTGTAGTGCACCTGCCCGAGAGAGGGGTTTTCAAACGCGATCAGCGGACGCAGCCCCGGGAACTTCTCGTAATAGGCATCCAGATGGGAGACCGGGATCCGCATCAGCGGGATCTCGCGCCCGAGTCGTTTTGCCCGTCCGCCCGCGAGATACTCCATGCGGATGGTATCGGCCCAGTTGCGCAGGATGCGATCCATCCGGGCGTCGAGATTGCGCTTCTGATACGCGAAGGTCAGCAGGAAGCAGACCAGCGACGACAGGATGAACAGAACCGCATACCAGAGCGCCACCCGGAATTTGACCGTTCCGAAAAAACCTTTTCTATTCCATGACATAACCGAATCCGCGTACGGTGTGAATCAGTTTCCTCTCGAAGGGCTTGTCGATTTTCTCCCGCAGGCGGCACATCCGAGTTTCCACGATATTGGTCTGGGGGTCGAAATTGTACTCCCAGACATGTTCGATAATCATGGTCTTGGAGACAATTCTTCCGGCATTGCGCATCAGATACTCCAGAAGCATATACTCCTGCGGCTGAATATCGATTCTCTGTCCGGCGCGATGCACCTTGTGGCTGAGCAGGTCGATGGTCAGATCCGCCACGGTCAGCGTCGTCGGTTCGACCTGGCTGGACGCGCGGCGCAGCAGCGCCTGGATCCGGGCGAGCAGCTCGGTGAACGAGAACGGTTTGGCCAGATAATCGTCGCCCCCCGCCTGAAGGCCGCGCACCTTGTCCTCCACGGAATTTTTGGCGCTGAGCACGATCACCGGCGTGGTGATTTTCGCTTCCCGCAGTTTCTGGATCACCGTGAAGCCGTCCATTCCGGGCAGCATGATGTCGATGATGGCGACGTCGAACTCTCCGGTCTGCATTTTAAACAAACCGTCCTTTCCATCCGGAGCCACGACGGTGTTGAATCCGGCCTGCTGCAGTCCTTTCGAGACAAAGGAAGCCGTTTTCGCATCGTCCTCAATAATGATAATATTCATCGGCGGAGATCCTCCCTGGTTGTGCTTCTCTCTTTTCCTTCTTTCAATATATCATTGAAACGGGAAAATGCAAAATTCCGTCTTTGAGGAAAACGGAGAGTTCAGGCGTCGGCGTTTTTTTTCCGAGAGCGGAGATTCTTCCGGATCCGGCGGCGTTCCGGATCGGAGTTGCGTTCCCAGAAGACGCCGTCGGCATATCCCTGGATCCGGGGGAGCTCCCGGGCCGTTTCCAGACGTTTCAGAGCCCAGCAGCAGTATTCGTCGTTAAGTTCGATTCCGCAGTAGGAACGTCCGAGCTTTGCGGCGACCACCGCACTGGTCCCGGATCCGAGAAACGGATCCAGCACCAGTCCTCCTTCCGGGCAGGAAGCCAGGATCAGCTTGGCAATCAGTTTTTCCGGTTTCTGGGTCGGATGCCCCGTATTCTCCGGCATCGACCAGAACGGGATGGTGATGTCGTCCCAGAAATTGGAGGCGCAGGTCATGCGGAAATTCCCCTCCTCGGTCTCTTCCCAGTCCCGGGGAACTCCGCCCTGTTTATAGGGGGCGATCACTTTCCGGCGGACCTTCACCGCCTCCGGATCGAAGTAATACTCCTTTCCGACCGTGGCGAACCAGATGTCCTCCGTGCAGTTCTTCCAGTTCCGCAGGGATCCGCGTCCTTTTTCCCTCTGCCAGGAGATGCGGTTCCGGACCGTCAGAAATTTTCCGGCGGCCGCATAGAGCGCTGCGGAGCACCGCCAGTCGCCGCAGAGATACACCGACGCCTCCGGCTTCAGCACCCGGAGCAGAATCTTCAGACAGCGTTCAATATACTCCTGATACGCACCATCCTCCATCCGGGCGAACTTCAGTCCGTTGAAATTTTTTGCCAGATTATAAGGCGGATCCAGAATCAGCAGATCCGCCGAGCGCTCCGGCAGAAACGGAGCAATCTCGAACAGATCCCCGGCGAACACCCGGTTGACGATCTCCTCCGCGGAGAGCGGGGAACGCGGGGAACGCAGCAGACTCTGCAGCCGGACTCTTTCCTCTCCGGAAAGAGAGAGCGTCCGGTTGCGTTCGGATTTCTGGGCAGCCATCACTTCTCTCCAAACACGATCATTCCGGTATCCTTCAGCCGATCCAACACTTCGGGAATGTAGCATCGTTTTCCTTTTTTGCAATCTTTTCCCGCACTTTCTCCTCCCGCGATTTGAAAAAGCGGGGAAACGGAATACACTATCATGAAAAAGAGTTTTCTTAAAGAGTTTTCTTAACAAGGCTTTCCATACGGAATCAGAAAGGAACAGAAAATGCGTTTTTCATCCATCGCCACACTGACACTTTCCGCTCTTCTGCTCACCGGAACAGGCATGGGAATCCCTGTCTTTTCCGCGGAAGACGGCAAAGCGAAAACAACCGAATCGGAATCGGCGGCATCCTACACCTTCTCCGTCCAGACCAACCGGCCGGACGCGATCTACAAACGCGGCGAGAAGATTCTCTTCACCGTACAACTCCTGAAAGACGGGAAACCGGTTCCGGGAATCCGGGTTCAATACCGCCTTTCCCAAAACGGCGACTGGGGAAAAACAACCATCGTGGACTCCGGGAAACCGATTGTCGCCGAGACGAAACTCGACAAACCCGGCTGGGTCAGCATCGAGGCCTACATGCTCGGGGAAGACGGAAAACGAGTCAGGAATCCGAAAAAACCCAGAGAATTCCTTCGCGGGGAAATCGGAGCGATGGTCGATCCGCTCGGAATCCGGGAATCGGCTCCCGAGCCGGCGGATTTCGACGCCTTCTGGCAGCGTCAGCGGGAGGCTCTGAACCGGGTTCCGATCCAGGCTGAACGCAAGGAGATTCCGGTTCCGGAACGCTTCAAAGGCAAAGTCGTCGGCTATGATGTGAAAGTCCAGTGTGCGGGTCCGAAACCGGTTTCCGGCTATCTGTGCATGCCGGCCAACGCCAGGAAAGGATCGCTTCCGGCGGAAGTGACCTTCCATGGAGCGGGGGTCCGCAGCGCAAATGCCCGCTTCGGGAATGGACTCCGGGCAATCAGCTTCGACGTCAACGCGCACGGCATCGAGAACGGAAAACCGAAGGAGTTCTATCTGGAGCTGAACAAAGGGGAACTGAAAAACTACCGCCATCAGAACAAGAACAACCGGGATGAATTCTATTTCAAAGGCATGTATCTTCGCGTGATGCGCGCTCTGGACTATGTGAAGAGCCTGCCGGAATGGGATGGGAAAACGCTGATTGTCCGGGGAGGAAGTCAGGGCGGCGGCCAGTCGATTGTCGCGGCGGCGCTGGATCCTCAGGTCACGCTCTGCGCCGCGGGAGTTCCGGCACTGGGGGATCATGCAGGACGCCTTGCGGGACGCCGTCCCGGATGGCCCCAGCTCGTCAACCGGAAGAATCCCTCCGGACCGGATCGGATGGTCATTGAAACGGGCAAGTATTTTGACAACGTCTACTTTGCCAAACGCATCCGCTGCGAAACGTGGTTCAGCACCGGATTTGTGGATTTTGTCTGCCCGCCGACCTCCGTCTACGCGGCGTACAACAACCTGCCGAAAACGATCCGCAAGCAGATTCAGACTACGCCGACCGCCGGTCATAATGCGCCCGGCAATCTGATGAACAAACGCTGCGGAGAAATTCTCCGCAATGCCGCCCCGAAGAAGTGATCATTTCCCGGGGGAATTCTTTGTCGGAAGGGAAAGCGCCGGATCCGGATTCGGGTCCGGCGTTCTTTTTTCTTCTCCATACATTCCGCGCAGCGGCAGTTCGGGCGCGCGGGTCGAGTCCCGGAACTCCGCACCGCGGAACACGCCGAGATACTCCGCCTGACGGAAGAACTCTCCGGCCGGGATCTCCTTTCCGCCGATTCGCAGGACTTTTCCGTTCCGTTCGACCGGCAAAATCCGCATGGCGACCGGATCCGCCAGATAGGCGGAAACGCCGTCGGCAAAGAGGAACAGAGGCTGCTGCAGATCCGGAACTTTCGTCAGACCGTACAGATTGACAACCCGGCGGCCGTCCATGCGGTCCGGGGGAAATGCGAGAGTCCGTGTTGAACCATCCGCTCCGACGACCTTCAGCGTTCCCTCATACCGTTCAAAAACCGGATTCAACAGGCGCTGGCAGACCGCGATTTTCCGGATACCCGCCATCGGCACGGCATACTCCACGGCCCAGGTCTCCTTCACACGTCTCATCTCCAGACATCTTCCGCCGACCCAGATCGTCACACCGACCAGTCCGAGCAGGAAGTAGCAGAGGATGGCGCGCACCGACGGCGGCGGCCCTTCCAGTCCGACCCGCCGGGAAATTTTCACGGCCAGAAACGCGGCGAACACTCCGGCGATCAGCGGCAGCGTGCAGAATGCGATCAGAAACAGCGGCAGGATGGAGAGAGGAAGACGGAGAATCAGCAGAAGCAGAAACCCGACAACCAGAAGCAGAACCAGTGAAAGACATCCGGTCCCCGAAGCCCGCAGCGCGATCAGATTCCGGTTTCTGGACCTCCGGTATTGCGGAACTCCCCAGAGCAGAACGGTGACACATCCCAGAAGAAGAAGGAAAAACAGCATTTGGCATTCTCCAATTTTTTAGAATTTTCTGTTCATCATAATATCCCGGAAATCGGGAAAATCAATCGCCGGGGGAAAATATTCCGGAAAAAGCCGAATGCGGGAGCGATTCCGCGAGTTTCCTATCTTCTTCAGTACGAATATTTTGAAAGAGGGGATTGAAAAAATTCAAAGCGGGTGTATCTTACCGGAATAAGTCAGAGAGAGATTTTTTTATATTTTGTCGGAATGGTTTTACGGATTCCAGGAAGGGACGGGGTCCGGCAGTTGGGTTTTTATTTTTATCTGGGAAAAGGAGACACCCTATGTATGACTCACACCTGTTGAGAATCGGAATTTTTTATGACGGCAACTATTTCTATCATGTGAGCAACTACTACTGTTATGCACACGAGCGCCACTCGCGGCTCAGTATATCGGGTCTGCATGACTTCATCCGCCGTCTTGCGGGACGGCTGGAAGGGGTGGAATCGAAGTTCTGCCAGATTGTGGATTGTCACTACTTCCGGGGCCGTCTTCCGGCGATGGAGGCCAACGCGCGCCAGATTCTGCTGAACGAGCGGATGTTTGACGATATTCTGATGCGGGAAGGGGTTGTCACGCACTATCTTCCGGTGACCCGCGGAGGGGAAAAAGGGGTGGATGTATGCCTTGCGCTGGAGGCGCTGGAGCTGAACATCTTCAAGAAGTTCGATGTTGTGGCGCTGATCGCCAGCGACGGGGACTATGTTCCGCTGGTCCGGAAACTGAACGCGCTCGGGACCCGGGTCATGGTGCTCGGCTGGGATTTTGAATATGTGGACGACAACGGCAACGAACGCTACACCGCCACATCCGGGAAAATGATGAACGAAGTGACCTACCCGGTCTGGATGCACAAGGTCATCGACGGACAGGACAACCGGTTCGACGCCAGCGAGATCAATGCGCTCTTTGTTCCTTCCGGCTCCCGGGACGAATCCAGACATTCGAAAGACGAATCGTATTCGCACCCGAATTACGATGAAGTTCAGCCGGATTCCGCGCGCGGAGCCCATTACGACGGAAGCGATCCCGATCAGCCGATGCAGACCGTCGTTCCGCCGACGCCGCACGGGATCCGCAAATGCAGCCGGATTCTCCAGCTGAAGAACGGATATGGATTTCTCTCCAATGAGCCGTCTCCGAAGAATCTGTTTTTCTTCTGGGAGGATCTGGAAGGGATCGACTTCAACGAGCTCAATGTCGGCGACATGCTGGAATACGAGGTCGGCGAAAATGAACGGGGTGAATGCGCCCGTCACATTACGCGGGTCTCCTCCCAGACGGAGACGGTATAAGGGATCCGCCGCATGAAGGGGGTCGGACACAAACTGATCGTTCAGGTCGGCGATGCGACCATCGACATCGTCCGGGACTCCCTTCATCTGATTCTGTTTACCGGCGAGACGATTTCGGAGTTTTTCTCCGCGCTCCGCCATCCCTCGCGGATCCGGCGGAAGGAGACCCTGTACTACATGAATCTGTGCGGGGCGAACGCGTTTCCGGTCAGTTCGCTGATCTGTCTTCTGATGGGTCTGATTCTCGGCTACCAGTCGGCGGTTCAGATGCACAAATACGGAGCGGACTCCTTTCTTCCGGCGCTGGTGGGCTGCTCCATCGTGCGGGAACTGGGGCCGCTGATGGTGGCGGTGATCGCAACCGGACGGGCGGGATCGGCCTTCGCGGCGGAGATCGCGACGATGAAGGCGTCGGAGGAGATCAATGCGCTTCTGACAATGGGATTTTCGCCCTGGCGCTTTCTGGTGATTCCGAAACTGCTTGCGATGATCTGCATGATGCCGCTTCTGACGTTCTTCGGAGATCTTTTCGGGATCATCGGGGGGATGCTGGTCGGGACATTCGAGCTGGACATTCCCGCGTCCGCGTACTACACACAGACCCTCTACTGGGTTCCGCCGCGTTTTTTCATCGAAAGTTTTGTGAAGAGCGCGGTGTTTGCGGTCATCATCACGGGAATCTGCTGCATGCGGGGATTTGACGCGCAGGAGGATTCGCTCGGAGTCGGACGGGCGACGACCTCGGCGGTGGTCACCAGCATCATCTGGATCATTCTGGCGGACTCGATGATGGCGCGGATGTTCAATCTGATTTTCTACGGATCGGCGGTGTGAGATGGCGGAACGGGCGGCAGTGCAGGTGCAGAATGTGGCGGTC
>JFBN01306017.1_pt1 | contig 11626 bp, 9 predicted proteins | sample 768741 | NCBI WGS metagenome assembly JFBN01 (sample SAMN01983846, study PRJNA193217) | chicken gut metagenome | biome: terrestrial biome; isolation source: ceca of Broiler chicken | host: Gallus gallus | place: United Kingdom: England | collected 2010-09-07
GCGGCATCCGCAAGGTCGAGCGCCCCGAGGACGCCGGCCGCGCCTTCACCGAGGCCCACGCCGAGGCCGAGGCGGCCTTCGGCGACGGCGAGTGCTACATGGAGAAGTTCGTCTCGCCGGCGCACCATGTTGAGGTGCAGGTGCTCGCCGACGCCCACGGAAACGTGGTCAGCCTCGGCGAGCGCGAGTGCTCCGTGCAGCGCCGCAACCAGAAGCTCATCGAGGAGAGCCCGGCGCCGTGCCTCGACGCGCACCCCGGCGTGCGCGAGCGGATGCACAAGGCCGCGCGCGACCTCACCCGCGCCACCGGCTACGTGGGCGTGGGCACGATCGAGTTCCTCTTTGCCGACGACGGTAGCTTCTACTTCATGGAGATGAACACGCGCCTGCAGGTTGAGCACCCCGTCACCGAGTTCGTGAGCGGGGTCGACCTCGTCAAGTGGCAGCTGCGCGTGGCGTCCGGGGCCGAGCTGCCCTTCTCGCAGGACGACGTCCACATCCAGAACCACGCCATCGAGTGCCGCATCAACGCCGAGACCCCCGAGTTCCTGCCGTCGTGCGGCGACGTCACGATGCTGCACGTCCCGGGCGGCCCGCAGGTGCGCTTTGACTCGGCGCTCTACGTGGGGGCAGTGGTGCCGCCCTACTACGACTCGCTGCTCGGCAAGCTCATCGTCTGCTCGTCGACGCGCGAGGAGGCCATCCGCAAGATGCGCTCCGCGCTCGGCGAGCTCGTGATCGAGGGCGTGGCCGAGAACAGCGAGCTGCACCTGGACATCCTCGCCAACCCCGAGTTCGTGTCGGGCAACTACCACACCAACCTGATGGAGCACCTCTATGAGTAAGCGGGAGAAGAGCGTCAACGCCCTCGAGGGGCCGGCGACCGAGGTCATGGCCGAGATGCCGGAGCGCCACATCCTCGTGAAGTGCCCGGGCTGCCGACGCGTGATCGACCAGGACAAGCTCGTGGCCAACCTCGAGGTGTGCCCGCGCTGCGGGCGCCACCTGCGCGTCTCCGGGCGCAAGCGCATGCGCATCACGGTGGACGCCGGAAGCTTCGTCGAGTGGGACGCCGAGCTTGCCGCCACGGACTTCCTGGAGTTCCCCGGCTACGTGGAGAAGCTCGCCGCCGCGCGCGAGAAGACCCACGAGAAGGACGCCGTGGTCTGCGGCCGCGGGAGGATCGGCGGCCACGACTGCGCCCTGTTCTTCATGAACGCCGACTTCATGATGGGCTCGATGGGAACGGTCGTGGGCGAGAAGATCTGCCGGGTCTTCGAGCGCGCCCTGGAGGAGGGGCTGCCCGTGGTGGGCTTCACCGTCTCCGGCGGCGCCCGCATGCAGGAGGGCACGACCTCCCTCATGCAGATGGCCAAGGTCTCCGCGGCGGTGCGCCGCCACTCCGAGGCCGGGCTGCTCTACGTCACGGTCCTGACCGACCCCACCACCGGCGGCGTCACCGCGAGCTTTGCCATGGAGGGCGACGTCATCATCGCCGAGCCGGGCGCGCTCGTGGGCTTTGCCGGCCCGCGCGTGATCGAGCAGACCACGCACAAGCGCCTGCCCAACGGCTTCCAGCGCTCCGAGTTCCTCGTGGAGCACGGCTTCTGCGACCTCATCGTGGAGCGCAAGGACATGGTGGCCACCCTCGCCGAGCTTCTCGCCCTGCATGCGGGAGAGGCCCCGGCCGCGGGCGCCCCGCACGCGCTTGCCCACGAGGAGCCCCGTCGCGGTCGCGGCGCGCGTCCCAAGCGCTCGCCGGAGCCCGAGAGCGCCTACGACATCGTCAAGCTCACGCGCTCCACGGACCGCGCGACGGCCCTGGAGCTCATCGAGCGCGGGCTTGACGGCTTCGTGGAGCTCCACGGGGACCGCCTCTTCGCCGACGACGCGGCCGTGGTGGCCGGCATCGGCTGGAAGGGCGACCGCGTCCTCACCGTCATCGGCATCGAGCGCGGCAACTCCACCAAGGAGCGCGTCCGCCGCAACTTTGGCATGGCGCACCCCGAGGGGTACCGCAAGGCCCTGCGCCTCATGCGCCAGGCCGAGAAGTTCGGCCGCTCGGTGGTGTGCCTCGTGGACACCTCGGGCGCCTACTGCGGCATCGGCGCCGAGGAGCGCGGCCAGGGCGAGGCCATCGCCACCAACCTCGTGGAGATGAGCGGCCTGCGCGTGCCTATCGTGAGCGTCGTGGTGGGCGAGGGCGGCAGCGGCGGCGCGCTCGGCCTTGCCGTGGCCGACCGCGTGCTCATGCTCGGCAGCGCCGTCTACTCCGTGGTGAGCCCGGAGGGCTGCGCCTCCATCCTCTGGAAGGACGCGAAGCGCGCCGACGAGGCCGCCGCGGCCCTGCACATCACCGGTCACGACCTGGCCGAGCTCGGCCTGGTCGACGGCGTGGTGTCCGACCTGGGCCTCACGCACGCAGAGATCGCCCACGACCTCATGCGAGAGATCGAGCTCTCCCTGGACGAGCTCGAGCAGCTTGACGCAGACGAGCTCGTGGCGCGCCGCTACGACAAGTTCCGCGCGATGGGAGGGAGCCGCATATGCTCGCTCTAGTCACCGACTCGACCTGCGGGCTCACCCGCGAGGAGGCGTCCGAGCTCGGCGTCGACGTCGTCCCGATGGCCTACGTCGCCGACTTCGGCCGGCACAAGGAGGGCTTCGTCGGCGAGAACGGCGACTACGTGGGGCTCTTCTCGTCCAGCCGCCACGTCACGACCGAGGCCGTGCGCGCCTCCGCCTTCGAGCGCGTCTTCCGCAGCCACCTCGACGCCGGCGACGACGTGCTGTGCGTCACGATCTCCTCGCGCCTCTCCGGAACCTTCCGCAGCGCGGAGGAGGCCGCCCAGGCCGTGGGCGGCGACCGCGTTGCCGTGGTCGACTCCTGGCTCACCGCCGGTGCGCTCGAGTTTCTCGTGCGCCGGGCGCGCGCCCTCGCCGACGCCGGCCGCAGCCTCGCCGAGGTGGCAGCCGAGCTCGTCGAGCAGCGCGGAGGAACGAGGATCGTCTTCTCGGTCCCGGACCTCTCGGCGCTCAGCCGCAGCGGCCGGCTCGGCGCGATCAGGCGCGCCGTCGCGACCAAGCTCAACCGCTACCCCGTGATGGCGCTCTCCGAGGGCGGCATCGTCAAGCTCACGGACGGCCGCGGCGCGCGCGGTATGGCCGCGGCGATGGTCGACAGCGTGCCCGAGGGGGCCAGCGACCTGCTGATCTCCCACTTCGGGCCGCGCGGCGTCGAGGCGCGCGAGGTGTTTCTCGCCGCGCGCTCGCGCTTCCCCGAGGCACGCCTGCGCGTGAAGGACGGCGGCCCGGTCCTGGCCGAGCACCTGGGCCTCGGAGCCGTCGGGCTCTCCTGGATGTAGCCCTGACGTATGCCCTCTCTGCACCGCACTCGATGCCCGCACCCCACAGGTGCGGGCATCTTCATACTCTGGAGCGGGGGAGTGCGGGCCGCCTCTCGACGTCTGGCGAGAAGTGCGGGCTGACGCCGCCGAGAAGCCCGCACCTGTGGGGTGCGGTCCCCAAGTGCGATCCACAAGTGCGGTCACGGGCTCGCCCCGACGTTCTTCTCGCCGATGCGTGAAGGAGCGGTGAAGGATGGATACGCCCGGACCCGTGGCGTTTTGACAACAGCGCACAGGCAGCGTAATCTTCATCGTCGCGTCAATCCGGGGCAGAGGTGCTGCTCGGCCCTTGAATACGGGTTAACAGGCACAACGTTAGGTATAGAAGGAGAGAGCTTTGCCTACAATCAACCAGCTCGTTCGCAACGGGCGCGTGAGCGTCAAGTCGAAGTCCAAGAACGCAGCCCTGCAGCACAACCCCCAGAAGCGCGGCGTGTGCACCCGCGTCTTCACCACCACCCCCAAGAAGCCGAACTCCGCCCTTCGTAAGGTCGCCCGTGTGCGCCTCGTGAACGGCATCGAGGTCACCGCCTACATTCCCGGCGAGGGCCACAACCTCCAGGAGCACTCCATCGTCCTGATCCGTGGCGGCCGCGTCCGCGACCTCCCCGGCGTCCGCTACAAGATCATCCGTGGCGCCTACGACTGCGCCGCCGTGCAGAACCGCCAGAAGGCGCGCTCCCGCTACGGCACCAAGCGCCCCAAGTAGTAAGCAGCCACTAATCGTCACCAGCTCTAAGGAGATACAACATGCCGCGTCGTGCAGCAGCCGTGCGTCGTGAGATTCAGCCTGACGCCGTCTACAACAACCGTCTCGTGACCCAGCTCATCAACAAGGTCCTTCTCGATGGCAAGAAGGCCACCGCCGAGCGCATCGTCTACGGTGCCTTTGACATCGTTGCCGAGAAGTCCGGCGAGGACGCCCTCTCCGTCTTCAAGAAGGCCATGGACAACATCCGCCCGACCCTCGAGGTCAAGCCCAAGCGCGTCGGCGGCGCCACCTACCAGGTGCCGATGGAGGTCAACTCCCGCCGCGCCACGACCCTGGCCATCCGCTGGCTCGTGAACTTCTCGCGCGCCCGCAAGGAGAAGACCATGGCCGAGCGCCTTGCCAACGAGATCCTCGACGCCTCCAACGGCGTGGGCGCCTCCATCAAGCGCCGCGAGGACCTCTTCAAGATGGCCGAGGCCAACCGCGCCTTCTCTCACTACCGCTTCTAGTCGCTGACCCGAGGAGAGGTAACTCATGGCAAAGGCCAAGTACAACCTTAAGGACATGCGCAACATCGGCATCATGGCCCACATCGATGCCGGCAAGACCACCACGACCGAGCGCATCCTCTACTACACGGGCAAGACCCACAAGATCGGCGAGGTCCACGACGGCGCCGCCACCATGGACTGGATGGTGCAGGAGCAGGAGCGCGGCGTGACCATCACCTCCGCGGCCACCACGTGCTTCTGGAAGGACCACGTCATCCAGATCATCGACACCCCGGGTCACGTTGACTTCACCTCCGAGGTCGAGCGCTGCCTGCGCGTCCTCGACGGCGCGGTCGCGGTGTTTGACGCCGTCGCCGGCGTCCAGCCGCAGTCCGAGACCGTCTGGCGTCAGGCCACGACCTACGGCGTCCCCCGCATCGCGTTCATCAACAAGTACGACCGCGTCGGCGCCGACTTCTTCCACGCCATCGAGACCATGAAGGACCGCCTGCACGCCAACGCCGTGGCGGCCCAGATCCCGATGGGCTCCGAGTCCAACTTCTGGGGTCTCGTCGACCTGGTCACCATGACCGCGTGGGACTTCAAGGAGGACGCCAAGGGCATGATCTACCCCGAGCCCATGGACGCCATCCCCGACGAGTTCGCCGACCTCGCCGCCGAGAAGCGCGAGGAGCTTCTCGACGCCGCCTCCAACTTCTCCGACGAGATCATGGAGGCCGTGCTCGAGGAGGCCGAGATCCCCGTCGACGACCTCAAGGCGGCCCTGCGCAAGGGCGTCATCGCCGGCGAGCTCAACCTCGTCTTCGTGGGCTCTGCCTACAAGAACAAGGGCATCCAGGAGCTTCTCGACGCCGTCGTCGACTACCTCCCGAGCCCGCTCGACGTCGCCGAGATCGACGGCACCAACCTCAAGGGCGAGGACGAGGTCCGTCACGCCGACCCCAAGGAGCCGTTCTCCGCGCTCGCCTTCAAGATCATGACCGACCCGTACGTGGGCAAGCTCACCTACATCCGCGTGTACTCCGGCTCTGCCGAGGCGGGCTCCTACGTCTACAACTCGGTCAAGGACTCCCGCGAGCGTCTCGGCCGCATCCTCGAGATGAACGCCAACGACCGCGTGGACCGCGACGGCTGCTCCGCCGGTGACATCGTCGCCTGCGTCGGCCTCAAGAACACCACCACGGGCGAGACCCTCTGCGACGAGAAGCACCCGATCATCCTCGAGTCCATCCAGTTCGCCAACCCGGTCATCGACGTTGCCGTCGAGCCCAAGACCAAGGCCGAGCAGGAGAAGATGAGCGTCGGCCTGGCCAAGCTCGCCGAGGAGGACCCGACCTTCCAGGTCCACACCGACCACGAGACCGGCCAGACCATCATCGCGGGCATGGGCGAGCTGCACCTCGAGATCATCGTCGACCGTCTGCGCCGCGAGTTCAAGGTCGACTGCAACGTGGGCAAGCCGCAGGTCGCCTACCGTGAGACCGCCGGCAAGGCCGTCATGCACGCCGAGGGCAAGTTCGTCCGCCAGTCCGGTGGTCGCGGCCAGTACGGTCACGCCATCATCGACATGGAGCCCAACGAGGAGGGCAAGGGCTACGAGTTCGAGAACGCCATCGTCGGTGGCGTCATCCCGAAGGAGTACATCCCCTCCATCGACAAGGGCATCCAGGAGGCGCTCGAGAGCGGCGTCATCGCCGGCTACCCGGTCGTCGACATCAAGGTCAAGCTCGTCGACGGCTCCTACCACGAGGTCGACTCCTCCGAGGCCGCCTTCAAGATCGCCGGCTCCATGGCCATCAAGGAGGCCCTGCGCAAGTCCGACCCGATCCTGCTCGAGCCCGTCGAGGAGGTCGAGGTCGAGACGCCCGAGCAGTACATGGGCGACGTCATGGGCAACCTCTCCGGCCGCCGCGGCAAGATCGAGGGCATGGAGGACCGTCGTGACACCAAGGTGATCCGCGCCAAGGTGCCGCTGGGCGAGATGTTCGGCTACGCCACCGACCTCCGCTCCCAGACCCAGGGCCGCGCGAGCTACACCATGCAGTTCGACTCCTACGAGCCCGTCCCGAAGAACATTCGCGACGAGATCGTCGCCAAGAACGGCGGAAACGCTTCCTAAGTCAACGATCACGAGCCCTAGCTCATTTGGAGGTACACAGTGTCAAGCCAGAAGATCAGGATTCGCCTCAAGGGCTACGACCACGAGGTCGTTGACCAGTCCGCGAAGCTCATCGTGGACACCGCTCAGAAGACCGGTGCCCGCGTGTCCGGCCCCATCCCCCTGCCCACCGAGCGCAACCTCTACACGGTCATCCGCTCGCCGCACAAGGACAAGGACTCCCGCGAGCAGTTCGAGATGCGCACCCACAAGCGTCTCATCGACATCCTCGACCCGTCCCCGTCCACGGTCGACTCGCTCATGCGTCTTGACCTCCCGGCCGGCGTTGACATCGAGATCAAGCTCTAGGCCGTAGGCCCTCAGCAACCGGGGAGGCCCCGGGTGTTCCTTCGAGAAGTGCGCTTCGCGAAACTTCTCTGCGGAACGCCCGGGGCCTCTTGCTGTCGGTCGACGAGGCCGCTGTCCGTTAAGTCGTGTGCATGGGGTGTCAGATATTACTCGAAGGGCGTCAATTGTGACGAGATGGCCTGTGCCGCTCCGCACGATGAAGCGAGCTGGGTTTGGCGCAGGTAAACTCGTCACGGAAACAATTGTGGGAGAGGGGGGTCTATCACATGAGTCTTTGCGTTGTTGTTCTCGATGACGTTGAGGACGAAGCGCTCATGCTTGCAGACATGATTCGCAATGCATACGACGAAGAGGGGCTTGTTGTCCACGCTCTTGGTTCAATCGGCGAGCTCGAGTGCTACCTCTCGACAAACGATAGTCCCGACGTGCTTTTCATTGACATTGTCTTGGGGACCGGAAACGGAATTGACCTTGTTGGTCAACTGTCGCTCGGCACAAGGACGCAGGTTGTCTACGTGAGCGGCCTCGATGATTTCTACACGCGCGTCTACGATACCCCTCATGCCAGCTATGTAAGAAAGCCCCTTCGTTCTGAGGATGTGCGGCTTGCCCTCAGCCAGGCTCTCGAGCGTCGCAGGAGGATGTGCGCCCCGCCGCTCGTGTTGCATCATGATCACGTAGCAGACGTCATTCGTTCCGAGGAGATTTCCTACATAGAAAGCAATCTCCGTAATGTGATAGTCCATACGGATGCGGGGGCACACCGTGCCTACGGTAAGCTTTCAGACGTGCTGAATCAGCTGCCCCCGAGCTTCGTCCGTTGCCACCAGAGCTATGCGATCAATCTCGATCGCGTTTCTCGTCTCGGCGCAGAGACGGTGACGCTGTCCACGGGGGAGACGGTTCCGGTGAGCCGCCGCTGGCGCGCCTCGGTACGCGAGGCTCTTTTCGATAGAATCCGCGAGGGGCGCTAGGGGCGCGGTGTACGATATGGTTCCCTATCTATGCGTCTATAGCACACTCCTGCCCATGATTCTCGTCTCCTTTGTGTTCTACGGGCGCCTCCTAACTCCGCGGTGGCCGCGCTTCCTGCTCTTGGTCCAGGTGCTGGTGCTCGTTCAGATGGTCCTGGTAGTGCCCGAGGATCACACGAGGCTTACCTCGGGGTTCGTTGGCCTGATGCCGCTCATCTTCTATATGGAAGACCTGAGATATCGTCTGCTGATCTGCTCGGTTCTGCTCACGACGGTCAAGGCGGCGGAGATGACCTCGGTCTCCCTGTGGATGCTGCTCACGGGAGGCGCGAGCTCCCAGTCGGTGGCGGCGTCATGGGCGCACTACCCTGAGCACCTGATTTCGGCGCTCTTTGCGACGGCGGTGATGGCGCTGTTGCTCTGGGCCTTTGAGCGGCAGATTGGCGTCGTGAGGGAGTACCTCGGCGCTCGCGTAATGTCCATCGTGGGTCTTCTCGCGGCGCAGTCCGCGATGCTCTACGCGCTGGGAAACTCCATCATGCGCGACTCTCCGGCCGATGCGCCCCTGTTCTGGATTGCCTCGGTGCTGTGCCTGCTTTGCGTGGCGGCGGATATTGGGGTGTTTCGGGTGGCCGGCAGACTTCGCGCGCGTGAGGAGGAGCTCAGGAGGGCGCACGAGCTGAGTGCAGCCGTGGATGAGCTTGCTCGCCGAGCGAGTCTCGAGATGGAGGCTGAGGCGGAGACGGCTATGCTCAGGCACGACGCACGTAACCACGTTCAGGTCCTTCGCTCCCTCATAGAGGGCGGAGACGAGGGAGAGGCGCGAGATTACGCGCGATCGCTCGCCGCGGCATGGGACCTTGGCGAGAAAGGGCGGAGGTGAGCTCGGTGCATGAGGCTGCCGCTGTCGCGACGCTTGTGGCCGCCATTGTGCTTTTGGGCTTCATCGTCCCCCTGTGGCTGACGGCGCGTCGACTCTCCCCACGCAGGCGCCTAACAAGTCTGCTGTGCCCGATGAGTCAGGTTGCGGTCGTGGCCCTCGCCCACGTTGCCGTGTGCGGGGAAAGGATAGGGGGTGTCAGCGCCCTCACGGTTGCCGCCTGCGCCCTGGCCTGCGCCTTGCTCGACGTTGCGGTCCTTCGCGCGATAGTCGAGGCGGAAGGAGTGGGAGCGGCGCAGGAAAGGGCGCGCGTGGCTCAGGAGCAGCTTGGTGCCCAGCGCGAGCACCTCCGGGCGCTCGAGCGTGCCCGTGATAAATCGTCGCGCCTGAGGGAGGACGTGGCGGGCGTGTTCGCGGCGGTCTCCTCATCACTGGAGGCTGGCGAGAAGGACCGCGCGCTCGAGCTCCTCGACGCGGGTGGGGCGAGGACGTGTGCTCCGGCGCGGGTGCCCTGCGCGAATCCCGTTGTATCGGCGCTGCTTTCCGCAAAGGCTGACTACTGTGACGAGCTGGGCATCTTGTGGCGCTGCACGTGTGAGCTTCCCGAGAGGATAGACATCCCAAGCGTGGAGCTCTGCGTCCTTCTCTCCAACTTGTTGGATAACGCGATCGAGGCCGCGCGAGCGCGGGTGGGTGCGGGGGCGTTTGTCAGCTCGACCCTGAGCGTGAGACACGGGTTTCTGGTCGTGCGCGTGGAGAACTCATACGACTCTCGGGACAAGGTCGCTGATGGTTCGGCAGAGGGCGTGCTTCCGGAGCGTGGCTGGGGGATGCAGATACTGGGCCAGTTGGTGAGCTCCAGGGACGGAGAGCTGGTATCGAGCGGCGACGGACGCGTATGGAGCGTTCGGGCAATCGTGCGACTGGACGGCTGAGCGGGGTTGCGCACCGCGAGCCGCTCGGCCCTCCCACCGTCAAGTTTTACGGTGGGAGGGCCAGTTCTTCCAACTCCCTTGAGGGTGGCTGGCGCAGGTGATACAAAGCTACCTGCATGCTGGCTGAAGAAAGGCTTTAACATGGACAAGGACAGAAAGGGTCGCTGGCTCACGCGCGCCGCTGCCGGCGTTGCCGTTATGGCCGCGCTTGTGGCCGGTCTTGTCCCGGCCGCCGCTCGAGCTGCGGAGGACTCGGGAGTCGTTACCCTCTACGCCATCGAGAACTGCACTGAGTGCGGGCGCGACCACTACGGGTGGGACGCCCAGATTGCCAGCGAGCTCGAGATTGCGGATAAGAAGATTGACTACGCCATTCCATCGGACACCAACGCGGTTGACCTTTATCGTTTCCGCGTCGTGTGCGGCGACCCCTATGGCGGCCTGAGCGACGGCTGGACGAGCGGCGAGAACACCCTCGGACAGACCGTCCAGGAGTCTCTCAACGACGCTGGCTATGATTTCCAGCCCGGCGACGAGGTCATGTTCGGCAACGGCAAGGTCTATGTGTTCCAGGGTTGGTACATCGAGGGCAATGCCTTCGAGCTCGATGAGGTGCCCACAACGAGCGATTATGCGTTCTACGATGTCTCGACCTACACGGATCCCGAGACGGGCATCGCTTACACCTTTCACGACCACACGATCGAGGCTCGCTGGAACCCCAGCCCGGAGACCGGCGTGTACGAGCCCTGGGCTCCCGGCTCGGGCAACGAGCTGCTGCCCTACGTCCGTACGGCGGACGACTCGATCCTCTCCTTCGTGAACATGCCCGAGCTCGGCGAGTGGTACAAGCTCGACTTCAGCTGCGGGGAGGGCGTGTCCTACAACGGGGTTGTCTACGGCGGCTCGAGCCGCACGATGACGATCGAGCGCACCTTCCTGGACGCCGACGACCCGCTCTTTGACGCGAACGCCTACACGGAGGGCCCGGTCTGGGTCCGTGGGGACAACGGCGGCGACTGGACCTCCGTCATGTTCACCATCCCGGCCACCGGGGGCGTGAACTACCGTCTCGAGCCGGCGGACGCGGGGACCGTGGCAGTCAACAGCGTCGGCGACGGCATGCTTGGCCTGCGCGTGCAGCTCGACAAGCCCGCCACGCTCGTGGTTGAGCCGTCCGACACGGTGACCATCTCCAACGAGTCCGGCGCCTCGCTCACCGTGCCTGCCACCTCGAGCGACCCCAACTTCTATCACTGGCTCACGCTTGAGACCACCTGGCTCGATGACGCTGCCGCCCAGGAGCCGTTTGACGCGCTCGTCTCTGCGGTGGACGGCGTGACCAAGGCCTACGTGTACGACATCAGCCTGCTCGGGCCTGACGGCGTGGCCGTCCAGCCGCTCGAGGGCGACGCGGTTGCCGTGACCCTGCCCATCCCCGAGGGCCTCTCCGCCGACGGCCTCCGCGTCTTCCACGTGGCCGACGACGGCACGGTCACGGACATGGGCGCCACGGTCGACGCCGGGGCCCGCACGGTGACGTTCACGACCACGCACTTCTCGACCTTCGTGCTCGCCAACGTGGGCGGCCAGCCCGACGGCGAGGCTGTCCCCGAGACCAAGCCCGCGGGCGAGAAGAACGTGACGGAGCCCTCCGGCGAGGCGGTGCCCGCCACCGGTGACGCTGGCAGCGCGGCCGCCCTGCTCGCGGCAGGCTCCGGCGCGGCGGCGCTCCTCGG
>JFBN01305933.1_pt1 | contig 11610 bp, 4 predicted proteins | sample 768741 | NCBI WGS metagenome assembly JFBN01 (sample SAMN01983846, study PRJNA193217) | chicken gut metagenome | biome: terrestrial biome; isolation source: ceca of Broiler chicken | host: Gallus gallus | place: United Kingdom: England | collected 2010-09-07
GTTCTCTCAAATTTTCCGCTGCCCGGCAGCATCTGGCTTTCCAACCGGAATACACCGATCATTCCAGATTTTCCCCGGCTCACCGTGTAAACCTGGCCCGGGTTGCAAAGACCTTCTGGAATCAGCTTGCCGCCGCCCTGCTCCGGCACCGAAACATACTGTTCCTCAAAGGTCTCCCGGTCAATGTAAGAGAAATTCACATCATAGAACTCCATGCCGCCCAGCTTTTTCAGCTGTTCCTTGACACGGCGCCGCATTTCCAGAGCCAGCCGCAGGATTTCTTCCAGATCCTCCTTCTGAAAGTCCCCGTCGGGATACACCAGCTTGACCAGCCCTCCAACCATCTTGCGCACCGCAATGGTATCCCGCTGATTCAGGTTTTTGCCCAAACGGAAATAACGGTCCAGTGCATCTCCATACTGCTCTTTTCGCAGTTCACGCAGAAATTCCGCCAGATAGTCGGTGATAAATCCATAATCATCGGTAAAGTGCTCCGGGCGCAGCTTGGGAATCTCCCAACCGGGAAGATAGCAGTGCAGCCTATCCAAAAAGGCCGTATCGGTTCCCATCTCGGGCGGGAATGGATCAAAGAGGCTGGATGTCTTCAAAAGCACATCCACACTTTGGTTGATGTTGCCTACAAAGACCATCGAGGCGCTGGCGGCCTTTTCTTCTTTGCCCCGGGCAAAGGAGCCTGAAGCCATATAGTCCTTCATGATCTGAATGCCGTCTTTATCTTTGAAACGAATCCCGGCCACTTCATCGAAGGCCACACAGTCCCAAAGACCTACCAGCCCCATGGTGTGCTTGCCCATGTTATAAAACAGGTTTGCTACCGTGGTCTGCCCGCCGGAAACCAGGATGCTGTTGGGGGAGATTTCCTTGTACAGGTGGGATTTGCCTGTGCTTCTGGGGCCCAGTTCACAGAGGTTGAAGTTGTTTTCTACCAGCGGAACCATCCGCAGCAAAAACAGCCATTTCTCACGATAGGTCAACCGGTCCGGCTCCATTCCAATGGACCGCATCAGCACGTCAATCCATTCATCCTTGGTAAATGCTTTGCGCCCCTGCTTTAGTTCCCCAAGATCCACATGGGGCATCTGAATGGGAGTAAGCTTACAGATGCTGATCAGAGATTCATTTTTCTTTTTCGGTTTCCGGTCTGAGAGGACCAGACTGGATTCCTGTTCGTTGTTGTACTCCAGCTGGACAATGCACCAGATTCCACCGCAGAGGAGACGGTCGTACTGCTCCGGGTAGCTTTCCGGGATGGGAATGCCACTCAAGCCCAGATTGGAAAACCGCGCCTCGTAGTAGTCATACCGCAGATTCAGCTCCACCGTAACCTGGTCAATGATGGTCATAGCGCCCCGCTGGCGCAGGCGGGAAAGGACTTTTTCTGCTTCATCCGGGCGCACATAGTTGTCTGCCAGGATGTGTTTCACCGTCTCAATTCCTTTTTGAACGATCTCTTCATCGTCAGAACTGCAATACTGCCCCAAAAGAAACTCAAGAACATAGGTGGGAACATTGGCCCCCTCCTTGATTTTCTTGGTCAGGTCCTTGCGCACAATTTTGCCATCAAACTGCTGACGCAGCTTCTGTTTGATTACCTCTCGGGAATCCGCATTTGATTCCATATCGCCCATTCTTTATCTACTCCTCAAAATAACCCGCTTTAGAAAAACTGGAAGTCGTCCACAGCAAAGGCAATGTCAATCTGGAACTCTTCCTTGACCGGCGGCTGCAGGCCGCTCTCATCGGCAATCACCAGGAAGTAGCTTGCCCGATTGCTGTACTGTTTGGAGCGCAGGCTGAAATTGCAGCGGAAGGTGCGTTCCTGCCCGTCGGCGCTGGTCTTGTCCGCGATGATCTTATTCACATCGCTGATCTTTTCACCGTTGGCATCCACAAAGTAAACCAGATACTGGGCCGCCTCCCGGTTTCCGCCCACAGCTTCCTTCTGATAGAAATTCAGCGAGAAAATCATGTTGCTGATTTTCCGGTTGGCGGACAGAAGGCTGATGGCCACCGGTTTGGTGTCGATCTTGTCCCTGTTGCGCTGATAGGCCTTGTAGGAGTTGCGCAGGTACTGGAACTCCAGCACCGGGACAACCATCTCCTGCAGGCTGATGCCGCCGTGGACAAAGTTCAATCCCCCGCCCTTTTTCTTGATGCGGACATAGTCCCGCGGGGCATAGGCGTCGAAGCCGGATGCCTGATCCATGAACTTGACCGGCAGCAGGTAGTCGGGCCGGACCCCTTTTTGCACAATCAGGTAGCGGCGGTCCACCTCCACATCCTGGTGGCTGGGGGTGGTCCGGTCCACCTTGTCATCTTCCCGCAGAGGACTGTAGGTGTAAATGAACCCATGGTCTGCGGTGACAAGGATATTGGTGCCGCCAAAAGAGTTGACGATGATTTTCATCATGTTCTTGATCTGGCCGATGGCCTCATCACAGGCGGTGAACACGGCGCTGTCCGAGGTATGGCTGGCCTTGTCCACTGCATCGTGGTAGATGTAGACCACGTCCATCCCCCGCACCAGGGCCTGGCGTTCCTCCCGTTTCAGAACAATCAGATCATCGTATTTCAGGGCCACGCTGTTGGGATTGGCCGATTTCAGAATCCCGTCCCGATAGCCGGCATCGGTGGGCTGGCCATCTGCCAGCACCGCCAGGGTACCGTTCTCCCGGAGGACAGCACTCAGTTTTTTGTGGGGCAGCAGGGCTGCCATGCCAAACTTTGTGACCGTTGGGAACAGTCCCTCGCAGCTGCTCAGACTGACTTTGCACTGCATTTCCCGCTGGAGATCCTCTGCCAGGGCGGCCGCCACTTCATACCGGAATGCGTCCGAAACAATCACATAGATCCGGTTGTCGGCAGGCCTGATTTTGGTATTGTAGAAGTCCTCCTGCTGGGGGATTTCCAGGATGTGCCCGTACTGTTCCAGATTTTCGGCGCAGGCCGTGGTCCAGTTCTGCCCCAACCCATCCAGGAACCAATGGGTATACAGGCCCTCCACCTGTTCTGTCACACTCTTGAACAGGTCATCCAGGTCGGGGTTGGACTCTTTCAGGCTGCGCTGGAAGCAAAGATGGAACTGCCGGTAGGATTGATCCATCCGGTAGTAATCAGAAGTGTATTCTTTCCAGACCGTCTGGGGGTCCACCGTATGGAACCCTGCCGAATGTTCCAGATAAAAGGCCTGCATATTTGCCACCTGAACCAGGCCCTCATAGTAACAGGACACCCGGCCATACCAGGCCGTGGTGCGGCGTTTTTCCGCTGCATACCGGATTTTGTCCACCGGAATGATCTGGTTCCGAATTTCCTTCATCAGGGCGGTCAGAATACATTCGTCGATGCAGGGGAAGCACTCGGTGTCTGCCAGATCTTCCACCGTCAGGCCGGCAAAGCGCTGGCTCAGCCGGGCTTCTGCCTCGGCATAGCGGGCCAGCTCGTACAGTTGGGCCTTGTCGTCGCTGTGGAGCCAGTCCGACACAAAGTCATAGCAGTAAGCCTGATGGGGTGTGGATATCATCCCATCCAACCCCGCCAGAAGATCCTGGTGCATGGTCCGGGTGGCCACCGTCAACAGAATATGGGTGACCAGATGGCCCAGATGACCGTCATCGCCCTCCTGATACCCGGTGGCCTGCGATACCATTACCCAGAACGCCTTGTCTGCCCCATAGGTTACAAAGCTTTGGTAGATGCTGTTGGTATCCCGATCCAGACCAGCGCACAGAATTGCTTTGATGATTTGATCTGGCTGGCGGTCACTACAGCCGGCCAACACTGCCATCACTGCAAGGTGCATTTGCGCGGCTGTCGCAATATCGCTCTTCAACTTCTGAACTGCTTCACGGTGTTTCTTTAACCTGAAGAATTTGTTATAACGCTTGACCTGGCTGCGAACGACTGCGGTAGCAGGCAGGCCCATCTCATCCATCCAAATCGAGTTCAAATCGGCCCGGAACTCCTCGCTGTACAGCTGCACATTGATGAGCCAGTTGTCGTCGTCCTTCATGTAGGGGCGGGGGTCATACACCAGATAGTTGGAAGTGGTGTCATCCTCACAAAGCAGCTTTTTGGCTGCAAAGGTGTTGTTCCCTGTTAGTACCAGCAGCTTGACCCCGTCCAGGGACAAATCCCCGATCTGATCCTCAAAGGCCCTCTCCTCGTCGTACCAGAAGATGATCCGGCGTTGGTAAAACTCGGGCAGAGGGGCCGCAAAGCGGCGGCGCAGCTCTTGTATGATTTTTTCGGTGTCCATTTGACACCTCCTTATTAGATTCCCAGCTGTTCCAATTGAGTCACAATTCCAGATGCTATCAAATTTTCAGCTACACCTATTACTAAGTTTTTCAAGCCAGTTGCCAGCTTTTTTATGAGTTTCTGATCCTCTTTTCTTTCAATAGAAACTGCCATGCTCTGGATCATTTCTTTAGCCGCTTCTGTATTTACCCCAAAAGCTTCAGCAAATTGAGGATATTGCATATATGATGCGATATCTTTTATAATTTTGGCAGCCTTTTCATAATCAAACGCTTGTTCCATATTGTTGATTGTTTGACTTGAGCCGGTTGTTCCCTGCTGGATCTGTATATTGGTTGCATTATCGCCAATGCTAATTCCAGAACTCTTTGCGACTTCTTTCAATGCCTCAAGCAACTCCTTATGCCTCCTTGCTTCTTGTTCTTCTCTGGCCTTTTCCATTTCAAACAAAACACTTTCTTTGGTCGCCACTTTACCAATGGAACTTATAGGGATTTCACGGCTTTGAGGAATAGACCAGTCTTTTATATAACTTGGGGTCAATTTTTCTATATAACCCGGGTTAAATTTTTCAGCCAAAACGCTGGAAGATAAGGCAGATTTTTTTGCCATTTCGTGTGATGCTAAGCCACATTTTTGTGTCAGCTCATTTACGTCCCACGGAATCAGATCAGCTTTCGGAACTTCCAGAGGTGAGATCTCTGTCTGCAATATTTTTTCCAGAGGACTTTCTGCAGGCAAAGCAATAGTATCAAACAATTTGTCTATATCCATATTCTCACCTTACTTTATTTTTGCCAGAACATCCTGGAAGATGGCATAGTTGTGCTTGACACCGTCGTCCAGGTCGATGGAGATCATCTGGTCGGCCAGATGGTGGATCTTTTCCTCGTAAAGTCGCAGCTCATCGTCCTGGTCCTTCAGCTTTTTCAGCTGCTTGCCCAGTTTCACCCGTTCGCCGGCCGAGGCCGCCGCCACACGGTTTTCCAGGTCTGCAATGGCGGTATGATACCGGCTCTGCTGCTCATGGACATAGTCGGTGCGGATGCGGGCGATGGTGTCGGGGGCATAGCGGTGCATATAGATCAGCGCCTTGAAGCCGTTCTTTTTGCCGCTGTCAAACAGCCAGTAGATGGGCCGCTTCTGGTAGGTGCGGCAGTGGTCGGCGTAGAAATCGTTCAATAAATAGCTGCGGATGACGCTGCGGGGCTGCCCCTTGCCCCCCAGGGCATCAGCGATGAACCTGAGATTTTCTTCCAGGGTCTCTTTGCCGTAGACCGTCTCGATGAACTTCACAAACCGGCCGGTCAGGTCGTCCTCAAAGTATTCGTCGTCGCAGATGGGGATGATGTTGTCCGTATCTGGCGGGTAAGAAGCCGCAATCCACTTGCCATCCTTTCGGACGCCATCATATTCCCAAAGCGTACATCCGGCCCACCCGCCGCCAACAAGCTGGCCTTTTTCATCAATTTCCTCTGTGGCGTTGTCTCCAAACTTCCGGACCCATCTGCAATATTTGGTATTAAAATCGCCGCCGGCGTAGACAAGGCCCTCTACATCCAGGGAGTACCGCCCGAACATACAGCCCACTGCATAGGAAATCAGGGAGACCACCACGTCCCGCCGGGTGAGGACGTAATTGGACCCCTGCAGGGAGGCGGGGATCTCCTCCCTGGTGTCCACGATAGTATGGACCGTCACGTCCTTGTCCTCTTCCTCCGGGGTCAGCTCGTCCTGGAGGCCGTAAATGTCGATGAAGATGCGGTTCAGCTCTTCCTCGTTGGCTTTCAGCTTCTGGAAGCGTCCTTCACACTCCAGCTTCCACGCATGATACGCAGACGCAAGGCGGGCAGCCGGCTGCCCATCGCCCCAGGCATAGGCACCTGCCAGACGTAGCTTCACCAGGGGATGCTGCTTGAAATCCCAGGATGTTTCAAAGGAGTCCCAGTCAATTTCACTTAAAGTAACGTTACTCTTAGCTTTCTGTTCAACTATGGTATCCTGAAATTCATCGGCTAAAATATATGGCAATTTTTCTATATTTCCATTATTATAATCTAGTGTCGGTGACAATATTTCTAAAAACATTTGTGCAACGCAAGAATTTAAATATGAAGTAAGGTTATAAATTCCCTCCTGACTTTTTACAAAAGCTTTTGATCCTTTGCTATCAAAGATAAATCCAGGATTGCAAACTCTCATTGAGATTTTCCCAGAACTAAGACAAGACCATGTTATCCCTTGTTGAAAATACCTATCCTCACTTCGTAATTCTTTGCTATAGCTGCCATAGTTTTTCTTTACGACGGTTTTCATTTCTGCCCCATCATTTTCCCAGTTTACAACATAATCATTATTGCCATACCATCGTCTAAACGAGCCACCTTTATTATATGGGAACCACTTCATTTTGCTGACAAGTGCCTCTTGTGCATTCCGACAACAAAAGCCAATTTTAAGGAAGTTACATTCAAACCAAAATCTCAAAAAACGATTATTGTCTGTGGTAGACATACCGTTTCGTGCATCAACATATTGGCTTAGATTATGCTTTAAAAAAAGGCATAATGTTTGTTCACTTATCCAGTACGCAACTGGATTGCCTGGAATCTTAAAGAAATTAGACTGCTGAGCAGTATAACGTTTTTCCCCAGAAAGAAACAGATCCTCTTTACCCTGTTCACTTATGGGTTCAATCAGGCGGCAATAGGTCCCCTTGTAATCTGCAAGATGACTGTTTCTCAAAACAAAACTTGTGGTCTGTACCACCTCGCCACCAATCTCATCGAAAGCCCTTGCACCCAGGTGGGCCATATTGACAATATCTTTGAGCAACAGCTTTTCCCGCAGCTTTTCAAAGCTGGAAAGGAACATCCAGGCGTGCTGGGTAATCATGGCCTGATAGCCGTTCTGTTTTGTTATCCGTCCACAGAACTCCATAAAGACTGAAAACAGATCGCTCTTGCTGTTCGGGTAATTTTTCTTGACGTACTCAGACAACTTCCCGTTCATGCCCGAGCCACCCATATAGGGAGGGTTAGTAACTACCACATCGTATCTCTGAGACTGCGCTTCAGTCATTGCCTCGGCTGTCTGGACCAAGGGCAGCAGCTCGGACAGGGCTGCATTCTGCTCCATGCGGGGGTCCTCCTGCCGCAGCTGGGCAAAGCGGGCGTCCAGGGCGGCAAAATCCACCGGATGAATCTGGAGGATGGAGCCATACTCTTTGGCGTCCTTCAGATCGTTGAGGATGCTGTTCACAGCCAGGGCCAGGGCCGGGTCGCCCTGGGTAAAGTAGGCCAGGGCGTTGGGGTCCACCCCGCCGCTCTCCCGGATGGGATACACATGGGGCTGGGGGACGGCGGGGTCGCCGTTCTCATCCCGCCGGGCCAGGAAACGGCGGTCATACTGGCGGGCCTTCATCATCACCGCAAAATAGGCCAGCTGGGCGGCGCGGTCGTCAATGTCCAGACCGTAGAGGTTGTTCTCGATGATGCTGGCCACCGCTTCCCGGGTGGTATAGCCGTAGCTCTCATAAATCTGCATCAGCACATCAAAGAGATACACCAGAATGTGGCCGCTGCCGGCGCAGGGGTCGATGCACTTGATCTGGTCCGGGGTGAGGGCGGCGTACTCCTTACGAATGGCGGCCAGCTGGGCTTCCACCGCAGGCTCCTGGGGGGCTTCCTCCAGATAATACTTCCAGCCGGCTTTCAGTCCGTCGTTGGGGTGGCCCTCCACCCACAGCCGGCCCAGGCTGTTTTCCACCATGTAGCGGACAATCCAGTCGGGGGTGAACAGCTGGGTGGCTGCAGGGATATTCTCTTTGGTGATCTTGACATTCTTTTTCAGCGCCGCAAAGACCTCGTCTTTTTTCTCGCTGTTGTAGTACTGATACAGCCAGCCGATGATCTGCACCGCGTCCTGCCAGTCCGCCTCGGGGATCTTCTCGATCATCTGCTGGATGACGCTGCCTTCCCGCAGCAGGTTATCGGGGAACAATAGCTCGGTGTAGTTGGAAATGGGCTGGAACATCCCCGGCATCACCGCCGACAGGGCGTTGCACTGGACAATCACCAGATACTTGAACAGGCCGTCGTTATCGTTGGTCTGCTTGTAGGCGTAGACCTTTTTCATGTCCAGGCCATCCAGCTCCAGGTTGATGGCCTCGGTGAGGATCTGGGGCTTGAAGGCGTTGGCATCATCGGTAAACACCCGCACATGGGAGGGCAGATAGCCGTTCACCTCCATAAAACGCAGGGCGATGAACCGGTTGAACCAGGTATAGGCGATCTCCTCCATCACTTCCCGGTAGCCTTTGGCCCGGATGTTCTCGATCAGCGCCCGGCGCTGGGTTTTCTCCTCCGGGGTCAGCGGCCGCTCCAACGCGGTGTCAGCGGCGGGGTCACCGGTGTTCTCCTCGGTGATCTCATAATAGGCAGCCCGCTGGCTGACCCGGGTAATCAACTCCCGTCGGGCCCAGACTGCATACTTTTTGATTGCGTTTTTATCCATGGTCAGCCCTCATTTCTTAAAAACTTCATCCAGCATTTCATTGACATCCTGATCGCTTGCAAACGCGTCCACGTCATTTTTCTTCAGTTCGCTGTAGGGCAGCTTTATATCCTCTGCGTAGATCACAGCCGCCAGCTTTTTGCTGCCAAAGTACTCCACCACCAGCAGAATCAATGTTACCACTACAACACTCACAATCGTAACAAACTGGGAGAAAGAGGATTCCGGGCTGAATGCGGCCAGCAGATATCCGATCACCAAATCAAGAAAAGCTGCCATATTAAGATAGATTTTATGTGCACTTGCCCGCAGTTTGTCTTTCGGGATGATGCATTCATTGTTGCCATCCGGCTGGACAATATTTGAACCGGGAAAGCAGCTGCGTATCACAGCCTTCCTGCTTCCAATACAACAGTTCAGCAGCAAAATCAAGGCGCCTGCCAGCTGAAATACCAACATTGCAATAAAAAACACTTGACCACCTCACTGCAGCTGGATGCCGTCGCAGTTTTTCAGGAGCTCTTTGAGCTGCTGTCGCACCTTCTCCACATAGTCATCCACGTCCTGGGCCGTTTGCAGCGTTTTGGCTGGGAAGACAATGGACCGGTTGTAGGTATGGATGATCTTTTTGGGTGCAGGAACCGCGGGGGTATCATCCCCTCCTTTGGGCGGCGTCACCGGCTTGGGCGGCGCCAGCAGCACTTCCAGGCTGTCCACAGCGTCGTCCTTATACCGCAGCATGGGCGGCACAAGGCCGTCCATCAGGGCCAGGCTCTGGTAATCCTGCACCTTCTGTTTCTGCTGGGCAAAGTAGCCGTCGGCTTTCTTCACCAAGTCACGGGCCCTGGGGTCACCGTTGGCGGCCTGATGGACTGCCGCCATGCACTGGGCAATCAGATCGTTCAGGTCGTTCCGCTTGGATTCCAGCAGACGGTCATGGCCTTCCCGAACCGTGGCCATCAGGCCATTCAGCTGCGGGATTTTCTGATAGCTGAAGCCGCCGTCCACGGCCACCATCAGCCGGATCTGGTTCAAAGCTGCGTTTGCCTCCGGCTCACGGGACAGGTAGTCCAGATCGGTCTGGAGGCTTTCCACCATATTGGCTGCTGCATCAAACACTTGCACCTGATTTTTGAAGAAGCCTTCCACGGCCTGCAGGTTGTCCTTGCTGTCGAACAAGTCGTTCTCCAGCTTCAGGACCCGATCAATCAGGGCAATGTTGTCCTTCTGCTGGCTGAGCACATCCGCTGCCAGCTGAATGGCCTTCTGCACCTTGCGCTGATCGGGATAGTTCCGGCCGGGAATGTAGCGCTGGTTCAGGGCCTCGTAATGGGCTTTCAGCTCACCAAACCGTTTGACAATATCACTTACCAGACCGTCCTCATCATCGGGAACGCCCATCACATCAAAGAAGTCCCGCAGGAACTCCTTGACGGCCTTCATCTTAACCGCCGTCACCACTTGCCGCTTGGAGATGCTGGTCTTGCCGATCTCATTTCTTTTCCGCAGCAGATCGGGAAGTTTCGGATCGCCGGGCTGGATGGTGGCCCCCCCGTACTTGATGGTCACCTTCTGCTGATTGATCAGCAGCGCCACCACCGCGGCGATGTCGATCTCGCGCCAGCCATAGGGAATCTTCTGGTACCGGCTCTGGATGTCATACATGGAAGTAGGCAGATTGGAGCGCTGCTGCACCTCCAGAAACTCTTCCACCTTGGCGGCGGCATCCCGGTTGGGCTCAGTGCCGGGGATGTAGGTGGCGTTCAAAATGTTTACAATGTCCGCATCGGTGCTCATGTTCTGGGTAATGAGACCCAGATCACTGTACACATGGGACACCAGATACTCCAGCGCCTGGTCGATATGGGCTTTGGCATCCCCCGTCCGAATCTCAATGTGCTCGCCGTCCACATAATAGGCGGCCTCCACAATCGCCTTTTTCAGATCTTCCAGCGCAGATTCTTCGCTCTGCTGAGCTTCCTTCTGTTGATCGCGGATGATATCCTGGATGGACTTGGGCAGCTGGGCCACATTCCGCTGCTTCACATACTTGTGGATTTTCATGGCCCGTTCCAGGGACTCATAGTAAGACGACCCCGAGAGTACCACAATGGCCTGGCCATGGGATTCCGTCAGCAGACGGAGCTCGGATTTCTCATAGGCATCGGTGGCCACCGTCAAAAAGCGCAGCTTCATCCCATCGGTAACGTTGCCCACCGCGACGCCGTCCACCATTTTATCGAAGTCGAAATCGTACTTGTTTTCATAGCGGAATTTCCGGGTCTGGTAGATATCCGCATAGATCTTCTGACCGATCCGTTCCACAATGGCAGCGGTGTCCACCACTGTGTTGCTGATATCCCGCTGTACGTCCTGTTCTTCATCGGTCAGGAAGTTATAGATATCCCCCGACCGGCCGATATAGTTCTGGCTCAGCAGCCGGCCCAGAGAGGCATTCACCTTTTCCCGCAAGGCAATCTTGTCGGTGCGGATATCGTCGGCCATCAGGATCACCAGATTGTCCAAGTTGGCCGGAATATCATCCACATACCGGATCAAGTAAAGGAGCTTGAGCACGTCCACATCCTGCTGCTCGATGCCTGCGCCGCTGTCGGCGGCGTTCTGGCACCGCTCAATTACCCGGCGGATGGCACTGTCCAGAAACGAGTGGACCGTATCATAAAACCGGAAGAAAGGCACCAGGGCATGCTCGTCCCGGTCCTGGATTTTCTGGGCTGCCTCCTGGAATCCCGACAGCATCGACCGCTCGCCGCCGGACAAATGCTTGCCGGCGTTGCCGTGCTTGCGGATCTC
>JFBN01300059.1_pt1 | contig 11567 bp, 10 predicted proteins | sample 768741 | NCBI WGS metagenome assembly JFBN01 (sample SAMN01983846, study PRJNA193217) | chicken gut metagenome | biome: terrestrial biome; isolation source: ceca of Broiler chicken | host: Gallus gallus | place: United Kingdom: England | collected 2010-09-07
AACACCCTGGCGGCAATCGACGTGGGGGCAAAATACGGTCATAAGATGATCGAATTTGACGCGAAGTTATCGAAAGATGGTGAGATCTTCCTGCTCCATGACGACAATCTCGAACGTACCAGCAATGGCTGGGGCGCGGCGGGCGAACTGAACTGGCAGGATTTACTGCGCGTGGATGCAGGCAGTTGGTACGGCAAAGCGTTTAAAGGCGAGCCGCTGCCGTTGCTTTCGCAAGTAGCGGAACGCTGCCGTGAATACGGGATGATGGCGAATATTGAAATCAAACCCACCACCGGCACCGGGCCGTTGACGGGCAAAAGGGTGGCACTGGCGGCACGCGATCTGTGGGCTGGTATGACGCCGCCGCTGCTGTCATCGTTTGAGATTGATGCTTTAGAAGCTGCACAACAGGCAGTACCAGAACTGCCGCGCGGTTTGTTGCTTGATGAGTGGCGCAACGACTGGCGCGAACTGACTATGCGGCTGGGCTGCGTCTCCATTCATCTCAATTATAAGTTACTCGATAAAGCGCGAGTGATGCAGTTGAAAGACGCGGGATTACGGATTCTGGTGTATACCGTCAACAAACCCCAGCGCGCGGCAGAGTTGCTGCGCTGGGGCGTGGATTGCATCTGTACTGATGCGATTGACGTGATTGGTCCGAACTTTACGGCCCAATAGTTTTCAGCGGTATGTCAGGTTGCGACGTGCTGGGCGGATTCAGCATGTCGCCGTTTCTCCTCTCTTGCAGCATATGCTGCCGGGCGGGATTTAGTTCCCCCGGCTGTGACTGCAATACCCGCTGGGAGTTGCTATTAATCTGGTTTTCTAAATGCTGTTGCTGTAACTGAGTCTGTGTTTTCAGTTGCTGGTTTAGCATCCCTTTTTGCTGGATTTGTTGCGTTTGCATTTGGGTTTGCATCCGCTGCTGGCTGGGGATCTGATATCCCGGCAGGTTCGGGTTATTCAGAGTATTAATGGGCTGTGCAAAGCAGACAAACGGTAACAGTGCCGTAAGAATCAGAAGTCGTTTCATCGCGTATCCTCCTCTGAAGATATCTCTTAAGTTTACTCCTTTCCTGTAATCATCAGGATCAATTCAGAGTTATATACCAGGCTTAGCTGGGGCTGCCCCTTAATCTCTGGAGAATAACGATGATAAGACCGACGTTTTTACGCCGGGTGGCTATTGCTGCTCTGCTCTCAGGATGTTGTTTTAGTGTTATCGCTGCACCGCCTGCGCCGTCGCCCGTTTCATATGGTGTGGAAGAAGATGTTTTCCATCCTGTACGTGCGAAACAGGGGATGGTGGCGTCTGTGGATGCCACTGCCACTCAGGTGGGGGTGGATATTCTTAAGCAGGGCGGGAATGCCGTTGATGCCGCCGTGGCGGTGGGCTACGCGCTGGCGGTAACGCATCCGCAGGCGGGGAATCTGGGCGGTGGCGGTTTTATGCTGATCCGCACTAAAGATGGCAATACCACCGCTATCGATTTCCGTGAGATGGCACCCGCCAAAGCGACCCGCGATATGTTCCTTGATGATCAGGGCAACCCGGACAACAAAAAATCACTCACTTCGCATCTGGCCTCCGGCACGCCGGGCACGGTCGCGGGCTTCTCGCTGGCGCTGGATAAATATGGCACCATGCCGTTGAACAAAGTCGTGCAGCCGGCGTTTAAACTGGCACGCGATGGTTTTATTGTTAATGACGCGCTGGCTGACGATCTCAAAACCTACGGTAGCGAAGTGCTGCCAAATCACGAAAACAGCAAGGCTATCTTCTGGAAAGAGGGAGAGCCGCTGAAAAAGGGTGACAAACTGGTGCAGGCAAATCTGGCAAAGAGCCTGGAGATGATTGCCGAAAATGGCCCGGACGAATTCTACAAAGGCACGATAGCAGAGCAGATCGCCCAGGAGATGCAGAAAAACGGTGGCTTGATCACTAAGGAAGATTTAGCCGCGTATAAAGCGGTCGAACGCACACCAATAAGCGGCGATTATCGCGGGTATCAGGTTTACTCCATGCCACCGCCATCTTCCGGCGGGATTCATATCGTGCAAATCCTCAATATTCTGGAAAACTTCGATATGAAGAAATACGGCTTTGGCAGTGCCGATGCGATGCAAATCATGGCAGAAGCCGAGAAACATGCCTACGCCGACCGTTCGGAATATCTTGGCGACCCGGATTTTGTCAAAGTCCCGTGGCAGGCGCTGACCAATAAAGCCTATGCCAAATCCATTGCCGATCAAATCGATATCAATAAAGCGAAGCCGTCCAGCGAGATTCGCCCCGGCAAGCTTGCGCCTTATGAGAGTAATCAAACTACCCATTACTCAGTGGTGGATAAAGACGGTAACGCCGTGGCGGTGACCTATACGCTGAACACCACCTTTGGTACGGGCATTGTCGCGGGCGAGAGCGGTATTTTGCTTAATAACCAAATGGATGATTTCTCTGCCAAACCGGGAGTGCCGAACGTTTACGGGCTGGTGGGCGGTGATGCTAACGCCGTCGGGCCGAATAAACGTCCGCTGTCGTCGATGTCACCAACCATTGTGGTGAAAGACGGTAAAACCTGGCTGGTGACTGGTAGCCCAGGTGGGAGTCGAATTATCACCACTGTGCTGCAAATGGTCGTGAACAGTATCGATTATGGAATGAACATCGCCGAAGCGACCAATGCACCGCGTTTCCACCATCAATGGTTGCCGGACGAGCTGCGTGTCGAAAAAGGATTTAGCCCGGATACGCTCAAGCTGCTGGAAGCAAAAGGTCAGAAAGTGGCGCTGAAAGAGGCGATGGGCAGTACGCAAAGCATTATGGTTGGGCCGGATGGCGAGTTGTACGGCGCATCTGACCCGCGCTCGGTGGATGATTTAACCGCGGGGTATTAATCTCTTAAGCCCTCTCGCCTACCGGGAGAGGGCTTAAATAACAACCTTAGATTGCAAATTCTCTATTTCATCCGCGCCATATAATACGCATCAACATATTCGCCATTACGCAATGCGTACTTCTTGCCAGTGCCTTCAATCTCAAAACCGAATTTTTTATAGACCTTAATTGCTGGCGCGTTATCGACAAACACCGTTAGCTCAATGCGCTCTACCCGCAACCAGTTGTCGCACATTTCAATCATTTCTCGCATCAGAGCGCTGGCGACGCCGCGATTGTTCCAGCGCGAGTCAACGCAGATACCAAAATCAGCAACATGACTACGACGTGGGCGCTGTTGCACGTCAATAGTGAGATGACCCACGACGTCTCCATCAATGCAGGCGACGAGTTGCTTGATGCCGGGACGATCGGCGAGTCGCTCCTGCCACATATGATCGGAAGGATGAGGCACCTGTAGTGTGTTGTAATACACCTCCGGCTGGGCGTGGATTTGCCGAATGGCCTCGTAATCGCGCGTTTCAGCGTGGCGTATCACTATCTCACTCATTCCTCTGTCCTCTTTGGGGTTAATGTCCCTTTCAACATCATTGACTTTCAAATAGGAGTCAACGGCATTTTTTTGCAAAAAGTGTTGGACAAGTGCGAATGAGAATGATTATTATTGTCTAGCGATCAGGAAGACCCTCGCGGAGAACCTGAAAGCACGACATTGCTCACATTGCTTCCAGTATTACTTAGCCAGCCGGGTGCTGGCTTTTTTTTGCGTGTCATTTTGTCCACGGGGAGTGTTTCTCGTGTTGAGACAAATGCGAAATCGCCTGATGCGCTACGCTTATCAGGCCTACAAATCGTCCTGAACCGTAGGTCGGATAAGGCGTTCACGCCGCATCCGGCATGAACAACGCGCACTATGCCAACAATCTGACGTACTGAAGCATGAGCATAGGAACCACGTCCGCTTTGCGCTAAGGTGTAACTAACCCCCTCAAAAAGGACGAAATCATGGTCATCAACTGCGCCTTTATTGGCTTCGGCAAAAGCACCACCCGTTACCATCTGCCGTATGTACTTCACCGCAAGGATAGCTGGCATGTCGCGCATATTTTTCGCCGCCATGCAAAACCGGAAGAACAAGCCCCCATCTATTCCCATATCCATTTCACCAGCGATCTCGACGAAGTATTAAATGATCCCGACGTTAAGCTGGTTGTCGTCTGCACTCATGCGGACAGCCACTTCGAGTACGCGAAGCGCGCGCTGGAGGCCGGGAAAAATGTGCTGCTCGAAAAACCGTTCACTCCGACGCTTGCCCAGGCGAAAGAACTTTTTGCGCTGGCGGAAAGCAAAGGGCTGACCGTCACGCCATATCAGAATCGTCGTTTTGACTCCTGCTTCCTGACGGCGAAAAAAGCGATTGAAAGCGGCAAGCTGGGAGAGATTGTTGAAGTGGAAAGCCATTTTGACTATTACCGCCCGGTGGCAGAAACCAAACCTGGGCTACCGCCGGATGGCGCGTTCTATGGCCTTGGTGTGCATACGATGGACCAGATTATTTCGTTGTTCGGTCGCCCGGATCATGTCGCTTATGACATCCGCAGCCTGCGTAATAAAGCCAACCCGGACGATACCTTCGAAGCGCAGCTGTTTTATGGTGACCTGAAAGCGATCGTCAAAACCAGTCATCTGGTGAAAATCGATTATCCGAAATTTATCGTTCACGGTAAGAAAGGTTCGTTTATTAAATACGGCATCGACCAGCAGGAAACCAGCCTGAAAGCTAATATTATGCCGGGCGAACCGGGATTCGCAGCAGATGATTCGGTCGGTGTGCTGGAGTATGTCAATGACGAGGGCGTGACGGTCAGAGAAGAGATAATGCCGGAGATGGGCGATTACGGGCGCGTCTACGATGCGTTGTATCAAACCATCACCAACGGTGCACCAAATTACGTCAAGGAATCTGAAGTTCTTACTAATCTGGAAATCCTTGAACGCGGTTTTGAGCAAGCTTCTCCCTCCACGGTAACTCTCGCTAAGTAAGTTTGATGGCCCCTTATTTAGTTCAATTTTTTTGAACAGAGGGGGCAATTTTCACCCTCTATCATCCCAGGCAGATCGGGTCCACACTAAGCCCATCGAAATCATTCAGGGGGCGAATACAAATGATCTACTTACGCAAAGCAAATGAACGCGGTCATGCCAATCATGGCTGGCTGGACTCCTGGCATACTTTCTCTTTTGCCAATTATTACGATCCGAACTTTATGGGGTTTTCCGCACTGCGCGTGATTAACGACGACGTGATTGAAGCAGGGCAGGGCTTCGGTACTCACCCGCATAAAGATATGGAAATTTTGACCTACGTGCTGGAAGGTACTGTTGAGCACCAGGACAGCATGGGCAATAAAGAGCAGGTTCCAGCGGGCGAGTTCCAGATTATGAGTACGGGTACGGGGATTCGTCACTCTGAGTACAACCCAAGCAGCACCGAGCGTCTGCATCTGTATCAGATCTGGATCATGCCAGAAGAAAACGGCATTACGCCGCGTTATGAACAGCGTCGCTTCGATGCCGTGCAAGGCAAACAACTGGTGCTCTCGCCGGATGCGCGTGATGGTTCGCTGAAAGTGCATCAGGATATGGAACTGTACCGCTGGGCGCTGGTGAAAGATGAGCAGTCGGTGCATCAGATTGCCGCTGAACGCCGCGTCTGGATTCAGGTGGTGAAAGGCAATGTCACCATTAACGGCGTGAAAGCTTCGACCAGCGATGGTCTGGCAATCTGGGATGAGCAGGCGATCTCCGTTCATGCTGATATCGACAGTGAAATCCTGCTGTTCGATTTACCGCCAGTCTAAATTAATCTCACAAACCTTCCCGAGGAATCGGGAAGGTTCTTATGCGTCCGTGGTAAACTGTAGGAATCTATCCCTTTTGTACCTTTCAGGACGATGAAAAAGAAAAGACCCGTACTTCAGGATGTGGCTGACCGTGTAGGCGTGACCAAAATGACGGTCAGCCGCTTTTTGCGTAACCCGGAGCAGGTTTCCGTCGCTCTACGTGGCAAGATTGCCGCCGCTCTTGATGAACTGGGCTATATTCCCAATCGCGCGCCCGATATCCTCTCTAACGCCACCAGCCGGGCGATTGGCGTCCTGTTACCTTCCCTGACTAACCAGGTTTTCGCCGAAGTATTACGCGGCATCGAAAGTGTTACCGACGCCCACGGTTATCAAACCATGTTGGCCCACTACGGTTATAAGCCGGAAATGGAGCAGGAACGCCTCGAATCGATGCTCTCGTGGAATATCGACGGGCTGATCCTGACTGAACGTACCCATACGCCGCGTACCTTAAAAATGATTGAGGTTGCGGGGATCCCGGTGGTGGAGTTGATGGACAGCCAGTCGCCGTGTCTCGATATTGCCGTCGGTTTTAATAACTTTGAAGCGGCACGCCAGATGACCACAGCCATCATTGCCCGCGGACATCGACATGTGGCTTATCTGGGGGCGCGCCTCGACGAACGTACCATCATCAAACAGAAGGGATACGAACAGGCGATGCTGGATGCCGGCCTGGTGCCGTATAGCGTGATGGTCGAGCAATCTTCTTCATACTCATCTGGTATCGAGCTGATTCGCCAGGCGCGGCGGGAATATCCGCAACTGGATGGCGTGTTCTGTACCAACGATGACCTTGCCGTCGGCGCGGCGTTTGAATGCCAGCGTCTGGGCTTAAAAATCCCGGATGATATCGCGATTGCTGGTTTCCACGGCCACGATATTGGTCAGGTGATGGAGCCCCGTCTTGCAAGCGTACTGACGCCGCGTGAGCGAATGGGCAGCATTGGCGCTGAACGCCTGCTGGCGCGTATTCGTGGCGAAACAGTGACGCCGAAAATGTTAGATTTAGGTTTCACCTTGTCACCGGGCGGATCTATTTAAGTCCACAAATTTGAAGTAGCTCACACTTATACACTTAAGGCACGGATGGATATTGCTTCTGATTTTGTCCGGCTGGACAATGTTACCGATAACAGTTACCCGTAACATTTCTTTCTTGTACTGTAGGGGCACCACTTTGAGCACGACTAACCATGATCACCACATTTACGTTCTGATGGGCGTATCGGGCAGCGGCAAATCTGCAGTCGCCAGTGAAGTGGCGCATCAACTTCATGCCGCGTTTCTGGATGGCGATTTCCTCCATCCGCGCTGCAATATCGAAAAAATGGCGTCCGGCCAACCGCTGAATGATGACGATCGTAAGCCGTGGCTACAGGCGCTGAACGATGCCGCGTTTGCCATGCAGCGAACCAATAAAGTGTCACTGATCGTCTGTTCCGCGCTGAAAAAGCACTATCGCGACCTGCTGCGTGAAGGCAATCCAAATCTCTCTTTCATCTATCTGAAGGGCGATTTTGATGTGATTGAAAGCCGTCTGAAAGCGCGCAAAGGCCATTTCTTTAAAACCCAAATGCTGGTGACGCAGTTTGAAACGCTGCAAGAACCGGGTGCGGACGAAACCGATGTACTGGTGGTAGATATCGATCAACCGCTGGAAGGTGTTGTGGCAAGCACCATTGAGGTTATTAAAAAAGGCAATAAGTAGTGAGTACATTAACGCTTGTTTTAACAGCAGTAGGGTCTGTTTTACTGCTGCTGTTTTTAGTCATGAAAGCGCGTATGCACGCTTTCCTGGCTTTGATGGTGGTGTCTATGGGGGCTGGCCTTTTTTCCGGTATGCCGCTCGATAAAATCGCAGCGACAATGGAAAAGGGGATGGGAGGCACCCTCGGCTTCCTGGCGGTCGTTGTCGCGCTGGGGGCCATGTTTGGCAAGATCTTACATGAAACCGGCGCAGTCGATCAGATTGCCGTCAAAATGCTCAAATCCTTTGGTCACAATCGCGCGCATTATGCCATTGGCCTTGCGGGCCTGGTCTGCGCTCTGCCGCTGTTCTTCGAAGTGGCCATTGTCCTGTTGATTAGCGTTGCGTTCTCAATGGCTCGCCATACCGGAACGAACCTGGTGAAGCTGGTGATCCCACTGTTTGCGGGCGTTGCAGCCGCGGCGGCATTCTTACTGCCGGGACCCGCGCCAATGCTGTTGGCATCGCAGATGAACGCCGACTTTGGCTGGATGATCCTGATTGGTCTGTGTGCGGCGATCCCGGGAATGATTATTGCGGGCCCGCTATGGGGTAACTTCATCAGCCGTTACGTTGAGCTGCATATTCCTGACGATATTACAGAGCCGCATCTTGGCGAGGGTAAAATGCCGTCTTTTGGATTCAGCCTGTCGCTGATCCTGCTGCCGCTGGTGCTGGTAGGGTTGAAGACGATTGCCGCGCGTTTTGTGCCGGAGGGCTCCACCGCTTACGAATGGTTCGAGTTTATCGGTCACCCGTTCACTGCGATTCTGGTTGCCTGTCTGGTGGCAATTTACGGTCTGGCAATGCGTCAGGGTATGCCAAAAGACAAAGTGATGGAGATTTGCGGTCACGCGCTGCAACCGGCGGGGATCATTCTGCTGGTGATTGGTGCGGGCGGCGTCTTCAAACAGGTGCTGGTTGACTCTGGCGTCGGTCCGGCACTGGGCGAAGCGTTAACCGGAATGGGCCTGCCGATTGCGATTACCTGCTTCGTGCTGGCTGCGGCGGTACGTATCATTCAGGGGTCGGCAACCGTTGCTTGCTTAACGGCGGTGGGTCTGGTGATGCCTGTGATTGAACAACTGAACTTCTCTGGTGCGCAAATGGCTGCGCTGTCGATTTGTATCGCTGGGGGTTCGATTGTTGTCAGTCACGTTAACGATGCTGGTTTCTGGTTGTTCGGTAAATTTACCGGCGCGACCGAAGCCGAAACGCTGAAAACCTGGACCATGATGGAAACCATCCTCGGCACTGTCGGCGCCATTGTCGGGATGATTGCATTTCAGTTGCTGAGTTAAGTCTGTTTGCCCGGTAGTTCTGACGCTACCGGGCGTCTTCCGGGAAACTTTTCCCGTCACCCCTTCATCCACATCCGAATGCCGTCGAGGAACATCTGGGTTGCCATCATTACCAGAATCAATCCCATCAGACGTTCTAATGCATTTACCCCTTTCTCACCCAGCAGACGTAAAAACAGCGATGACTGTAACAGGATGATAAATGTCCCGCCCCAGGCCAGCAGCAGAGCAATCACCAGATGGCCCATCTGGTTAGGGTACTGGTGAGACAGCAGCATCAGCGTGGCGAGAATAGTCGGCCCGGCGACCAGCGGAATTGCTAACGGCACGATAAACGGTTCTTCGCCTGCCGGAAGCCCACTACTGTTTCCTGAGGCGCTGGGGAAAATCATCTTAATGGAAATCAGAAACAGAATGATGCCGCCAGAAATTGAGACGGTTTCTGCCCGCAAGCTAAGAAATGCCAGAATTTTCTCACCCGCAAACAGGAACACCAGCATCACCAGGAGAGCAATAAGCAACTCACGCACCATGATTGCCCTGCGTCGTTTTGGCTCTGTATGTTTCAGTACGGACATGAAAATAGGTAGGTTTCCGAGCGGATCCATAATCAGGATCAATAAAACTGCTGCAGAAATGATTTCATTCATAACTCAAATTCCCTGATAATTGCCGCGGACTTTCTGCGTGCTGACAAAGCAGGATAAGTCGCATTATTGATGGCTTCGCTATCATTGATTAATTTCACTTGCGACTTTGGCTGCTTTTTGTATGGTGAAAGATGTGCCACGAGGACACCGGCACATTTATACAGCACACATCTTTGCAGGAAAAAACGCTTATGAAAAATGTTGGTTTTATCGGCTGGCGCGGTATGGTCGGCTCCGTTCTCATGCAACGCATGGTTGAAGAGCGCGACTTCGACGCCATTCGCCCTGTCTTCTTTTCTACTTCTCAGCTTGGTCAGGCTGCGCCGTCTTTTGGCGGAACCACTGGCACACTTCAGGATGCCTTTGATCTGGAGGCGCTAAAGGCCCTCGATATCATTGTGACCTGTCAGGGCGGCGATTATACCAACGAAATCTATCCAAAGCTTCGTGAAAGCGGATGGCAAGGTTACTGGATTGACGCAGCATCATCTCTGCGCATGAAAGATGACGCCATCATCATTCTTGACCCCGTCAATCAGGACGTCATTACCGACGGATTAAATAATGGCATCAGGACTTTTGTTGGCGGTAACTGTACCGTAAGCCTGATGTTGATGTCGTTGGGTGGTTTATTCGCCAATGATCTTGTTGATTGGGTGTCCGTTGCAACCTACCAGGCCGCTTCCGGCGGTGGTGCGCGACATATGCGTGAGTTATTAACCCAAATGGGCCATCTGTATGGCCATGTGGCAGATGAACTCGCGAACCCGTCCTCTGCTATTCTCGATATCGAACGCAAAGTCACAACCTTAACCCGTAGCGGTGAGCTGCCGGTGGATAACTTTGGCGTGCCGCTGGCGGGTAGCCTGATTCCGTGGATCGACAAACAGCTTGATAACGGTCAGAGCCGCGAAGAGTGGAAAGGGCAGGCGGAAACCAACAAGATCCTCAACACATCTTCCGTAATTCCGGTAGATGGTTTATGTGTGCGTGTCGGGGCATTGCGCTGCCACAGCCAGGCATTCACTATTAAATTGAAAAAAGATGTGTCTATTCCGACCGTGGAAGAACTGCTGGCTGCGCACAATCCGTGGGCGAAAGTCGTTCCGAACGATCGGGAAATCACTATGCGTGAGCTAACCCCAGCTGCCGTTACCGGCACGCTGACCACGCCGGTAGGCCGCCTGCGTAAGCTGAATATGGGACCAGAGTTCCTGTCAGCCTTTACCGTGGGCGACCAGCTGCTGTGGGGGGCCGCGGAGCCGCTGCGTCGGATGCTTCGTCAACTGGCGTAATCTTTATTCATTAAATCTGGGGCGCGATGCCGCCCCTGCTAGTGCGTAATACAGGAGTAAGCGCAGATGTTTCATGATTTACCGGGAGTTAAATAGAGCATTGGCTATTCTTTAAGGGTGGCGGAATACACGAGTATTCACAGCCTTACCTGAAGTGAGGACGACGCAGAGAGGATGCACAGAGTGCTGCGCCGTTCAGGTCAAAAAAATGTCACAACCAGAAGTCAAAAATTCAGTTGGATGGGGTGACACAATAAAACAGGAAGACAAGCATGTCCGATCGTATCGATAGAGACGTGATTAACGCGCTAATTGCAGGCCATTTTGCGGATCCTTTTTCCGTACTGGGGATGCATAAAACCACCGCGGGACTGGAAGTCCGTGCCCTTTTACCCGACGCTACCGATGTGTGGGTGATTGAACCGAAAACCGGGCGCAAACTCGCAAAACTGGAGTGTCTCGACTCACGGGGATTCTTTAGCGGTGTCATTCCGCGACGTAAGAATTTTTTCCGCTATCAGTTGGCTGTTGTCTGGCATGGTCAGCAAAACCTGATTGATGATCCTTACCGTTTTGGCCCGCTAATCCAGGAAATGGATGCCTGGCTATTATCTGAAGGTACTCACCTGCGCCCGTATGAAACCTTAGGCGCGCATGCAGATACTATGGATGGCGTCACAGGTACGCGTTTCTCTGTCTGGGCTCCAAACGCCCGTCGGGTCTCGGTGGTTGGGCAATTCAACTACTGGGACGGTCGCCGTCA
>JFBN01305195.1_pt1 | contig 11556 bp, 18 predicted proteins | sample 768741 | NCBI WGS metagenome assembly JFBN01 (sample SAMN01983846, study PRJNA193217) | chicken gut metagenome | biome: terrestrial biome; isolation source: ceca of Broiler chicken | host: Gallus gallus | place: United Kingdom: England | collected 2010-09-07
CTGACATTACAGCCCATGCCGCCGCTCCAATTACCACTAAACCAACAATTACTCCTACTACCTTTGCTTTCATTCTTCATCCTCCTGAATTTTCTTTTTCATTTTTTCATGTGTTTCTTTTTCTATTTCAAAGACACTATTTTGCCTCTGAATGCTAATAGATACTTTGTTCCATACCCACCAAACCAAAAGTCCAATAAGTGCAAAAATTAGAACTAATCCAACAAAAATTAGTAACCTTCCCATATTATTCTTTATCTCTCTTTCTTCTCTTCTTCGCTTCATTAATAGAATCTGCAATCAGATCCACTAGAACTTCTTTGTGTCTCTGTGCTCTACGCTCTTTCTGTTTACGCCTTTTGAGACTCTGACGAGCACGGATAATCTTCTCTTCCTCTTCTCTGCGGATCTTTTCTGCTTTCTCTTCCTCTTTTCTCTTGTAATCTTTCAAAGCCTTGTCTACAATCTTCACGTATTTCTTCTGATACATAAGCTGTTCTGCCATGTATTCAATACCATCGTATGTATATTCTTTTTTATACAGATGCTTTGCAATCGCAATGAAACAACACTTTCGTAAGTCGAATGTATCGTCTTCATGGCATACCATCTTTTCTTTACCATCATAAAATTCAATTTCTACAACTTTATCTGGAACGATTACGTGAATATTGAAGATGTCATCTTTAGAATAAATATGGTCTTCAAGTAATGTGTCATTAAAATATGTTCCTTCATGTCCTGCAAGAAAATAAAATGTACCATTGCCATCGTTAAAAACATTACCTATTATTGCGTTTGTGAATGCTAACTTTTTAATATTATCTGAAACCCACTCGTCCATTTCATCTGCAGATCTTACTCTAACAATATCGCCTACTTTAAATTTACTCATCATCTTATCCTCGCTCCCTTCTGCTTTCATTCCCCATGCTCCATTAATATTCGCCCACATATCTTTGCCATACGACACGTCGATATAGTCATTGTAGATTTGATGTTCAAATCCACTCGGTGCAATAAATTGTAAATATGACATATTCGATTTAACCTCCCATATAATTTATTCTCCAAATGAAACCACGATTTGTTATGGTTTAACCATATCTATAACAATTACAGTTATTACCACGAAGAGTGTAACGGTTGAGATCCATCCTGTTATTTTCTTACCTAATACTTTCTCTAAGTGTTTCCATCCCTTATCTATGATTTTCCACCAAACTGCCCATGCTAAAGCAGAAATAAAAAGCAATAGCACAATCTCAACAATAAGAGTTGTAATATCCACTAGCACATTTCCTCCATTTCTTCATCTGTTACTTCAACTTCTTCTACTTCGTATCCGAGATGCTTTAGAAAATCAATGTAATCGATATGATGATTACTGTCTCGATATCCAGCGTATTCTAAAATTTCCCAATCTCCCGATTCACATCTTGTAATTTTAATTTTGTTGCTTGCCATAAGTTACCTCCACTTCATATTTATATATTCTTCAAACTCTGGGTGATCATTCAAAAAAGTATTGATATGTCTTAAACGAGAAACAGACTCGGTTTTACCAGAACTGGCAAATTCCAATAATGTTTTCTTTTTAAAGAAACTCGGTTGATTACACCATGAAGCAACTACTTTATATACACCCTGATACGGCGATTCTATATAACGATTAAATCTCATTATGTATGGAAGGCAATGATACTGTTGTAACAACCGTATCCTTTTCATCATGTCAAAAATATCTCGAATCCAAAAATTATCATCCCATTTATCGTTGCGATCAAATCCACAAAATACATAAAATTTTGGAACTACATCTGTATATTCTCTAATGAGTTTTAATTTTCGTTCAATCAATTCATAATCTGCTATATTATCAAACGCAAAAATATAATCGCCATCATATTTACTGCTAAATAAAATTTCGCATTTTTCATCTGTTAATAGTCTCTCATCCAGTCCTTGTTTATATTGAAATGGCTTACCAATTTGATTTAATTCTTCAAAAATATCTTTCCATTTTGGTGTACCAAACACATTGTCATCAAGCAGACATATCTTCTTTCTGGTCGGATCTAAGAATTCATTCAAAGGACTATGCATTTCAACTTTGTTATAATTTTTATTTACACAGAATTCACAGTGTCGAAAGCATCCGCGTGTTGAATATCCTATAGAGTAATCTAAGTAATATTTATAATCAAGACGCTTTCCACCATTATCTAACTGTTCAGTCACCCATTCATTATATAAATGATAATCGGGCATATGATGCTCAATCTCATAAGGAAGTGGCTTTGCTTGATCATAGTAAAATCCTGTGCCGCCATATATTACATTATTCAGTTGTAGTATACGGGGATCTATAGGAGTGTCTGTAAATACTTTAGAAATGAATACTTGATCGAAATCAGAGAGGTTATCATAATCAAGTTTAAGCGTCACCCTGTTGCCAAGTTCTTTTTGATATCCTGAAATTTTCATACATGCCAGATTAGGAAAACGATGCTTCTTTTTGCCTACCAAATCAGCATCTATAATTGCTACATTCATATATGAGCGGAAACCACCTCCTCATGAAAATTGTATTTCTTACGATTAAATTTTTATATACTATTAATATTTTCAATATTACATTTATGTATAAACAACTTTTCTGTTACTTTAAACTGATTACTTTTATTTACATCTAATGTTCTCGTAAACGGCTTTTCCCAAATGGATATAAAATCTGACGGTGCACTTTGTTCAGATATAAACATTAAATGATTTTGACTTACATTTCTTGCATACTCCCAAAATGCTTTACTATCAAATTTTTCACGTCCATATCCGGTTGTACCATCATACGGTGGATCTGCATATATCACACAATCAGCTGGAAGGAATACATCTTTATAATCTTTACAAATAAACTCGGCATCCATTAAAGTTTTCATATCTTTCAGTAATGATTTTTTACTTTGAAGTGCGTAATTTGTACCCGTTTTATTTCTTGCATATCCACCAAACCACTTTCCACCAAAGCTACAACCAAATCCAACAAATCCTGTTAAAATTGAATCTTCATCTTTATGATCACGTATATATTTATATTCTTCTTCAGAAATTTTTTCTGGTAATTCATAACCGTTCTTTACACCATTAAGCATATCAATCAAATATTTATGCTTATCATTTAATATTTTTCTATCAAATCCTGTTACTTTACTTTCAACTGAACAACTTCCACAGAACAAGCTTACGAAACAATTACTCTCTCTCTCGAAATTACATCCGCAATTTCGGCTGCTATTCTCGACTTTCCACCTTGATATCTCATTAATGACCCCCCCCGAAATATATTTGCTAATGCGGCTTTTTCCACCTAAATATTGCATATAAATAATCGGAGTGCGCACTCATTTTCCTTTCGTTACATTATTTAATTGTTTATTCTCACATGATATTCGCGACTATCACATGAAACAGTTCTTTCTTTCTTTCATTCAATACAATGTCCACCAATAATCAAATATCTTCTTATAGTGTCCGCCTTTTGTTATTTCACCTTTATAACGTCTCACACATCGATTCGAAAATGATTTTAATTTTTTTGATCCGCCATGATGACTACGATATGATCTTTTATAATAAGGCTTTCGTAATGATACATATCCTACATCTTTTATGTATTTCTCATAAACATACTCAACACCATTTGGAAAATATGGAACATTTTCTGCGATAAATTTTAGATGATTTTTATATTTTGAATTACGTTCCCTTTTATCCCGGTGTTTATGCTTAATGACTTCTTGGCGTAATTGTTCGTTAACATTTGCATCAGTGCATTGCCCATACCAACACAATTTCCCTCCAGTTTTTTCACACCAACAAGACAACTCTATTTCATCTTCAAATCCATCGTAGATATTTGAATCAGGTATCGTATTATTTATTTTGTAAATGTATTCTTCTTTTATATATGGACAATTCCTACAATTCATAATAACTACCTACTAACTAAACGGGCGATCCGTAAAATCATATCCATCTTTATCGTGCCAATATCGAATCTTTAACCATGGATTCCTATTATCTCGCTGATCCATTTCTACATGATCAATCGGCGCTTGTATCTCTCCAATATAATCATCGTAATGAATTATTCTTCGCTCCTGATTTTCAGCCCAGTTAATTACACGCTCGCTGAACTCATTCCATTCATAAAATTTTCCATATTCGTCAAAGAGAAACATTTCGTTCTCAAATTTAAAATAAAATTCTTTAAATTCCGCAACACTGTGATAAAAACTATGCTCTTGCCACAGTGTTCTCCATCCTATACTCGTTTTTGCTATGTGTATTTTATATCCAAACATTGGATTATCTACTAATTCATAATCATCTGGAATAAAATATTTTTCTTTGATTTCTTTTTTCTGTGTTAATAAATAAAAATTTGTTCCCAAATAATCACCTTTATTTGTTATATATTCCCATGTATAACCCTTTAATGTATGTATACGTCCTTTACATGCATTGCACACGCTACTTGGCTTCACGCCAAGAAATTTGGCGGCGTCGACAGTTGAATCAAAGATTCTATTAGTTTCAATACATCTAACCATTTTCTTATGATGCTGATCAGTATTAGCATTCATCTTGTCAATTATATTCTTATGAGTCACATCTTCTGTATACAAAAAATGCAAACCTTGTACCGAATTTAATTTTCCTTTACAGCATTTAATTACAGAAGATAAATCTAGGCTGCTTCCATATTTTTTTGCTTGAGATGCTATATCAAGAGTTGTTCCAAATTCGATACAATATATACTTTTATGTGCCGGATTATCTATCCCATATTTAAAACTATCGTTCTCTCGTTTAGTTTGAACAATCTTTTTAATCATTTCTTTAGGAAGTTTTTTCCCTTTCCAATAACTATTTTCTATACCTATTTTTCTCAAATATTCTTTTGTATGTTCAGAATGATGCATTCCCAACGCGGGAGCCTCGCCTCCAATTGAACGATTATATCCCTTGGTTCGATCTGTTGTTTCGTATTCTTTTATTAAACGCTTTTCTGTTTCAAAAGCTTCTTCTTTTGATAAATTGGTATATAAAATGACATGATCAAAATTCTCCCACCCATATTTATTAATAGCGTTTGCAAAATAAGTGTTTTTATATCCCTTTCCATTTTGCCATCTTAAATTCACATCACGACTAGTAACGCCAATATATTTTTTATCATTGATTTTATTAACATGCATGTATATAGTCCATGTATTATTATCTAAAACTGACTATCATCTTCTTTCATCGTTATATTATAATCTGACTATTTAATTATCTTACTAATTTATCTAAAATCGCAGCACTTAATCTTTACGATCATTCGTCTTCCCATTCTATCTAGCATATCAATTTTCGGCTTTCCCACAATGCCTTCCATATTTGCTGTACCCATCGTAGACTTCGGAAATGTTTTAACAAAATCAACGCCATCTTTGAGTGTGCCAGTAAGCACGATTGGCACTACGTCAATACCAAAAGTCTTTGCAATATCTTCAATTGCATCACGCTTTAACCAAATGTTCTGATCTGGGAAATATACATCAAAAAGAATAAATGATACGTTTGGGCGATAATTACCGCCGCCTTTCTGAATCTTCGGGCCATAGCCTTCTCCGAAAAGAATCACTGATGTTTCACCAAACTTTTGCTCAAACAATTCTTCGTTTATTGTGCCACCAAACATCTCAATTAACTTATTCATAAGATGTGTCGGAATTTGCGCTCGCTCAGTTCTTCCCTGATAGGACACCTTATGTCCATCCCAAACAATACCAATGTTTGTACCATCGACTTTTTCAGTAAAAACCCACTCGTTATCTTTTAGAAATTCTACCGTTTCATTTCTAAAATCCCCTTCAATTAACCTCTTTGTTCCTTCCATATCTCTATTGAAAAGTGTTTCAATCTTCGTATATGTAACCATTTCTTCCTCCTTTTTTGTCCAGATGAAAGATTCATTTTTTTAGTTCAATCACCATACTATCTTTCTGTACAGTAGTTATTGAATTAGAAACCTCTTCATTATTTAATTCTATTTTTTGTTCTGTTTTGTTATCAGAATTGTACCTGCCACGCATTGCACATCCGATAGCAACATAATTATCCTTTTGAACTGTTGTTATTGTGTTGCTGCAACCATCAGTTCTAAGTGTATATTCTCTTAAATTACATCGACGTTCTTTAACCTTACCCGCCTCATAATCTTTACGTATCTTTTTAGCATATTCTGTACGTTGGTATTTTAAAATGGCAGGAAAAGGTTCATTATTTTGTGATATATCCTTATCTCCACAAGCAGAACCTACTCCACTTGTGGATTCGTAAAATTTCCAGAATTAATTCTCTCATACAATCTATCTAATGCCACTTCAAAAGCGCCGATTCCCGAAAAGAAACTGCTTAATTTCAAATCATCAAATAAATATGGCATCGCTTTATATAGTTCAACATATATGTAATACAACACATCTACTACAATGGAGTTACCAGCTTGCTTATAGAGCTGACTGTTACTAATTCCGGCATTTTTAGCAGCATCAAAATTCTGATCAGAGAATCCCATGAGCCTAAAGCACTCTTTCGGAGTTAGTTTACGAATTCGAATATCTTTAGTTACCGGGAGAATGGCAGTTTTAAATCCTTCTGGTCGAGTGGTAATCGTTGGGGAATAACCACTTTGATTAACGCGCTTGTTGTATGCGTCAATAGTATCTCCGTAATCAGCATTAGAATTTTCAAATGTTTCTAAAGCTTGCTTAAAAAATCTTTCTTTTGGCTCTATTCTACATACTCCCGTTTCAGTAGCTGTAATTGTTGGAGAAATTATTCTTTTTTCTTGAACCCTGCCTCTCCTTGTTTTACTATTCGGATATGATAAATCGGCAACGCCACCAACTTCACATTCTATATATCCTTGCTTTGTTGCTTGTGGAATTAACACTTTACTTCCTTCGCCTTTGTTTGTAGTAATAGTCGGTGCCAATCCATCACTCGCAAACACATTTCCATTCATACCTTTTCCAGATGGATTAATGTTACCAATTTGAACAATTTTAGGCTCTCTCTGTCCGCCACCACATGTATTTAATGTTGGGCTAACACCCTCAGCACTATAAATCCGTCCTGTTTGTGGGTTACTCCATGACGAATTATCAGTAGATATATTTCCTAGTTGTTTTACAACATTATCATTAATCAATCTCGGGTCTTTATAATCTCTCGATGTTAATGTCGGGGAAAATTCAGTATATTCCCTCGATTTTCCTTCGCGCTTTGTTTGGCATGGATCGTATAACAAAGCATTCTTAGTATTTAGATTTGTAATAAATCTTGCCACCTTATCATCAAATAAATAAAATCTCTCATCAACTTCATCTTCCAGGATATCTTTTAACCTTATTCCATTATCAAACGGTTCTGGGAATTTAAATTGACCATTATCAAGATCTTTACGAATAAAAATTAAATAAACTCGTTCTCTGTTTTGTGGAATACCATAATTCTTTGCATTTAGCACCTTCCAATACGTGGTATACCCGTATTCATGCAATTCATCTTCAAACAATTTAAACGTAGTATCTCTAAACTGTTTTCCAACAATATTTTTTACATTTTCATATATTCCAAAGTTGGGTTTATTAGCACGAATGACTCTAAGATATTCAACAAGAAGTGACGATCTGGTTTTTTCAATGTTACTACTATTACATTGTGGACACCTATCTCTGTGGCTCCAATGTACCGTAAGCGGATTATATTCATGACCGCAATCTTTACATGTCCACACAGAACCTTTCTGCTTACCTGCCACGCTGAAATCCTGACAATTAAATGTGATCATATTATTAGCAGTATATGTATGATCATCTTGAACCTCAATATTAAACACATCCTCTTTTATGTATAAAGGTTTAATTGACTTCACGGGATACCATACAATATCATCTTCAATAAACCAAGCTTGTTTCTGAGACTCTTTCATAAATCTAATCATATATGTATCTTTTTGGTTTACAATTCTGCCCTGTATTTCATGATGTTCCGGTCGTTCATCATAGTATATTCTACAACCCACCCTAAATACTTTTTCTACGGCTAAACATAATGACATTGCTAACTCTTTACTAATAGTTGTTGCCTGATATTTCCCATCTATTTCACATCCGTCACCAGACATGTATCCATTAATGAAACTATGTAATTTATCTATGGGTAAATCCAGTATAAACTTAGGTATGGTTTTTGTTTCAGCTTTAGTTCCAAACCCATTGTCAATAATAAAATTAACCAAATCCATAGAAGAAAAAACTATTCTATGTACTGAACCACCGTGCGGATAGCAGCTATAATGACGATTTTTTACATTCCTTTTTAATTCATCAATTTTCTTATTTCCAATAGACAGAATGCATTGATACTGATAACTTTCAACTCTACCCTTTCTTTTATCTTTTCGTATATGACCATCGGCAACGTATCTTCCTAAAATCCAACAATCCTCATTGGAAAGATTAAATTTATTATCAGATTTTTTATTTATATGACTTCCAATATAATATCCTTTTTTAATATCCTTTAATCTTATTTTTTCTGGAATAGAACTTCTTGTTTTCTTACAATAAAAAGGATGATAGTCTGTGCATCTTGTCTCTAAAAAACCTTGCACTCTCAACGAATATATATCTTTTTGCTTTTCACCGCCGATCGCTACAACCGGCATAAATCGTTTTTTGTGTGTTAAAACAAGATCACCTGTTCTGATGTCTTCTATATTTTTATACCCTATATTGGTATATACCTTGGTTCCTTTAACAAAACAAGGCGATCCTCCGCAAATCATATTAAATGGTTTTAGTTTTGTTTCATCAACCTTAGTAATATCACCAAGATTTAAACTCTCATCAACATTATGTATGGCGCAATAACTTTTTGTTGCGTATTTATCAAATTCACAAAAATTTACAAGTTCCCAATGTTTATCTAAATTAATGCTTTCATACGGTAGTCATGAATGCCGTATGTTAGCAGCAAAACTGAATACTATTACGGAAGGAAGTAGAGTAATCCTAGGTAATAAGTGTGTACACACCTTGAAAAATCAAGGAATTTGAATCACAACAATGAAAGCATTATTTAATATGGATAATACACTTGACTAAGCTACGACTTTATTTTAGAATATCACACGTAGCTTATGGCATCACCCATACGTTACACTCCTAGCAGCCTGTCCAAGTTTGCCGACTATGCAGACTGCTTATTTTTTATCTTTACCTTTAAGAGCTTTTCTCACAGCTTTCTTTTCTCTTTCATTCTCATTGTCAATTTTTTTGAAAGCATTTTTAAGCATTCCAATAGGCTTCGCATTGATTCCCATATGTATTTCTCCTTTCGATTAATTATTCTCTAAACTGTAAGCTTCTTATAAGTATCAAGCATTGCTTTAAGTTCTGGATTTCTCTCAGCATACATCTCATATTTATGATTCTCATCCATTTGCTTAATGACCTGATCCATTTTCTTTTTCAGTTCAACCGCCTCTTTTCGTTTTGCGACACGCTCTTCATATGCAGAAGTATCTACATACGCAATAACTTCGGCTGTAATACTTTTATTTCCCATTCTACTAGCAGCCTCTTCTGGATCAACAATCTCTTCAATCTTTTGTACCACCCCACTAGCTGCACCGGATACAATAACACTGTCACCTGGATAATACTTTCTACCATCATCATAGATTGCATAATAATATGTAGAATATCCCTGTTTAATTGCTGCTACCTGCTTATATCCTGTAAGTTTTGCTGCCATAATATTTTCTCCTTGTTTAATTAAATTTTCACCTTTAACACATATTGTTGTATTTACATATGGATCTGTATTTCTAACCTTGACTTTATAACAATTGTAATAGCCTTCTTGATCCCACACTCCTACAACTTGTCCATACAGTCCGTGACACTTTCCACGACTTACAATCAATACTATGTCTCCATAATTAAAATCATTCATTCCCGCCATCCACCCCATTTATATATTCTCTAAATGTTTCAAAATCTTTTCGAGTCATACAAACTTCAGAATAATAAAAGTCTTTATTGCGGATAATCGCCCAGATTTTTCTGAATTTTATCTTAACTACATCTAATATCGTCATCTCTTGCTCACAATAAAAATTGTCAGACAAGCAAGTCACATATGCAAATGTGTCCGTTTTTGCATCCAGTCCATCAATATGATCTTTTTCGATTCTGATATGGACGCCATTATCACACCCACAACTACATGATACAATAAGTTCTTTGCCGTCATCTGATTTTAATATTGACACCTTATTACCTCCATTTGAAAAAGATATTTTATCCAATAATATTTACATCTTCGTCATCGCACCAATCATCATTTGACAATGAATCTTTGTAATCTGCAATATATAATGTAGCTGTAAAATTCTCACAACCAGTATCGCGATCAAATGTTTTATTGATAATTAAATAATTTTCTATCTCGCGTATTAATTCAATCGCTAAATTTTCACGGATATGTTTATCATCTGGAAACCTATATCTCCTTGTACAAGTAGACATTAGTTTTTTAATTTTTACAGATTGTTCAAATCGAGGAATCTCTGATTTATGTTCATTAAGCAATTGCTCTTTCAGCCACTTATTCTCTTTGCGCAATTTTGCTTTCGTTTCACGGTTTCTCCATTTGTATAATAATCCCAAAATAATCACCACCTATTCACTATATTCTCTTTCGGCGTGCCATTTATATTAAACACGCCAGACCCAATTAAACTTTTTGTTGCTAATTCTTTTGCTAACTCAGGATTCTCTTTTCGAATTCTTTTAAGATTTGCTATATATTTATCCATATCATTTAACATTTACTGGCTAACCATCTGAATAATACCTTTTATATTTCTTATGCCACTTATATCTTGTACGTTCCCTTAATGCAAACCCACCATGCATACGACGCGCATTATTTGTTATTCCAAAAAACAGTTCAGTAATCAGTTTCTGATTAAAATAATTTGGTGTGAAATCAATTGTAACTTCGTTCGAAGTACATATATGACCGATTACTTTCTTGTAATCATCTTGAAAATGCTCATCAACTGTTTCAACTTCAATTGTATCGCTTAACGGTATTGGTTCTCCGCCTTCTGTCATGATGAATAGCGCATGATTGCCGACTGATATGCTCCCCACATTACCTCCTTTAATACTGGCTGCCATATAACATTTTTCGCGCTTTCAATTGTGCGTCTTGCCCCATCTCTTTTGTCCAATGTTCACCAGATCGTATTTTAGCTTTTACGGTTAACCGTTTTACACCCATATCTGCAATAAGCATCTCTTTATACCGTTTTGCCAATCTCATTTCCTCCAAATTCAATATATGGAACATAAGGAAACTCTTTTGAACATATATCACAAGGATGTGGTGTTTGATTCTTTTCGCCTGCAAGATAATAAAGTT
>JFBN01306059.1_pt1 | contig 11503 bp, 7 predicted proteins | sample 768741 | NCBI WGS metagenome assembly JFBN01 (sample SAMN01983846, study PRJNA193217) | chicken gut metagenome | biome: terrestrial biome; isolation source: ceca of Broiler chicken | host: Gallus gallus | place: United Kingdom: England | collected 2010-09-07
CGGCGCCCTCGTCAGTCACGCTCGGCTGGCACGCGAGCACCTCGTTCACGCGCGCGGCCGAGGCGCTCGCCTTGGTAAACACCACCACGAGATTCGCCACGTATACGATAGAAAGCAGCGCCTGGGTCATGTAACTCACAAAGGCCACGACCTGACCCTGCGTGAGCTCGCCGATGTTCACCTGGATACCACCCGACCAAAGGATGGCACAAACAGCGAGGTACATCACCAAAAACGTCACAGGGTTGAGCACCGAGGAGAGCCTGCCGACCGCAATGGCGGTAGCAGCTTGATCTTGGGCTGCATCGGCGAGGCGCCGCCGTTCGTGCCCCTCTCTAACAAAGGCGCGCACCACGCGAACGCCCGACAACCCCTCGCGCACGATGAGCGCGATGCGGTCGAGCTTTGCCTGCATACTGCGGTAATACGGAATGCATGCCTTCATGACGAACCAGAAGAGACCGCCCACCACGGCCATCGACACGACGAAGATGAGTCCGAGCCGCACGTCGATAGCGAGCGCAGCGACAAGCGAGCCCACGGCCAGAAACGGCCAGCGCATGAGCTGCCGTATGCCGAGCGCGATGGCAAGCTGAACCTGGTTGACGTCGTTGGTGATGCGCGTGGTGAGCGAAGGCGTACCAAAGCGATCGAGGTCAGCATGCGAAAGTGCGTTGATGTGCTCGTACAGACTGTGGCGGATGCTCGTGCCCATGCCCTGCGACGCGCGCGAGGCCATCTTCTGGCAGGCGAGGGCGAAGAGGATGGCCACGGCGGCCATCGCGAGAAGGATTCCGCCGCCTGCGAGCACGGGCTGAACGCTGCGCGTACCCACGCCCGCGTCGATCATATAGGCCACAATGATGGGCGTGAACAGGTCGAACACGACTTCGATGAGCTTGCAGAGCGGACCGAGAACAAGGTTCGCGCGGTACGAGCCACCGAAGCGTTTGAGGAGCTTGAACATAGACCGCCTTCGGTCGGGCAATGGATTGCTCAAGCCATGATAGGGCAAGCGGGTTGAGCTCGCAAAACGAAACGGCATGAACTAGTGGGTGCAACAAGGAATTAAGAGACACATGCCGGAGCGGGACCGAGCGCGGAGGGTCTAGCAAGTGCGCTCTCTATCTAGCAGCGCGCTCCTCGCCCGGCGGGCGCACCCCCACCTAGTAAGCACCCCTCTCTCGGCGGGCGTGCTCCCTGCCTGGCAATGCGCTCCTTATACACGTTCCTTATACAAAAAGCGCCCGTGCGCTCGATGGATCCGGGTGCCCGGCAGAGGCTCCTTATGGCTGCTTCCTCCCGGACCTGACCAGGTTCGGAACATATCGTCACCCGAACCCATCGAGCGCGCTAGGCGCTTGGTCTATGGTACCCGCTTCTGTGCCCGCCGTCTAGTTACGGTTTGGGCGACATTCTGTGCAGCTGATTCCTTATCAGCCACCGTTTCGGACGGCAACTTCCCCATCAGAGAACTCTGAGGAGGAAGTTGCCACGGAATCTGCAACACAGGACAAGCAAAGCCTGTAGAGCAACTTGCTTCTACCACACATTACAGACGGTCGAGTTTGTCGAGTAGCCCCCTCGGTCCACCGAAGCGCTCCAAGCTCTGATTAACGACCCTTTCAGTAAGCTTGTAACCCACTGGAACGGCCTCCTCTGCGGTATTAAAGAGCTCGCGGAGTACATCGAATTCAATACGATTCCCAACAGGCAGACAATACAATCGAGTTGCCAGGAGCCGCAACCTACGCTGCTCGTGCTCATCTGGAGTAACCCCCTCAAGGGCATTCTCGATGTCGATTGGCTCGTTACGCGAAAGGCCAACCACCGCCGTGCCATTATCTCGCCACACAACGCAAGTCACACGCGCTGACCTTCCCATCCACTCTTTAGAAAGGGGGCGCCTCCGGGGAACCATCAGCCTGCTATCAGCAAAGAGCACATGGGCGAGGTCGCGACGCTGGCTCGCATGCGAACACTCAAGTAGCTCCACATGGTCGAAACGCGCGCGCAGGACTTCATCACCACGCCATGCATTGAAATCGATCGGTTGTTCAGTCGGCGGGCACGCAAGCGCCCACCGCACATGCTGGACCGAAGGCGACATGCCAGAATCCATAGACCGCATGACGTTCATGATGTCCTCAACCGTAGGGACCTCGTCAGTAACGGACACATACCAAGCACCCTTTTGCTTGGAACCCCCCGATGCTGGAACTTCGGACGAATGTCGACTAACGGTGAGAGGCATCCACCATGCGTATGAAAGGAACCGAAGACACGGGCGATACGCCGCTGCCGGCAGATAGTCAGAATGTTTCTTCGGAGCTTCAAGAGAAAACGTCACCGCTGACTTACACTCAGAAGTATCTAGAAATGGATTGAGCATGGCGTGAACCAAAGCTTCACAGCTGCCAACATCCGCGATCTTCTTCAAGAGTGCGCGATCCGCTTCAGAAAGGTCCAGCGTGGAGGGCGTTTTGGCGTACGAGGCTTCATCTTGTTTCAGATGCGCTGTGCCTACCACCGCGGCAGAATGGGGAGCAGATGTCGCGCGAGACGCGGGCACCGTGCGTGCATCGTCCTCACGAGGAGCGACGCCAGCCCGTCTGAGCGCAATGTCCATGAAGCTCTCAAGCGGTTTCCCCTCGGAACTGGGATAAGACGGACGAGTGGCGGGCGCGGGATGTGCCGGAGCGGACGCTGCGCGAGCGGGGCGGGCGGCGTCTGGTGAAGCGGCAGGAACATGAGACGTTACTGTAGGGGTCGGTGGCGAGGCAACAGGTTTGCACGTCTCAATGGGCACATCGGGGTCGTTGGCGGCATCGAACATCGACCTGATACGCTCGACCAGATCACCTTCGCTGATACGTGCAGCACCACGCTCTTGAGACCACGCGCTCAGCGCATCAAAGGCGCACATCATACGTCGAGGACTCGGCCGGTTATCAGGATTCTGCTCTGTCGCACGGTCGATAATCAACGCAAGCACCTTATCGCCAAGCTGGCGGTCCTGTTCCTCAACATAGTTGGTAAGCTTGGCACACTTATTCCGCGACCTACGGTAACTCTGATTCACAGCAGGATTGCCAAGCTCAGCGTAATTACCGGTAACCTTTGTGCGAAAAGCCTGCTCATTGCGACAAATCGAACCGACCATGCGCATGCAGAGCGCAATCTGAGACAGAGCATACACATCGACCTTGATGCTCTTGTCGCCGCGCAAGCCGTCCTCGCCAGCCCCGGCATAGGTATCGTATCGGAACACCTTCTCAGGACTTGCATACGGCAATGAAGCGGCAAGCCCTCTATCGAGGGTAATCGCGGCAACCTGCTCGGTCGCAAGACCAAAGTCAATGAGTTTTATGGCCAAGCCTGACTGCATGATGATATTCTGCGGCTTAAGGTCGCGATGGGAGAGCCCATGTTTATCGAGCACCACGAGCTTTGCCGCAAGATGAGAACAAACGGCGGCAATCTCGCCGACAGAATGCCCGCCGCTCGACCCAGCATCGATAAACTTGGCAAGCGTCTCGCCCTCGATGAACTCCTCGGCAAATGCGACAGCAGTCCACGTCTGCTCACCCTGTTCGCCAGCAGTTTTCACCTCGACGCTCCCAAAACCAAACGGCAGCGGTGCCAGGCGCTCGGAGGCAACTTCCTTGAGCATACAATATTCTTCGCGATAGAACTTGGCCTCATCGTTGGGGCAATCTTCGCTTTTCTTTCGCTCGGCTGTGCCCATCTTGACGACGATGCGATCACCGTTGTCAAGCCTTCCCGACAAAACCTCGCTCTGACCGCCCCGTTCGCGCATCTGCTTAAGGAGCACCGTGCGCTGGTTGGTGGCAGAATGCCCAAGCTCCCATTCCTCATTGGCATATTCGCTGATTTGCAAGCGATACGTGGTCTCCATGGGCAATCCCTCCCCTGAGGTTATAGTAGCAGGCCTGTCAAGAGCAGGGTCGAGCGACGGGAACGCGGCAGCAGTACGCCCGCCGACGCGCGCTGCCGTATCTACGAGGTGAAGAATCGCAGGCCATCGGCCTGATGACCTCCCGTCGGAAGAACCAAGGTGTCGCCCCCTTGCAGCTCTGTCGCTTCCCCGCCGTGCAGCGTCTCGACCGAGCCGCAGGAGCGCACAACCTGAACGCCGCGCTTGCTCAGGCAGGTGACCATCCACTCCCCGTCCTTGGAGCGCTCAAACACCGCATGCAAAGGATCGACATTGCGGTAGGCATCCACGTCGGGGAGAGCGATGGTAGGACGCGTCGCGTGGGACTTCGGAACGCCGATGATGGCATGGCTTGTCACGGGCACACCCTTGGAGAAGGGAGCGCCCATGAGCTGGGGACAATCCATCGAAGGCGCACGGAAAAGCTCCTTGACCAGCGCCTCCGGATTGCTGGTCGCATATGGCTGCAGCAACGTATCGCCTGAACGGCCTGATACCGCAGCTCGCGACACCGGATCTTGCGCGGCCGGATACTCGACTCCACAATCCGCGGACTGAGCGGATTCGCCGCCATCGCCATGTAGCCGGCACGTGGCGCGCAGAGCTTCCTCCATGTCTGCCTGGTCTACATCGAGTAGCAGAGTATCGTTGATGCCAAGCGGATCGGGATTGCCCTGTGGGATCTCAGCTTGATGCGGCGCACCATCTGCGCGAACGGGCTCGGGGGTGTCTTTGGTCGCTTGCCCAGAGGCACGATCGATCTCGGCGTCGGAGGCATCTTCAACAGATTCGGTCTCGGCGGCATCGGAGGGCGCGTCTGCAGCCGACATGTCCTCGGGTTCGTCTGCTGCCGGCGCATCGTCTTCCACTGCAGCCACTGCCTCCGACTCCTGTTCAGATGCCGAATACCACTCCTCCATCTCTGAGGCGAATCCTGATGTAGCATACCGATTCGCCGCTTCGCGGCCGATTCCCGCGGCCGCCGCCCCGCCCATGGAGAACCGCGACGACTGGCGCTGGGCGTGTGCATGCACATCCTGAAACCGTGTCTTGATGCGCGGGGCACCCCAGCGCATGCGTCCGCGCATCAGCACCACGCGCAGGTTGGGTGCCTCACCATCGCGCAGGGCGATATGAGCTGCCAAGCCCTTGGTCAGCCGCTCCTGGGCCTGATCCTGCAGCGACTCGTAAAACGCCCAATCTGCTGCGGAGAGATGCACCTCGTAACAGCTCGGGTATTGCGAGCGCGCCTCGCCCGGCCACTCGAGGCGACGATCCTCGGCGACCATCACAAGCGTCGCCAGCAGCTGGCGCGGCGTTGTAGGAGGCTCCTTCCGCGTCATCTTGCGCCACGCACTGCTCACCACACGCATCAGTGAGCGAATCATACGAATGATCGTGTCCATGACTCGTCCTTTCCTCGAAGCCATCGACAAGCACATACGATCCGGATCCGCGTATGCGCCACATCGCGCGAGCAGGGTCTGTGGCTCGCGCTTTCCTGTGTACACCGTATCCGACACCCGAGAATGGCATTACGTAATCGGTCGTGTTCGCGCGCCATTACGGACGGCACACGGGACCGATTACGTAATTCCGCTCTTGTATGCGCGCTTCAATGGAACTAGCAACTACAAGCGCAATGCAGGCCCTCGCATTGCGCAAGAGAGGAGGAATCATGGCGATCAGCAGCATCCACATGTACAACAGCATGCGCCGCGCGGCATCGGCCCGCACGCTCCGCACGCGCTGGGCAATCCTGCGCACAGCCTATGCCACCGCGCGCTCCCGCGAGCTGTTCCAGCGGGACTTCGTCGACCTCATTGAACGTGCGCGCATGTACTTCGTAGTCGAGAACGGACACTTCGCGGCGTACTGCGAGGGCATGCGCGTAGAGGTAGACCCCATCCCGAGCGAAAGCCTCGCGTGCATCCGCGTATACCCGCAGGTGAGCATCGTGCCCTTCCTCGAGATTGACATGCACGCCCTTGCGCGCTTCGCTAACACGCACATCGTTGAGACAGCCGAGGTGTTGTTCGATTGCGATGGACACCTCTGCCTGCAGGCGTACCTCGTCATGCCACCCTGCGCGGAAGACCACCTCGACGATATGATTGCGCAACTCGCGCAGGACGGGACCGACCTGCGCATCGCCTTCCAGGGACTCACGGAGCATCTGTCGCTCGTCAGGGCTGCCAACACGCTCGCACGCCTGCACGCAGAGCACGAACATGAACCGTGGCACCCCGAGCTGGCGCAGGTCGGCCAATGCTGCTTCGATTCGCGCATGAGCGCGCCCACGTCTTAGCCGCTAACTACATGAACGGTTTGAGGTATTGGAATAGCTGAACGGCAAAGACCATCCATTCCGCGAAAGGAGGACCCGTGCTCTTGAAACCGCCCGTCACGCCCACCCTCGTCGCCGATATCATCAGGCTGCACGATTGTCCCTATGCCACGCTCACGCTGGATACACCGCATGAGGCTCGGGGAACCATCCGTGCAGAGGTTATCCGGGGCTGTATCGATGAATACCCACTGCGCTTCGTCCTGACCCCGAGCCGTATGTGGGGCCGGCTCTTCGTCACGAACCTGATTGACGAGGATGACCTGCCAAGCGATCCCGACGTCTGGAGCAGTATGGCCCTTGAGGCAGCCATCACCTATCGGAGCTGGTGCGATGTCGGGATAGACCCGCGCACCGGCGCGGCAGCACTCTCCCTGTCCGTTCGCGCTGGCGAACTCGAGCGCGCGCTAGACCACGCGCACCGCCGGCTGGAGACGCTCGTTCCCATGCTCTACGCGGTCATGCGCGTAGCCAATCCCATGGACTGGGACCCCGACGCAGAAGAGCCGAACCGCTCGGATATGCCTCCCCGTGCCGCAGATATGACTGACGCGCCCAACCCGCAGGACACGCCAACTGCCACAACCTGAGCGTATACTCTAAGGAAACGTTGGCCAGCAAGGCGGCGAATGGTTGCCCAAGGGGCAAACCGCAACGCTCACCGGAGGTAGCCGGCGTTTCCCCTGAGCATCAGGTTTCCCTCCACCCCATGTGAGAAAAGGAGTGGCACCATGCCTTTCGCCTTTGAATATCTCATCCACCATCTTGACAAGGAATCCGCGAGGCGGAACAAGGAGAGCAAGGGGAATCGCCCAGACCTCTACGAATGGGATGCGGCCATCTTTCCCGCCCTCCTCAACAACTACCACGGACTCACCCTGAGCGACGCGGTTTCGTTGCGCAATAAGGACGATGATGAGTCAAAGAAGATGCTCGGATTACTACGCCGCCGCCGCGAGCCCTATTACAAGGCAACTCCCGCCAAGCTGGCCACATGGCTCCTCAGCGAAGCGCATTCCGCCGGGTATGGCACCGATGCGCCCGCATACCTACGCGCAACGTTCGACACCGACCAGCCCAACCCTTGGGAGATGGTCGTGCTTGCAGATGACCTCATGGGGCTTACCCGCCCTAAGTTCTTTGACGGGTACCTCGAACAGCTCAAGCGTGACTTTCCCCACGATTACGATGCGCACACGCTGCCCTTGCTCCGCTGCTACGAGGACCTGCGCGAACGGGCCAGCACACCGAGTGCATATCAGCGCACCCAGCGCGTCGAGATGGTGAGCCTTCTCATATGGGTTGCCCTCGTCGGGCCCGAGGGATACCGCGCCTTTATTGACGCAGGCGATCCAAACGCCCGCACAATCATCGTCGATACGGTGGAAAGCAATCAACCCGTGCAGCCACGCATCATTTCCGTATCGTTTAGCAGCAACGCTCTGTGCGATTACCATCAGGAAGGCGCTCCACTGATCTTTATACCGGGCGATGTTGTTATCCTGACGCGCGAGCTGGGATTCCGCCATTGCGACGAGCATGCCTTCGAGTTGGGAGTGGGCGATGGAAGTCGCACGTTCTCACGCCGCTCCGTACGCATCAAATTCACTGATGAGGGGGCGCTTCTTACCTATCCAGGCACAGATGACCATGCGGGGGAGCAACGCTGCCTGATCGTTCATTTCAGCGGAGGCCTCTCCACCGTACGGGCTGGAGACCCGCCAGTTAAGCTCAGGCCGAAGGACGTGATTGCGCTGTCGCCCATGCAGCAGGGAAACAAGCTAGCGCCGCATGTGGGCCCATCCGGCATCATGGTGGACTTCTAGCCGATACTCTTTGCCCTGCCCCTTGTTGCGCCGCTTTTCGCAGGGATGACACCGTGCCATCCTGCCCCACCTGGACGGACCAAACCGTAGGGAGATTGCCATGAATACGCAGGTCACCATCGACGATCTTCGCCACGAACTCCACGCGCTCCGCAACGCGGGGAATCTCCTGCATAGCATGCTCCTTCGCCCATATCTCTATGGACGAAGCATGATTGCGAACGCATGGGAGGATGCCCATGCGGCGCTTACGAACGTTGCCGAACGCGCGGTGCTGGACACGATGCTGCGCACGGGTGAGCAGCTGGGCTTGGAATCGTTTGATGCTATCGCCCTCGCACGTATCAACGATCCGCAGGCTGTGTTCCCCCTCGACGAGACGCCCGAGGCATATCGGGGCATGCATCGGCTCCTCGCAGATGCGGAACTTGCCGCGCTCGCATTGGATCAGATCGACCGAGCGTCTAGAGGCTCCGCGCGCGTTTCCGACGAGACGCAGATCACGCGCGCGGCGGCGCAAAGCGGCCAAGACGCTGCCGAGGGAAGCGAAGCGGCTCAGGAGCGAAACGATGGTACATGCAGCAACCTGGCATGGGGACTTCGCGACGTCATCGACATGGACCTAGGCATGGTGATTGCCGGCGCTGCCGGGCCCTTCAGCTCATCGATGCTGTTCTTTGGCACGTATCATATGAGCATGGAGCGGTTTAGCGCAGAAATGGATAATCTTCCCGGCACCCGCACCGTGTGCGAGAGCACCTGCGGCATTAAGCTGCCCGAACCGTATGCGCTCACGATCGCAAGGCACCGACCCGCCTTGATGTACGGTGAGGTTGGGGCGAACCATGAGCCGCTAACACTCACGACATATCGGAACTACGTCGCCGAAGCGCAAGAGCTGCTGTCTGAACTCGCCGATCATGACGGGCGCACGGGACTTCCCCTCGAGGACTATCGGCATGCATGGCAAAATCTATGCACCGCGCGAGCAGCGTTTGTAGACGAGACGGGATTCCTTACTGTTGACAAGCTCTGCAACGGGCTGAGGGCGCAGGCGGGCAGGTCGGATACGAGGGCGCGGCACAGCGGGCTTGACGACACGGCAGACGACGAAGGCAAAGTCACGCTTATTGGCAACGGGGAATGCCTCGAGATATGGGCTGACAACGCGCCCTTATCCGCCTCTGGTGGCGCACTCGAACTTTTGGGCATGTGTTAGGACCGGCAGGACCGAATGGGGCCAAGCAGAACGAAAAGCCAGCCGGATGGCCCCTATCGCAATAGGTGGGCACGGATGGCGGCCTCGCCGGCGGCGCAGAGGTTGGCGCGCGTTTCCTCGGGCGAGAGCGCTTGATCGAGCGCCATGGGGCGACGCGGGATGGGCAGCACGAGGTCGATGCCCCGGGCATATACCGCATCGAGGTTGTCCGCGCGGCCGCCCACGACGGCGACCACGGGCACGCCCGCCGACCGCGCTCGCCGTGCCACGCCGAGCGGTGCCTTGCCGTCCGCTGTCTGGCTGTCCATCAGGCCCTCGCCGGTTATCACGAAGTCGCTGACGCGCAGCAGGTCATCAAGCCCGGCGCGATCAAGCACCGCATCGATGCCGGGCGTAAGCTTCCCGCCAAGGGCAAGCACTGCCGCGCCTAGGCCACCCGCCGCGCCGGCCCCCGGCACCCCGGGAAGCGAGCGAAACCGAGGACTCGCGACCGTGCGGCAGGCCGCATCGAGCAGCGCTCCGTAGTGGACCATCCACCGGTCATATGCATCAAGCGTCGCATCCTCCGCAGGCAGACCCTTCTGCGGTCCGAAGACGCGCAGTGCCCCGCGCTTCCCCACCAACGGATTGGTCACGTCGGAGAGTGCGACGAACTGCGTCTTTCCGAGCGCCCTAACGGCAGGAGTAAGGTCAATGAAGGTGGCGCGCTCCAACCCCGCCAGCCCGGCGGGGATGTCGTTACCGCCCTCATCAAGCAGGCGCGCGCCGAGCGCTTGAAGGAAGCCCGCTCCTCCATCGTTGGTGGCGCTACCGCCAAGGCCGAGGTACACGGTCCGTACTCCACGGGAGACCGCATCGAGCACCAGCTCACCCACGCCGCGCGTCGACGCCGCGAACGCTGCTTCGGGCGTGCGATCCGAGTAATCGAGCCCGGCAACCGATGCCATCTCGATAAAAGCATCGAAGCCACCAGGGGTGTCAGTTGACGTAGCAGACGCACGCTCTCCTCCATCTGTCTCCCATAGGAGATACGTGGCCGAGATCGTCCGCCCGAACGCATCGTGCACGGACACCGTGCGGCGCGCGGCCCGCCCCGAAGCTGCCAGAGCCTCGGCCGTGCCTTCACCGCCGTCACCGATGGGCACGGCGGTAATCTGCGCCGTGGGGCAGGTATGGCGGATGCCTTCGGCTATCCAGGCCTCGGCCTGCGCGCTCGTCGCTGAGCCCTTGAACGAATCGACTGCCAGCAGCACACGAGGCGCGACCGGGAGCACGTCACCCGCGCCCAACGCGGCGTCCGCCGACGCCGTCACCTTACCGGCTGCTCGTCCCATCGCCTCACCCGCTATGCCCACGGTCGAACCGCCTGGACCGCTCCCGTTCGTTGACGCACGTGAACCCCAGGCGGCAGACGCTTCCACAGGCGCACCCACGTTCCCGCGCGCAGCCACTGCGTTCGGGTCCGCCGCCCCGCGCCGCGCCTCGTCCCGCTTGGCATCATGGGCATCGTTGCCTGCACCGTCACGCCCGCGCAAACGAGTGAAGAACGAGCGCAACACCTCGCCACATTCCTCGCCCAGCACCCCCGCCGTCACCGCAAACGCATGGTTGAGCCGTCGGTCGGCATTCAGCTGGTAAAGCGACCCAAGCGCGCCTGCCTTGGGGTCGGCCGCGCCGTAAACGCAGCGGGTCACACGCGCGTTCACCATAAGACCCGCACACATAACGCAGGGCTCGAGGGTCACATACACCGTGCAGCCCGTGAGCCGCCAGCGTCCGAGCGCGCGGGCTGCCGCGACCATCGCCGAGAACTCCGCATGCGCAGAGGGGTCTTCGTCCAGCTCACGACGGTTGTGCGCCCGGGCGATAATCTCGCCTTCGTAGACCACAACAGCCCCGATGGGTACCTCGCCTTCCGCCGCTGCCGCATGCGCCTCGACCAGCGCCTCGCGCATGAAGCGCTCGTCGAGCCCGCCCAGAGACATGTCGATATTCCGCTCGTCGCCCACGGCCGCCCCTCTTTCTCACGCCGGTCGGTATTCGATGCTATCATTACCTACCACGGAGAGATGGCAGAGCGGTTGAATGCGGCGGTCTTGAAAACCGTTGGGCGCGTGAGCGTCTCGAGGGTTCGAATCCCTCTCTCTCCGCCA
>JFBN01305286.1_pt1 | contig 11466 bp, 5 predicted proteins | sample 768741 | NCBI WGS metagenome assembly JFBN01 (sample SAMN01983846, study PRJNA193217) | chicken gut metagenome | biome: terrestrial biome; isolation source: ceca of Broiler chicken | host: Gallus gallus | place: United Kingdom: England | collected 2010-09-07
CAGGCGAGAGAAGCGGGATACGACGTGGAGACAGTGCTCGTGCCCACAGATGACAAAGCGCACTATTATCCGGACGCATCCTTCTTTATCACAAAGCTGATCGCGGACCGGGCGACAAGGAAGCTCCTTGGCATCCAGGTGTTCGGACCGGGCGAGGTGGACAAGATGGTGGACATCGCGGTCATGGGCATCAACATGGGCGCTGTCCTGGAAGACTTCGAGAACGCGGACTTCGCGTATGCGCCGCCGTTCTCCACAGCGATCCATCCCTTCGTGCAGGCAGTGTACGTACTGATGAACAAGCTGGACGGCACCTTTGTCAGCATGACGCCCGCAGAGTACGCGGCGGGGAAAGCAGAAGGATATAAGATCGTAGACGTGCAGCCTGAGCCGGCGATCAGAGGCGCGTTCTTTGTAAATCTGGCAAAGGTAAACGGCGAGATCGAAGGACTGGACAAGAAAGAAAAGATCCTCCTCGTATGCGCGAAAGGCAAGCGGGCGTACTTCCTCCAGAACCGGATGCGCTATTACGGATATGAAAATACGGTTGTCCTGGAAGGAGCTACATTCTTTAATGACGTAAAAGTGAAAAATGCAGATGCGGCGGTATCAAAAGAGGAAGAGACAAGGGTAAAGGCGCTGGGCTTCCTGAAGGATAAGAGGACGCCGGATAAATTCAACGGGCGCGTGATCACCAGGAACGGAAAGATCACTGCTGAGGAAGCGAGAGTGATCGCAGAGGCAGCGGAGCGCTTCGGAAGCGGAGAGGTCACAATGACATCCCGCCTCACCATGGAGATCCAGGGCGTGCCCTTTGACAATATCGAACCTCTGAGAGAATACCTCATGCAGGCGGGGCTGGAGACCGGCGGGACAGGATCCAAGGTGCGTCCGGTCGTATCCTGTAAGGGGACCACATGCCAGTACGGGCTGATCGATACATTTGCCTTATCTGAGGAAATCCACGAGAGATTTTTCCACGGGTACAGCAGCGTGAAGCTGCCGCACAAATTCAAGATCGCGGTGGGCGGCTGCCCGAATAACTGCGTGAAGCCGGATCTGAACGACCTGGGCATCATCGGGCAGAGAGTGCCTCAGATCGACCTGGAAAAGTGCCGCGGATGCAAAGTATGCCAGATCGAGAACAACTGCCCGATCCACGTGGCGAAAATGGTCGACGGAAAGATCACGATCGACGAGAACGCGTGCAACCACTGCGGCCGCTGCGTAGGCAAGTGTCCGTTCCACGCAGTAGAGGATTACACAAACGGCTACCGCATCTACATCGGCGGGCGCTGGGGCAAGAAAGTAGCCCAGGGCAGATACCTGGATAAAGTGTTTACAGATAAGGAAGAAGTGCTTTCTATCGTAGAAAAAGCGATCCTCCTGTTCCGCGAGCAGGGCATCACCGGCGAGCGGTTTGCTGACACTGTGGCAAGACTCGGATTCGAGAATGTCCAGGAACAGCTCCTTGCGGATGACCTGCTGGCGCGCAAGGAAGAGAATATCAAGGCGCAGAAACATCTGAAAGGCGGGGCGACCTGCTGATAAAAAACAAGGCACTGATGCTGATCGCGAGGCATCGGTGCCTTGTGCGCTGTAAAGTGAATATTATTATATAAATTTTCCCCGATAGTACAAGAAATAAGATGTCTGGAGTTGTATAATAATTCCAACATCTTTATTTTTATGCACAAATAGTCTTGCAATTCTGTCTTTTCTGCATGAACAGTGCGTGCAACTGTGATTACAGAGAAAGGCATATCTCCCAGAAAGGAGGCAGGGCTGGTGCGCTGAAAGGAGGAAAAGAGTAAGTGAAACGTAGGAAAAAGCTGATAGGAGCGCTGCTGAGTTCGGCGATGCTGCTCACCAGCATCATGCCGGTGTCTGTAATGGCTGCTGAACCGGGAGACGCGCAGGGAGAAGCCGGGGGACAGCCCGGATTAAAGATGTGGTACAGCTCTCCGGCGACAGACTGGGAGAGCGAGGCTTCGCCGATCGGCAACGGTTTTATGGGAGCCATGATCTTCGGCGGCGTGGACAGCGACCAGATCCTGATCAACGAGCATACGCTCTGGTCCGGCGGGCCGGGCGCGGATCCGGACTATGACGGCGGACATAATGACAGGACATCAGAGGAGAATGCAGCGAACCTGAAAAAAGCGCAGGAGCTCCTTCAGGACGAGGTGACGGATTTTACGGAGAATCATTCCGCTTATGTGGATGAGAGCACAGGGCAGGTTGTGTCAGAAAATTTCAATCCGTCGGATGAAGTAAAGAACCTGATCAATACACTGAAAGGGGATAAGACGTATTTCGGGCATTACCAGCAGCTGAGCAATATCATGATCACGAACGAGTCTGACAAGGCGGTTATTCCGGTGAGCATTGATTCAAACTCTGCGAATAAAAACAGCGGGAATCAGCAGTATCAGGAAGGTCCGGAAAAAGCGTTTGATAACAGGACGGACACGAAGTGGTATTCCGTAGGAGGACTCAGCGGAGACGCGCAGCAGGAATTCCCCGCATGGGTCACGGCAGAGTATGAGGAGCCGGTGACGACCTCTCAGTATGCGATCGTCTCGGGCAATGATACTCCGGCAAGAGACCCGAAGGCCTGGAATCTGTACGGATCCAATGACGGAGAAAAATTCGACCTGATCGATGCACAGACAGATGTGGTTTTCGAAAACAGGATCCAGACAAAGTATTTTCCGCTGGATGGGGAAGTTTCTTACAAATATTACAAATTTGAAGTGACAGAGCTGTACGGAAATGCCGGCGGATGCCAGATGCAGGAGATCATTATCAACGCGTCTGAAGACAAGGCAAGCGAATATACGGATTATGTCCGCGCGCTGGATCTGGATACAGCAGTGGCGTCTGTGGACTATACGCTGGACGGAGTCGGATACCACAGGGAATATTTTGTGAGCAATCCGGGCAATGTCATGGCAGTCCGTCTGACAGCAGACCAGGACGGCAGCATTACGAAGTATTTCAGCATCACGACTCCTCAGACAAAGGCTGAGATCTCTTCTGAGAACGATACGATCACCCTGACCGGGACCCCGTCGGACCACGGCGAAGACGGGCTGCATTTCGCGCAGCAGGTGAAGGTCATCCCAAAGGGCGGGGAGATGGAAGCCGACGGCACCGGAGTCATGGTGACCGGAGCGGACGAGGTCCTGCTCCTCATGAGCGCGGGGACGAACTACCAGCAGTGCATGGACGACAGCTATGCTTATTTCTCAGACGAAGATCCGCTGGACGGCGTGAAGGAGAGGATCGCCGCCGCGGAGGAAAAGGGATATGAGGCGCTGAAGGCAGACCATATCGCGGACTATCAGTCCCTGTATGACAATGTGAAGCTGGACCTGGGAGGCAGTGTGCCGGACAAGTCCACGGACGCGCTCCTGGCAGGATATAACGGCAGGTCAGCGGATCCGAATACAGCGGAAGAAGACCTGTATCTGGAGACGATGTATTATCAGTTCGGGCGTTATCTGCTGATCGCATCGTCAAGAGAGGGATCCCTCCCGGCCAATCTCCAGGGGATCTGGGCGAGCGGCCTGACTCCGCCGTGGGATGCGGACTATCACACAAACATCAACGTGCAGATGAACTACTGGCTGGCAGAGCAGACGAATCTTTCGGAGTGCCACCTGCCGCTGATCGAATACATCAACAGCCTTGTCCCGAGAGGATCAGAGACTGCGGAAAAAGTATTCGGGGAAGGGACAAGAGGATGGACCACCTTCCACGAAAACAATATCTGGGGCAATACGGCTCCGGCTGTATCGGACGCGTTCTTCACGCCGACGGCAGCGGCATGGCTGTGCCAGGATATCTGGGAAGTCTACGCCTTTAATATGGATGAAGAGTTCCTGGAGGAAAATTATGACACCATGCTCCAGTCCGCGATCTTCCTCGTGGATATCCTCGTGGAGGATGAAAGAGACGGAACCCTTGTGGTCAGCCCGTCCTATTCGCCGGAGCACGGGCCGTATTCGCTGGGAAGCACATTCGACCAGGCGGTTGTGTGGGATATTTTTAACAATGTAATCCTGGCGGCGGATGTGCTGGACAAGAGCGATACGTCGGAAGTGCAGGAGATCAAGGCGGCATTCGAGAAGCTTTCCGGCCCGAAGATCGGTCTGGCAGGACAGTTCCAGGAATGGAAAGACGAGACGACAATGGACATCACCGGCGACGGCGGGCACAGGCATGTGAACCACCTGTACGGCCTGCATCCGGGCAAGCAGATCGTGGCAGGCAGGAGCGAGCAGGATGACGAATATGTAGAGGCAATGAAGGTCACTCTCAATACCCGTGGCGACGGCGGCACAGGATGGAGCAAGGCGTGGAAGATCAATTTCTGGGCAAGGTTAAGAGACGGCGACCACGCGCACAAGATGGTGGAAGAGCAGTTAAAAGAGTCCACGCTCCAGAATCTGTTCGATACGCATCCTCCGTTTCAGATCGACGGAAATTTTGGCGCCACAGCCGGAATGACAGAGATGATGCTCCAGAGCCAGGGCGATTCCATTGACCTTCTGGCGGCGGTGCCGGCGGACTGGGATACCGGAAGCGTTACAGGCCTGAGGGCAAGGGGCGATGTGACTGTGGATATGACATGGCAGCGCGCGACTCTGACAGGCGCGGTGCTGACAGCAGGCACAGCCGGCGAGCTGAAGGTCAGGGGAGAGAATATCGGCACATCCACTCTGACAGACGCAGATGGGAATGAAGTCGAGTTCACAAAAGAAGACGCAGATACCATTACTTTTAACGCAGAAGCCGGAATGACCTACACGATCAGTGAGATCCGCGATGAGGAAGGCGCGGCGCAGGCAAGAGAAGAACTCCGGGGACTCATCGCGTCCGCACAGGAAAAGCTGGACGCAAAGTCACCGGAGGATGAGATCTATGATGAAGGTGCGAATAAAGCTCTGGAGGAAGCGATCGGGGCGGCGCAGGATGTACTGGATTCGGATACGCAGGATTACTTTGAGCTTACTGATGCTGTCAGCGCTCTCCAGCAGGCAGTCAATGAGTTTGACGACGCCTACAATGTTTCATTTTCCGTTTCACCGGCAAGCGGGATATACAGCGGAGATCTGACAGTGAAGATCGACTGTGCGAGCAGTATCGTTGACATCCGGTATACGATCGACGGAAGCGAGCCGACAGCGGATTCGCCGAAGTATTACAACGGTATCATCCTTCCGTACGGGATCAGCACGGTCAAGGCAGCGGCATTCCTCGGCGATAAGCAGATCAATGATACGGCTACATATGAGTATATGGTGAACGAAGAGGAAAATCTGGCCCAGGGAAAGAGCATCACCGCGGTACAGGGAACAAATGTCATCAGCGGATACGGGCCGGAAAAGGCGGTTGACGGAGATACAGGCTCCCGCCTGGCGACGAACGGGTCAGGAGCCGCGGTCGAGATCGATCTGGGGACAACGGCAGAAGTCAGCGCAGTGGCGATCGACCAGTTCGTTGAGCGGGAGCAGACCAGCAGGATCCAGGAATATACTGTGGAATACTGGGACGGAGAAAACTGGGTTGAGTGTGACCGTGTACAGAACAGCGTAAAAGAAGCGGACAACATTATTTTCAACAATGACCCGGATCACGATCCGACACAGCACGCGTACATGGGATCTGTGTTCGAGCCGGTGATTGCGTCGAGATTCCGGATCAACATGACCGGAGGCGAGGTGAGTATCTGGGAGATCGGTCTGTATGGAAATACAGCAGCAGTTGACCTGACCGCTCTGAAGCAGGCGGTCCTTGACGCCGGTTCTATTGAACTGGACGGATACACGGAAGAGTCGGTGAAAGCGCTGCAGGAGGCGCTGGCCGAAGCGGAAAAAGTCCTTGCTGACAGCGGTGTATCCCAGGAGGATGCAGATCAGGCGGCGGAGGCACTGAACCAGGCGATTGCAGACCTGACCCTGAAATCCGATGAGGAACAGACAGTCAGCAAAAAGACACTGGAGTATTTCCTGAACCGCGCGAAAGAGTATCAGGCGAACGGCACTGTGGACAGCTGTGTGGAATCAGTGAAGAAGCTTTTCGAGGAAGCGGTCGCTGAGGGCGAAGCAGTGATGGCGGATGAACATGCCACAAGAGACGAGGTCATGGACGCGTCACTGAAACTGATGAAAGCGATCCACGCACTGGATATGAAGGCGGCGGACAAGACGGATCTTGAGATGGCAGTGGAGCTTGGAGAGATGATCGACCTGAGCAGATATGTGGAAGCAGGGCAGCAGGAATTTACAGACGCACTTACGGCTGCAAAGGAAACGCTGGCTGACGGCGATGCGCTCCAGGGCGATGTGGACACAGCATGGAACACGCTGGTGGCAGCGATGGAGAACCTGAGGCTGAAAGCAGACAAAGATGTGCTGGAAGCCCTTCTGGATGAAGCGGCAGGGCTGGATCTGAGCCGGTACACGGAAGAGTCGGCGGCAGTATTCCGGGCGGCACTGGCGTCCGCGCAGGCAGTCTTCGCAGACGGGACATTGACGGAAGCGGATCAGCAGAAGGTGGACGATGCAGTGAATGCGCTGAAAGAAGCAAAAGCCGGACTGACCGCATTAAACGACGGCTCCGGGGATGGAAGCGGGACCGGCAGCGGGGACGCGCAGGAGCCCGGCGGAAGCCAGGATACCGGCGGACAGAACAGCGGCAGCCAGAATACCGAAAACCAGAACAGCGCGGATCAGAGCGGCAGCAAGACGGGTAACGGCGGAAACGCGGACAAGAACAGCGGTGGTTCCGTTGATAAGGCTGCAAAGACCGGAGATGCAGCTCCGGTCGCAGGCTGGATCCTGTTTGCAGCTGTGTCAGGAGTGGCAGCCTTTTCGGTGATAACAGGAAAAAGACGGAGAGGACAGCGCGGATGATCTGAACTCTGCGGGAAAACAGAACAGATAAAAACAAGGCACTCATGGGGAGCATATCTCCTGTGAGTGCCTTTTCGATGGAATGCGGGGGAAATGTTCCAAAATGACGAGGTCAGATCAGATGATTTTTAATAGTGGATAAAAAGGGCAAAAGATGCTATAATAGAGCGGTATAACAAAAAATCATTATGTTCTGCATTATGCATGTCTGCCATTCTGCGGCGGATATGGATGAGGTGAAACCACTATGAAAAAGAAAAAAGGTATGCGCTTAAAAGGACAGCTCAGGATGTACATGAACTGGCCGCTCATTATGACGATCCTGCTTGTGGCGATGAATCTCTGGCTCTATATGATCGATAAAAAAGCCGGATTCATGATGTCTGTGTTCATCCTGGTCTATCTTGCCATCGCAGGGGGGCTGTATTTTTACAACCGTTCCCTGATCCTGGCGGATCTGATCCAGTTTTCAGCGCAGTACAAAGGGATCGAGCACACCCTGTTAAAGGAGCTTGCCGTGCCCTATGCGATCGCCCTGGAGGACGGGCGTATCCTCTGGAAAAATGACGCCTTTGCCGCCCTGATGACGCAGGGACCGAGGAAAGAGAAATACTTAAATAAGATGATCCCGGATCTTCATCCGGGAGTATTCCCAAAGGGAGACCTGGACCACTCTCTGATGGAAGTGGCCTACAAGGACAGGGATTATCAGGTAGAACTGCGCCGTGTGTCACTCCAGGGATTCAGCCAGAAGGAGGAGCTTCTCCAGATACCGGAAGACGAAGAATTCTTTGTGGCTGTGTCCATGCAGGACGTGACAGAGCTCAATGCGTATATCCGGGAAAATGAAGATCAGAGGATGATCGCGGGCCTGATCTACATCGACAATTACGATGAGGTCATGGAGAGCGTCGAGGAAGTGCGTCAGTCGCTCCTCGTGGCGCTGATCGACAGAAAGATCAACAAATACATCGGCGATGTGGACGGCATCGTCAAAAAGATGGAGAAGGACAAGTATTTTATTGTCCTTAAGAAAGAAAGCTATAAAAAGATCGCGGAAGATAAGTTCTCTCTTCTGGAGGAAGTAAAACAGGTCAATATCGGAAATGCCCGCTCAGCGACTTTGAGTATCGGGCTCGGGCTGAATACCGCCACATACGCCCTCAGTTACCAGTATGCCCGCGTGGCGATCGACCTGGCGCTCGCGAGAGGCGGGGACCAGGCAGTCATCAAAGACTGCAACGGCATTACTTATTTTGGTGGGAAAAAGGAGCAGACCGCGAAAAATACCCGCGTGAAAGCCCGTGTCAAGGCGGAGGCGCTGCGTGAGTTTATCGTCACTAAGGATCAGGTCATGATCATGGGGCATAAGATCGCGGACCCGGATTCGTTCGGCGCGTGCATGGGGATTTACAGGGCGGCTGTAAGCCTGGAGAAAAAGGCGCACATCATCATCAATACAGTGACAGAGTCTGTGCGTCCTCTGTATGATGAGATCGCGGAGAGCCCGGCGTATGAGGATGATATTTTCCTTACATCAGACCAGGCGCTGGACTATTTTACAGATAATACGATGGTCGTGGTGGTAGATACGAATAAGCCTCAGATGACGGAGTGCCCGGAGCTTCTGAGACGATCCCGCATGACTGCAGTGCTGGACCATCACAGACAGAGCAGCAATGTGATCGAGAACGCGGTGCTCTCCTATGTGGAGCCGTATTCTTCCTCCTCCTGCGAAATGGTGGCAGAGGTGCTGCAGTACATTGCGGATGACATTAAGATCCCGTCAGTGGAGGCGGACTGCCTGTATGCGGGGATCATGATCGATACGAGGAACTTTATGAACCGCACGGGCGTGCGTACTTTTGAGGCGGCTGCATTCCTGAGGAGATGTGGCGCGGATATCACGCGCGTGCGCAAGATGTTCCGCGACGACATGGCGTCCTACCGGGCGAAGGCAGAGGCAATGCGCAAGGCGGAAGTATACCGGAAAGAATATGCCATCGCAGAGTGCCCGAGCGATATCGAGAGCCCGACCGTGCTCGCCGCGCAGACGGCGAATGAGCTCCTGGATATCAGCGGGATCAAGGCTTCCTTCGTCCTGACTGTATACGAGGGAAAGATTTACTTAAGCGCCCGCTCCATTGATGAGGTCAATGTACAGATCATCGCGGAGAAGCTGGGCGGAGGCGGACATATCAATTCCGCGGGGGCGCAGTTTGACCACACGAATATCCAGGAAGTGATCACGATACTGAAACAGACGATAGATGAGATGATCGAGGAAGGAGATATTTAGACATGAAAGTTATCTTATTACAGGATGTAAAATCTCTCGGGAAAAAGGGAGAGATTGTAAATGTAAACGACGGATACGCGAGGAATTTTATCCTCCCGAAAAAGCTGGGGGTAGAGGCGACAGGCAAAAACCTGAATGACTTAAAGCTCCAGAAGAACAATGAGAAAAAAGTGGCTCAGGAGAATCTGGACGCTGCGAAGAAGCTGGCGGCGGAACTTGCAGAAGGAAAGGTAGAGCTCGCGATCAAGGTCGGCGAGGGAGGCAGGGCATTCGGATCTGTGTCCAGCAAGGAGATCGCGGCGGCAGTGAAGGAGCAGATGGGCCTGGATGTGGATAAGAAAAAGATCCAGCTCAAAGAGGCGATCAAGTCTCTCGGGACGCATATCGTGGCTGTAAAGCTCCACCCGGAAGTGACGGCAGAGCTGAAAGTGTCCGTGAAGGAAGAGGCGTAAAAGGAAATTCGCAAAAAGGATCATTAAGGAGAGATTCTTCATGGAGAATATCGAAGCGGCAATGAAACGGATACCGCCCCACAGCATTGAGGCAGAGCAGGCAGTGCTGGGGGCGATGCTTATGAATAAGGATGCTGTGATGGTGGCCTCGGAGATGCTCACAGGCGATGATTTCTACCAGACAGCTTACGGGATACTCTTCGACGCTGTGGTAGAGCTTTTCAAGGAAGGGCGTCCTGTGGACCTGATCACCCTGCAGGAGCATCTGAAGGAAAAGGACGTCCCGCCGGAGATCAGCAGCATGGAATATGTCCGGGAACTTCTCGCGGGCACACAGACATCCGCAAATATCAAATATTACGCGGAGATCGTCAAGGATAAGGCGATCCTGCGCAGGCTCATCAAGATCAATGAGGAGACAGCCAACACCTGCTATCTGGAAAACAAACCCCTGGAAGAGATCCTGGAACAGACAGAGAAGCAGGTGTTTGAACTTGTGGAGCACGGGAATTCCCAGGAGTACGTGCCTATCCGTCAGGTCGTGCTCAACGCCCTGGATGTGATCGAAAAGGCATCAAAGACAAAAGGGACTGTGACCGGGATCCCCACAGGGTTTATTGACCTTGATTATAAACTGTCCGGGCTCCAGCGCTCGGACCTGGTGTTGATCGCGGCGCGTCCTTCCATGGGAAAGACGGCGTTCGTGCTCAATATCGCCCAGCATGTGGCATTCCGCCAGAATCTGGCGGTGGCGATCTTCAGTCTCGAGATGTCCAAAGAACAGCTCGTGAACCGTCTTTTCTCCCTGGAGTCCCATGTGGACGCCCAGGTGTTGAGGACCGGTAACCTGACGGATACAGACTGGGAGAAGCTGATCGAGGGAGCCGGGACGATCGGCAATTCCAGGATGATCATCGATGATACCTCGGGTATCTCAATCTCGGAGATGAGGTCAAAGTGCCGGAAATATAAGTTGGAGCAGGGGCTTGACCTGATCATAATCGACTATCTCCAGCTCATGAGCGGAAGCGGCGGCAGGAAGAATGAGAGCCGCCAGCAGGAGATCTCGGAGATCTCCCGTTCCCTGAAAGGACTTGCAAGAGAGCTGAACGTACCTGTCATCGCGCTGTCCCAGCTCAGCCGTGCGGTGGAGCAGAGGACGGACAAGCGCCCCATGCTCTCGGATCTCCGTGAGTCCGGGGCCATCGAGCAGGATGCGGACGTATGTATGTTTATCTACAGGGATGACTACTATAATCCGGACACAGAGGATAAGAATATAGCGGAGATCATCATCGCAAAGCAGAGAAACGGCCCCATCGGGACCGTGCGCCTTGCGTGGATGCCGCAGTACACACGCTTTGGGAATGAACTGCGGCAGCAGTAGAGGCACTTTGGGAATGAACGGCAGGAGCAGCAGAGACGTCTATGTAAAGATCTTTCTCAGGCGCATGATAGCGCCGCCTTTGGCGGATTCCTTCCGGGTCGCCTGCTGTTGGCGGATCAGGGAGTCCAGCCTGCGGAAGTGCTCTTCCTGCTGGCGTTCCTTCGCCTGGAGGAGAAAATCCATTTCATGTACGACATCAGCGGTCACGGTACTGCTGATGTCTTTTTTTAACACGGTGTTGTTTTCGCTGAGCGCTTCCCGGAAGACGTCTCCAACCAGAGCGCGCATCTGCTCTACATTTTTCAGAGGGATCATGACGTCTCCTGACTCAGAGCGGACGGACGGGGCGTCCGGCAGAGAGGCGGAAGGAGCTGCTGTGCGGGAAGGAGCCGAAGGCGCTGTCTG
>JFBN01011671.1_pt1 | contig 11456 bp, 9 predicted proteins | sample 768741 | NCBI WGS metagenome assembly JFBN01 (sample SAMN01983846, study PRJNA193217) | chicken gut metagenome | biome: terrestrial biome; isolation source: ceca of Broiler chicken | host: Gallus gallus | place: United Kingdom: England | collected 2010-09-07
AAGACATGGCTCAGCAGAAGCAGGATTTTCAGCGCCAGCCGCGTCGCAAGTACTGCCAGTTCTGCAAGGAGGGCACCGAGTACATCGACTACAAGGATGTGCAGCTCCTCCGCAAGTACATGACCGACCGCGGCAAGATCAAGCCGCGCCGCGTCACTGGCGCCTGCACGCAGCACCAGCACGACATCGCGCTCGCGATCAAGCGCGCCCGCGAGATGGCGCTTCTCCCGTACACCGTCCCCGTGGTCTCCAGCCGCGGCGGCCGTAACCGCGGCTAGGCGCCTTCCAGCAAGGAGCGCGCGATGAGCGACTGGCCCAACAACGGCTGTCCGCCCCCTCCGGGGACGGCGGGCGGCGCAGGAGCGCCCGGGAGCTCCTCGGGAGAGCGGGGCATCGTCCCGCTCGGCCCCGGCGGAGGGCGCCGCAAGGCGCTCACGCTCCCGTCGGGCCTGTTCTTCTGCGTGCTGGGCGGCGCCGTGGCGTCCTCGACGCTCTCGCTGCTCGGCCCGGTGTTCGTGGGCTACGGCCTGGTCTCCGCCTCGGAGGCCGCGGGCCTGCGCGGCAAGCTCCTGTGCCTGCCGGCGTCGCTCGTCCCGGCCGTCGCCCTCAGCCTCTCCGGAGGCGTGGCCGTCGTGGTCACGACCGTCATCTGCTGCCTCGCCGCGCTTCTCGTGGCCGAGCTCACGCTCAGGGGCAAGGTGACGCCGGGGGTTGGCTGCCTGGTCGTCGCCGCGCTCGCTCTCGTGCACCTCGGGGCCGACACGTTCGTCGCGGCCTCCCAGGGAACGAGCGTCTACGCGAGCGTCGAGGCAGTTCTCGACGCCTACGACGCCCAGCTCTCGGGCGCGGGCGTCACGGCGGTGGCGGTCATGCAGCAGGTTCGCTCGCTCATGTCGACGTTCTGGCCCATGGCCTACGTCGTGACCGCCCTCGGCGAGTTCCTCTTCGCCGGTATGGGCGTGAGCCTCGCGGCGCCGAGGATGGCCGAGAGGACCGTCCGACCGCAGCGCGTCTCCGAGTTCGACCTGCCGCTGTGGGTCGTGGCCGTGCTCGTCGCGGCGGCCGCGGTCCTGGCGCTCGGGCTCTCCCTCACCGGAGCGGTGGCCGACGTCTCCGTCATGGTCTCCGCAAACGTGATCATGAGCCTGAGGTTCGCGTTCGCCATCCAGGGCCTGGCGGTTCTTGCCTGGTTCCTCGGGCGGCACCGCGTGGGGCCGGTGGCATCGGCCCTGCTCGGGGGAGCGGCGCTCTATCTGGAAGTACAGTTCGTCGTATTGACCATCGCGGGGCTCGTTGACGTGTGGGCCAACTTCCGTCACCTCGACAGGGGCGGAAGGCCAGGCGTCGGGGCAGCCGCGAAGCAGGAAAACGGGTCGGCTCAGGCCGACTGACCGAAGGAGTGTCACATGAAGGTCATCCTTTTGGGTGAGCTCCGGGGCAAGGGCGGAGAGGGCGACATCGTCGAGGTCGCCCAGGGCTACGCGGAGAACTACCTGTTCCCCAACAAGATCGCCCAGCCCGCCACCCCGGGCAACATCAAGCAGCTCGAGGAGCGCCGTCACAACATCGAGAAGCGCGAGGCGGAGCGCATCGCCGCCGCCGAGGCCACCAAGGCCGCGCTTGACGGCAAGTCCGTGACCGTTGACGCCAAGATCGGCGAGGAGGGCCAGCTCTTCGGCTCCGTCACCCCCGCCCAGATCGCCGAGGCCATCAACGCTCAGCTCGGTGTCGAGGTCGACCGCAAGCGCGTCGGCCGCGGCAACAACATCAAGACCTCCGGCAAGCACGCCGTCGAGGTCAACCTCTACCGTGAGATCACCGCCGTGGTCAACGTCCTGGTGGGCGTGACCGAGGAGCAGGTCGCGGACGAGGCCGAGCCCGAGGCCGAGGTCGTGGAGACCGAGGCGGAGGCCGTCGTCGAGGACGCCGAGTAGGTCCGAGACTTTTCAACGCACTTCTCGCTGAGCTGGGGATTTCTACAATAACCGCAGGTCAGGAAAGTGTAACCTCAAACCCCGGGTGGTCCCGAGCCGCCCGGGGTTCACTTTTGTTAAAGGGTGCTGACTAGGCACTTTACCTGCGGTTTTACCAATAGTTATACCCTTTTATATAGAACCTTGAGATTGTCGTCTCCGGGGTCCCAGGGCGTGTCGAAAAAGTAGAAAAGTGTTGAAAACATGCCTAAACGACCGGGGAAAAATTTGTCGAAAACGTAGAAAGCGAGAGAAACCGCCGTTCAGGCGCAAGGTTCTTCTCGCCGGGAGTGTCGAAGACCGGGTCTGCGCAAAATGACCCCTTGACAGACGGGGAAGTTGGTCGTCAGGGCCTCTCACGGGTAGAATGGACGCTCAGGAGAAGGGCGTGCGAGGGGGCAGCGTGGCACAGGGCGACTACAGCGTTAATCCGACGAGGATGACCATGGGCGAGGGGGCGGCCATGCCCCAGGACCCGGAGGCGGAGGCCTCGATCCTCTCGGCCATGATGGTCTCGGCGGACGCCCTGCAGGAGTGCCTGATCGACCTTGACCCGGACGACTTCTACCTCCCGTCCAACCGCACCGTCTTCGTGGCCATGCGGGAGATGTTCGACAAGAACCTCCCGATCGACACCATCTCGCTCGCCGACTACCTCAAGACCACCGGCGAGCTCGAGCGCGTGGGAGGCCGTAGCTTCCTGCTGGGGCTGGGCAACAACTCGCTCGCGCTGGTGGGCTGGCGCCGCCACGTGGAGATGCTGCACCGCGACACCACGCTGCGCAAGATGATCAACGCCGCCGCGCAGATAACGGCGCTCGCCTTCGACGCGCCCGAGGACACCAAGGAGGTCGTGGACAGCGCCGAGCGTCTGCTGCTCGACGTCACCAACCGCGACGTCAAGGCCGGCGAGCAGTCGCTCGAGGAGATCATGGCCGACCTCTACGAGGACCTCGGCCAGAACGCGGCCAACCCCGGCGGCCAGCTCGGCGTGTCCACCGGCTTCAAGCGCATCGACGAGTGCCTGCTCGGACTGCGCCCGGGCCAGATGATCGTCATCGGCGCGCGTCCCGGCGTGGGCAAGACGTCGTTCGCCCTCAACCTGGCGACCAACGCGGCCTTTGCCGGCGCCTCCGTGGCGCTCTTCTCGCTCGAGATGTCAAAGGTGGAGATCGCCCAGAGGCTGCTCGCTGCCGAGGCGCGCGTGGGCCTGCGCGAGATCCGCTCCGCCCACATCCGCGACGACCAGTGGCCGCAGATCCTCGAGGCCACCAACAGCCTCTCGCAGCTCGACATCATGATCGACGACACCCCGGGAACCACCGTCACCGAGATCCGAGCCAAGGCCCGCCGCATCCTGCACGGCAAGAAGCTCGGCATCGTGATCATCGACTACCTCCAGCTCATCTCCCCGCCCGCGGGCGGCCGCCGCGCGGACAGCCGCGCGACCGAGGTCTCCGAGATGAGCCGCGGCATCAAGATCATGGCCAAGGACCTCGAGGTCCCGGTCGTGGCGCTCTCCCAGCTCAACCGTACCGTCGAGAACCGCACGGGCAAGCGCCCGCAGCTCTCCGACCTGCGCGAGTCGGGCTCCATCGAGCAGGACGCCGACATCGTCGCCCTTCTCGACCGCTCGATGAACGAGGACGAGGCCGCCCGCGAGGACCGTCCGGCAATGAACGAGACGACGTTCATCATTGCCAAGAACCGCTCCGGCGCGCTCGACGACATCCCGCTGACGTTCCTTCCGGGCTCGACGAAGTTCGTGGAGATCGACGGCTTCCACGACTAGGCGAGACGATTGGGATAGGGTAAACCGCCACACTCCCACCGCGCGCAACCGCCCTGCCGTATAATTATCACGTATGTGAATCGCGACGAAAGGGCGCACATGTCCGCATCAGTGCTCGTGGGTACTCAGTGGGGCGACGAGGGCAAGGGCAAGGTCACCGACCTCATCTCAGGTGACTTCGACGTGGTCTGCCGCTACGCAGGCGGCGCCAACGCCGGCCACACGGTCATCGCCAACGGCAAGAAGCTGGCGCTGCACCAGGTTCCCTCCGGCGTCATGTACGAGGGCACCTACCCCGTGATCGGCAACGGCTGCATCGTGGACCCCGAGGTCCTCCTCTCCGAGATCGACATGCTCGCCGAGCAGGGCATCTCCGCCGAGAACCTCAAGATTTCCGGCAACGCCCACATCGTCATGCCCTACCACAAGGACCTCGACGGCGCGCACGAGAAGAAGCTCGGCAAGAACCTCATCGGTACCACCAAGCGCGGCGTCGGCCCCTGCTACATGGACAAGATGAACCGCACGGGCCTGCGCATCCAGGACATGCTGGACGAGAAGATCTTCCGCCAGAAGCTCGAGAGCGCCCTGGCCTACACCAACCCCATCCTTGAGAAGGTCTACGAGCTGCCCACCTACACCGTTGAGCAGATCTGCGAGACCTACCTGCCGTACGCCGAGCGCATCCGCCCCTACATCGTGGAGAGCAGCCTGTTCCTCAACGAGCAGCTCGAGAGCGGAAAGAACATCCTCTTTGAGGGCGCGCAGGCCACGATGCTCGACATCGACCACGGCACCTACCCCTTCGTGACGAGCTCCAACTGCACCGCGGGCGGCGCCGTCACCGGCTCGGGCGTCGGCCCCACCAACATCGACCGCGTGCTCGGCGTGGCCAAGGCCTACCTCACGCGCGTCGGCTCCGGCCCGTTCCCCACGGAGCTCTTTGACGAGATCGGCGACAAGCTCGGCGAGGTGGGCCACGAGTACGGCGTGACCACCGGCCGCAAGCGCCGCTGCGGCTGGTACGACGCCGTGGTGGTCAACTACGCCGCCCGCGTCAACGGCCTCACCGACCTCGCCATCACCAAGCTCGACGTGCTCGGCTGCCTGGACGAGATCAAAGTCTGCGTGGCCTACGAGTGCGACGGCGTGGAGTACCACACCGTGCCCGAGCACCAGAGCGTCTTCTACCACGCCAAGCCGGTCTACGAGACCCTGCCCGGCTGGAAGTGCGACATCTCCGGCGTGCGCAACTTCTACCAGCTCCCGCGCGAGGCCAAGGACTACATCGACTTCCTCGAGCAGCTGGCCGGCGTGCGCGTCTCCATCATCACGGTGGGCCCGGACCGCGAGCAGACCATCGACCGCTACTGGCACTAGGCCGGCCGGATCGGGGCGGCTTGTGTCGGAAAGGGACTTCGCGATCGTCTGCGACAGCGGGTGCGACCTGCCGCCGGCGTTTCTCGAGCGTGCGGGCGTCGTGCTCGTCGACCTGGGCCCGTCGGGCGCAGGCGGCGAGCAGGACCTCTCGTCGCGGCTCGAGCGGACCTACCGCGACCTCGCCGCGCGCGGCTACGCGCGCGTGGCGTCGGTGCACTCCGCGGCGTCCTTCTCGCCGGCCATCCTGAGGGCGAGGGAGGCGGCCGAGGCCTGCACGGGCGTGTGCGAAGTCGAGGTGGTCGACTCGGGTGCCGCCTCGGTCGCGACGGGCATGCTGGTGGACAGGATCTCTCGCTACCGCTACTTCGGCGTAGAGTTTGACGAGGCCGTCGAGGCCGTGCGCCAGCTCGCGGGCCAGGTGCGCCTGCTCGTGGTGCCGACCGCGAAGGCGCACTTCGCGCGGCGCAGGACGCACCGCGAGCGCCAGGGGATCCTGGGGCGCGCGACGGCGTCGCTCAGGATGCGCGTGTCCGGCGAGCGCGGGCTCTTCCTGCTCTCGCGTGGGGAGGTCACGCAGCTGGCGCGCGCGACGGACCTCGTGGAGCTGACGAGCCGGCTCGCGCACGCGATGAGCGCGGTCTCGGCCGGCGAGGGCCCGGTCACGTACGCCCTGGTGGAGACCGGCGACCCGCGCGCGCTGCGCGCCGTCGAGAAGCCGCTCGACACCAACGAGTTCGAGTCCCGCTGCCTGGGGACGGTGCGCGCCACGCCCGCGGTCGAGGAGGTCGTGGGGGCGGGAGCCGTTGCCGTGGCCTTTGCGCCCGAGTCGGCGTACTCGCGCGAGGTGCCGCCCGCGCCTGCGGAAACGAAGGATTAGCGCCCTTCCCGCGAGGAGGGCACGGGGGCCCGCGCGGGCCCGAGAGGGAGGTTAGCATGAGCACCGAGAAGATCGACGTCCTGCTCCTTGGATCCGGCGGGCGCGAGCACGCGCTTCTCGCCAAGCTGGCGGAGTCCCCGCGTGCGGGCAGGCTCTACGTGGCCCCGGGCAACGGAGGCATGAACGCGACGGCCGAGGCCGTTGAGCTTGACGTGGAGTCGCCGGTGGCCGTGGCCGAGTGGGCTCGCGAGCACGGCGTGGGCCTCGTGGTGATCGGCCCGGAGGCCCCGCTCGTGGCCGGCGTGGCCGACGCGGTGCGCTCCGCGGGCATCCCCTGCTTTGGCCCCAACGGCGACGCGGCCCAGATGGAGGGCTCCAAGAAGTTTGCCAAGCAGGTCATGAGCCGCGCCGGCGTGCCCACCGCCGCCTACCGCAGCTTCACCGACGAGGCCACCTGCGCGGAGTACGTCGAGCGCGCGGGCGCCCCGATCGTGATCAAGGCCGACGGCCTGGCTGCGGGCAAGGGCGTCATCGTGGCCAAGACCACCGAGGAGGCGCTCGCCGGCGTGCGCGAGTGCTTCTCGGGCGCGTTTGGCGAGGCGGGCGCGACCGTGGTCGTGGAGGAGATGCTCGATGGCCCCGAGTGCTCGCTGCTGGCGCTCACCGACGGCCGTACCGTGGTGCCGCTCGCCACGGCGCAGGACCACAAGCGCGCGCTTGACGGAGACCGCGGCCCCAACACGGGCGGCATGGGCGTGTACTCGCCCGTCCCCGAGCACCTGGTGAGCGCCGAGCAGCTCGCCGCGATGGTGGAGATCGAGCGCCGCGTGGTGGCCGAGCTCGCCTCCGAGGGCATCACCTACTCCGGCTGCCTCTACGGCGGCTTCATGCTCACGTCCGAGGGCCCCAAGGTCCTGGAGTTCAACGCGCGCTTCGGCGACCCGGAGACCCAGGTGGTGCTGCCGCGCATGAAGGCGGACCTCATCGAGGTGTTCCTGGCGTGCGACGCGGGCACGCTCACCGAGGACATGGTCTCCTGGGACGACGACTGGGCCGTCTCGGTGGTGCTCACCTCCGCGGGCTACCCCGGCTCCTACGAGAAGGGCAAGGTCATCACCGGCATCGAGCGCGCCGAGGAGCTTCCCGGCGTGACGGTGTACCACGCCGGCACGGCCCTGCGCGACGGCGAGCTGGTGACGGCCGGCGGCCGCGTGCTCGACGTGACCGCGGTTGCCCCCACCTTCGAGGAGGCCCGCGAGCGCGCCTACGCCGCCTGCGAGCTCATCGACTTCGAGGGCAAGACGTACCGCAGCGACATCGGCATGCGCGCGATCGCTCGGTAGGCTGCGCGCCCCGGACGCAACGCCAGACAGCTAGGAGGACACTCATGGCAGAGAACGAGATTCCGTCCGACGGCGCCTACGAGGCCGCCATGGACGACATGCGCGAGTCCGTGGCCGCGTTCACCTACGACGGCGACCGGTCCAACCTTGACCACTTCTCCGGCGCGCCCGTCGAGCGAGACCTGGTCCTCGGCGAGGAGGACCCGCGCGACGCCGCGCTCGCGGAGAAGCCCGTGACCGAGGACGTTGCCTGGACGGGGCGCATCTTCAACGTCGACCGCCTGCGCGTCGAGCTGCCCGACGGCCGCATGGCCATCCGCGACGTGGTGCGTCATCCCGGCGCCGTTGCCGTGGTCGCGCTCACCGAGGACGGCCGGATCTGCCTGGTGCGCCAGTACCGCACCGCGCTCGGGCGCGTGACCGTGGAGATTCCCGCAGGCAAGCTCTCCCCGGGCGAGGACCCGCTCGAGTGCGCCAACCGCGAGCTGCTCGAGGAGACCGGCATGACGGCCGAGAGGATCGCGTTTCTCACCACCATCGCCACCTCCGACGGCTTCTGCGACGAGCTCATCCACATCTACATGGCCACGGGCATCTCGTTCTCCCGCTCCAACCCGGACGCGGACGAATTCATCAACGTGGACCTCGTCCCGCTCGGCGAGCTCGTCGACGCCGTGCTCGACGGGCGCATCGAGGACGCCAAGACCGTCGTGGGCGCGCTCGTGTGCGACGCGATCTCGCATCGCCTCGACCCGGAGGCGTAGCGCGGGCGCGCGCCCCACGCTCGGCGCGGGCGGTGCTAACCTGTTCTGCGCACGATTCAGGCACGGAACCCAAGGAGCCCCGCCCCATGTCCAACAAGCCCCGCTCGCTCTTCTCGCGCTTCCTGAGCTACTACCGCGGCCAGCTGCACCTCTTTGTCATAGACATCGCCGCCGCCGTCACGGTGGCGGCGGTGGACCTCGCCTTCCCGCAGATCCTGCGCAACCTCACGGGCGGCCTGTTCACCGAGGGGCCGGACGCCATCATGGGCGCGCTCGCCTACCTCGCCGTCGGCCTGGTGGCCATGTACGCGCTGCGCTTCGTGTGCCGCTACTTCGTGATCTTCTGGGGTCACGTGATGGGCGCGCGCATGGAGAGCCGCATGCGCGAGGACCTCTTCGACGCCTACGAGCGCATGAGCTTCTCGTTCTTTGACCGAAACAAGTCTGGCGACCTCATGAGCCGCCTGGTCTCGGACCTCTTTGACATCGCTGAGGCCGCGCACCACGGCCCCGAGTTCATCCTCATCGGCGTGGTGGAGGTCACGGGAAGCTTCATCATCCTCTCCACCATCAACCTGCCGCTCACGGGCGTCCTGGCCCTTATCGCCTGCCTACTCGTGGCCTACAACGTCTACGCCAACTACCGCATGCGCGCCGTCTACACCGAGAACCGCGTGCGCATCTCCGGCGTGAACTCGCGCCTGGAGGACTCGCTCGCGGGCGTGCGCGTGGTCAAGAGCTTTGCCGCGGAGGACGTGGAGCGCGCCAAGTTCCGCGCGAGCAACGACGCCTATCTTGACTCCAAGACGCGCATGTACCGCGCCATGGGCCGCTACCAGGGTGCCATCGCGGTCATGATGGGCGCGCTCAACACGGCCGTGGTGGTCCTTGGCGGCTGGCTCATCGCGCAGGGGCAGATGCAGGCGATCGACCTGGCCACCTACGCGCTCTACATCTCGCTGTTCACCGCGCCGATCACCTCAATCCTGGACTTCACCGAGACCTTCCAGAAGGCCATCGCGGGCTTCCGCCGCTTCTGCGAGGTGCTCGACACCCAGCCCGACATCCAGGACGCCCCGGACGCGCGCGCCATCAACGTGACCGAGGGCGCCATCAGCTACCGCGACGTCCACTTTGCCTACCCGGACACGCCCGGCGAGGCGGAAGACGAGGTCATCCGTGGCCTCAGCCTGGACATCCGCCCCGGCGAGACCATCGCGCTCGTGGGTCCCTCGGGTGGCGGCAAGTCCACCACGTGCTCGCTGCTGCCGCGCTTCTACGACGTGACCTCGGGCTCCATCGCAATCGACGGCCAGGACGTGCGCTCGGTCACCCAGCGCAGCCTGCGCGAGGCCATCGGCCTCGTCCAGCAGGACGTCTACCTCTTTGACGGGACCATCGCCGAGAACATCGCCTACGGGCGTCCGGACGCCACGCTCGAGGAGGTGCGCGAGGCCGCGCGCCGCGCCAACATCGCCGACTTCGTCGAGAGCCTGCCCGAGGGCTACGAGACCCAGGTGGGCGAGCGTGGCAGCCACCTCTCCGGCGGGCAGAAGCAGCGCGTTGCCATCGCGCGGGTGTTCCTCAAGAATCCGCCGATCCTCATCTTCGACGAGGCCACCTCGGCGCTGGACAACGAGTCCGAGCAGGCCGTCCAGGAGTCGCTCGCGGAGCTCTCCCGCGGTCGTACTACGCTCGTCATCGCACACAGGCTCTCCACTATTAAGAACGCTGACGAAATTGTCACGATGGAGGGCGGGCGCGTCTCGGAGCGCGGCACGCACGACGAGCTGCTCGCCCGCGGCGGAACCTACGCCCGCTACTACCAGATGCAGTTCGCGGACGGTGTCGTGGAGGCTGCGCCGTCGGCCGATTAGGCCGTCCCGCACGTCGCGGATGTGCAATTCTGCCGTTCAGTCCATAAAAACGGTGGTTCTGCGTGCAGTTTGGCCTCTCAGTCCATGCGTTTTTGAGGTTCGTGCGGGCGCCGGGCAAAGAAACCCCAGTTGGCAAAACTAGAGGAGGGGCCACATTTTGGCCAAATGCTGCGATTCTCCCCAAAATCGCATGGACTGAGAGGCCAAATTGCACGACGCACCCGCGTTTTTATGGCTCGAAGGGCCCTTTTGCACATGGAGGCCCCGAAGCGGCGAGCTGGGATTGCGTATACTATGGTGGACCGAACCTGAAGCACTTGGAAGCCCGGCGCATGTGACCGGAGGTCATCGCCGCATCTGTGACGGGAAGAGAACGCATGGCTAAGAAAAGCGAGGTTGCGCGCATCCAGAAGGGCGCCCTTACGGCGGACGAGGCCGAGGAGCTGTTTTCTCGCGTCGACCACACCGGCCATACCGACGAGGAGCGCGCGCGGCGCCAGAGGGCGCACCGCAGGGAGAAGGGCGTCTCGCTCGACGTTGACCCGCTCGCAGACGAGGACCCCTCCGGCTCCAACGTGGGCAAGGTCATCGCAAAGACGGCCGTGTCCTTCGTCGTGGTCTTTCTCGTCGCGGTGGTCGTGGGCCAGGTCGCCTTTGGCCTCATCCGCCGCGCCAACACCGCCAACCTCGCCGAGGAGGCCAACGTCCGCACCGTCGCGTCCGCCCTCTCGGGCGGCGTGGAGTGGGGCAACGGCTTCACGCAGTTCCCCGAGGACTTCTCCGTGCAGGAGGCGGACGAGAACACGGGCCGCGTCGAGGTCACGGTGATAGACACGAGCTCGGAGAACGCGCTCGAGTGCTTTGCCGGCTCCCAGGTCCAGGCCACGGCCCTGGCGGTCAACGCCCTGCTCAACCCCAACGTCGACACGGTGGTATACCACGTGAACGTCCACAAGGACGCCGAGGGCAACATCCAGCAGTCGTCGCTCTTCGGCTTCCTCAAGCCCACCGGCGACGTGAGCTCGTTCATGACCTTCGTCTGGACCAAGACGCAGTCTGAGAGCGGAGTGAGCTTCTCGTGTCGCATCACTGGCGTAGACTCCCAGCTGCAGGACGAGCTGCGCGACCAGATCACGACCTCGTTCACCCCGGTCCAGATCCTGAGCGGCGAGTAGCGCCCTCGGCGGCCGCCCCACCGCGGTTCCTGCCCACCGAAATATGAGCCCCCTGAGAAGTTTTCGTAGTTTATCGCGACGCTTCATGGTACCGTGTGAGGACGTGCGGAAGAGCGAGGAGGGCGCGTATGAGGTGCAAACAGTGCGGCGAGGAGCTTCCCGAGCGCGCGAGGTTCTGCCCCTTCTGCGGGACCTCCGTCGACCCCGACGAGTCCGCAGGGGGCGAGAAGAACCACCCCGCGGACGCCGAGCCGCCTGCCGAGGGCGATGAGGCC
>JFBN01307722.1_pt1 | contig 11440 bp, 17 predicted proteins | sample 768741 | NCBI WGS metagenome assembly JFBN01 (sample SAMN01983846, study PRJNA193217) | chicken gut metagenome | biome: terrestrial biome; isolation source: ceca of Broiler chicken | host: Gallus gallus | place: United Kingdom: England | collected 2010-09-07
ATCCATTCAAGATTTTCCACATGATTATTGGTTTTATCTGTGTCAATATGATTTACTTGAGGAAGTTTGAACGGATTATCTATAAATGCCTCAGCAACCAATCTATGAATAAACTTTGTATAATGCTCCCCATATTTATGTAAGATGACACATTTATATCCTTTATGGTTTGTTTGTTGAGTCATAATTACTCCCGGAATATGACGAACACTACCGTTTTTCCCGCTTACTATGCGATTTACACTTCTAACAATCCCAGTATTAGAGATTTCATAGTATCCCTCAAACCCTAATACTGGTCTCCAGATAATCTCAGTATTGTTCATTACTCTACTGGTTTAATACCTTTAATCTTCTCAAGACATTCCTTCGCCACTCCAATATCTTTAATGGCATTCGGATTACCATTTGCTGTATAGGTTTTTAAAGTAGTCATTAATTCAGCATTCTTTGTACCGCCAAGCTGATTGCACATAGCGATAATCTCTTTCTTAATTGAAGAAAGATCCTCTGCAACCTTCTCTTCTTTCTGCTCTTCTCTGCCTCTTACCGGAGGAGTGTATCCATCGCCGGAATTAGCCCATTTCATAATTTTTTCACCATATGCCTCTGTAAGGAGGGTTGCTGTTTCGTTCTCGAAAATGTGTGTGTTATCCTTCTGCGCTTCTGCCATGCTTGTCTTCTGATCAATAAGAAATGTGCAAGTAAATTCATATTCGAATCCATCACGCTGCTTTGCGCCAACACCAAGTTTCTGCACACTTGTTTTTCCACGATCATCCCTACTCATTTCGTACTGATCCTTACCACGCATAGTAGCAATAATATGTATAGGGGAGTCTGCAATAGCTTCAATAAACTTGTTATGTCTTGGGGTTACTTTTGCCCATGACTGATATTGTCCGCCCGCCTGCTGATGAAGTTCAAGACATCCGCCACGTCCTTCCCATTCATGAGAAGAAGAGTCGATAATAAGGATGTCGTATCCTTCCTGAACAGCAAAATCAATAAATTCTACATATTTTTCAGGATTATGAGGGGCTTCAATATCCACAATGTCATAATCAAATTCATTTGCGTAATAGTATCCACGTTTCTGTTCTGTGTTTCCCATAAGAATTCGTGCTTTTTTGCCCGTTTCTCGTTCAATTTCTGCCGCCATTCCGGTTGCAAGACGCAGCGCAGAATAAGTTTTACCACCACCACTCGGAGCCATAAGTGCAATCTTACAATAAATTTTTTCTCTTTTCGCTTTCTTTACCTGAAATCCTGTCAAATAAATTACCTCCATAAAATAAAATTGATTTATATTAACGCCCGCAAATCGTACAGACCTGTAGACGGAACATAGAATGACTCTATAAAATCAACTATGTTAGCAGCTTTTAGGACGCAAAAATCCAAGGTAGCTGATTTACACCTACGAAATTTGTGTTATTTAATTGAATGAAATTGGAATTTTAATTGAAATAATTAATTGAATATAGAAAGTTAATCAGTTACAAATCTTATCTTCTAATAAAACATTTGATTTTTTATATCATCCATTAGAAGACATTAAAGAATTTATATATTCAATGATTGTCTTCTCTGGAATTGTATAACACGTAATAATATCAAACACTTGTGTTCCTATCATAACAGCGCCACAAATTGCGACTCCAATGCAAATGAACGGAACACAATCATAGTCATTCTTTATAAAAATTATTGTGAATATAATTCCACCAATTAACAGTATCGCCCCAATAACAATCCAAGCGATAGATGTCATTACTTCATAATTAATATATCTTGACATAAGATCTTTCAAATACGGCATCACATTTTCTGATGACCAATCAATTGCAATGCCAAACCTTCTTCCTAGATCATCTAGTATTTTAATAATTTCTTCTGACATTCAACTCACCTCCCGAAGAAATAAAACTTTCATATGCTACATCTTTTCATAAGTTAAATCAGGTTGCTTGACTACTTTATACATAATATTAAAACTCAAATTATTGAATTCTTTCAGTGAATCTGCCTCTATATTTTCCTCGCAATCATCACAATATGTACACACTGCGTCAAACCCTTGTTCAAATAATTCGTCCGCTTCAACTTCTTCATCATCGGATAGCCCATCTGAGATTTCTTTTTCTATTAATCCAAAATATCTTATATAATTATCGAAATCTGATTGCGTAATTGAAGTAACCTTGCATCCACAACACGGGCAACAGATATCATATAATTTTTCTACAACCCCCACCGTTTCAAGCATTTCCAGATCCTCTATCGAAAGTTTGTATTTGAGTCGCGACAAATTGTTAGCCGTCATATGATATCTGCAGTTCACTCTTGTAGCCTCATCAATTCTTACCTTCTCAGAATCTGGAATATTTAGCTGGTTAATCTCTGGGAAATACGTCGCTTTGAGAAGTTCTGGGAATTTTTCAATCTTTTTTCTACGCAATAATGATTCAAACTCAGGTCTGCGTTCTTCTGAAATGTGATACTGAATTTTCTTATAAATATTATTGAACTGATCATAATTTGAAGTTTCAGATTCTAACTCATCTATACTTATCTTATTTAAAATATATTTAATATTTTTTGCGTTCCATTCTAATTGCTCTTCAAGTTTTTCTTTTGTATTAATAGCATCCAACAATTCACCAAAATCGCTCACATTCTCACCTCCGTTTCTTCATTGTCTTATATGCATCATTCAACTGTCGCTCCAATCTTTTGCGTTCCAGAGGATTCTTGCAGTACTTTATTCTCTTTTTTAGCGAAGGAATATCTGATGAGAAATCATCTGGATCAGTTGCTAATTCTGAAAGTTCTTGTAATGATTCATGCAGTGAATGTTTTTTATCACATAAACGCTCTAGTTCGTTATAAATTTCAATCTTACTTTGTTGCTGTAGAATTTGTGATACAATTATTAACTGCCTACTTAATTCTTCCGATGTCATACCCACATCTGGTAAAACAATCGTGTATCCAATATCTGATTTTTTCAACGTAGCTTCATTTCGGGAATCTGAATCATTTTCTATATCATCATTACGAATTTTAGCCATACGTTTTATTTCTTCATTTATTTGTTCTTGGATTGTTTCTTTTGATAGTGAAAATTTTTGCAACATCTCTTTAATAGCATTATCTGACATTATTTATATTCTCCAAAAGAAATCGCAGTTTTTATCTACTCGAAATAGCTGTAATCACATTGTCCCAATTACTTGGCTTTGGTATAGATATGTTTTCATATCTTTCATGATGATTCATCGTGTCATGCATCCGATAATATAGTTTAATAAAATCCTTTGCCGGAAGTGTTTCTATTTTCTCAAACAACTTATCTACACTTTCCCAATACGATGAAAAATCATCCGCTTTCTTCTGAGCAGCCTGTGCATCGCTCTTATACGCATTCATTTCATCATGATAATAATCTCTTTCTTCTTCAAGCTGCGCACAAATTTCGGCAAGCTTGTCTTCTTTATACATGCTTAAATATTCTTCTTTAGTCATGTAAATCCTCCTATATCTTCATCTTTTAAACTCATCTGCTAATATTTCAAACTGCACGCTGTCATGAAGCCTGCCATCCGTCAATCTACTCACCTGTCGATAATATCCACACTCTCGACCGCCATGTTTCTTGATAAAATTCCTATATCCTCTGATCGCAGGATTGTCTGCATAACAGCACCACTGAATTCGATTCATATGATATACTTCAAATATATTGCAGATAGATTCATATACATCTTTTGCAAATTCAATATTGCCTTTCTGGAAACTGATAATGCCAAATCTATCGGCAGACATTGGAATCCAATTAACAGCATAAGATATGTATCCAATGACATTATCATTTCTATCTACTGAAACAAAATAATGATTGTCGTAATTGTTGTCTGGAATGTCTGGAACTTCACTTCCAGTCCATCCTTCCCAATATATATTCTCTGGTTTATACCAGGACTTTATTAATTCGGTTCTCAATTTATCTTTATATAACTGAGCTGGTTTTAACACTCGCATCACCTCCCATGAAACCGATCTTTTATTCATTCATAAATGCAAGTACGCTGTCAAAGTCATCGCATCCATTACGCTTTCCGATACAATGATTTCTGTGTTCGCTTTTCTTGTGTCGATAATAATACCTGTTACATAAAGCACATCTTTCACTTTTGGAATGAGGGCGCTTATATTCCATATTTGCTAAATCATTAATTAGATTTATAACGTAGTCTACTCTTAATGTTTCTTCTCCCCAATTCCAAGCAATATTTTCATCTTCTGCATTATCTAAAATTTCATCTATAAGTTTTTCAACAAACTCATTTACACCCATTCTATTCCTCTACCCTATATTTAAAAGCCAGCGGACAACCATACAATTCTCCGCCGTTGCAGTCCATATTATTTACATCTCCATAGTACGAACATCCAAATTCTTTATATCCCGTATCCCACTCTTCATACGTACACTCACAGTACGGACATTCCTCCCAGTTTGGCTCATAAGTCTCCCATTCGCTCATTTTTAATTTCCTTTATCTGCTATACATTTTATATTATTCTCAATCTTACGATATGTATCATTAGCAGTAAGAATATTCAATACTGTACTTGACAGCATATCCTTTGTAGATTTATCAAAAGTTTCCTGCATAGTTTTGTTAATTGTCTTTCGAATATCATCCATAAATTCATCAAGCTCGCCTTTAATAAGATCATCCGGACTAAATGCTCTATTGATATATTCTTCAAACGTTACTTCGGAATAATCAGAATATCTATCTTTAGATTTGACTTTTAGTGTTTTAGATTCGAGGCGCTTTTTGAGTTCGTATTTAATATACTGTTCTACAGTAAACTCTTTTGCTTCTTCGTCATCCCAGTAACTATTTCCGCCTACTTTGATTTTCGTTGTTGTTATGTATTCATCTACAAATCTCTGAAAATTTTCTGATACCTTTTCAGAAATTACTTTCTTAGCAACTTCATCAATCTTTTTCCCCACGCACTTCTCAACCTGTTTATTAATAATAGATTCAAGATTATCACTAATAGTTGATTCGATTATCTGTCCTAAATCTTCTAAATCTAATGTTACTTTCATACCCTTCTCCTATCCTACATAAATCACAATCGCTTTCACAAATTCAGTTTCCTTTACTTTCTGATCAATCATTTTTTCATACTCTTCATCCGTCATATCTTTATATTCTTCTTCGTCGCATAAATCGTCACACAACTGCTCTTCATATTCATCTCTTGGAATCCAATAGTCTTTATATAGCGTCAGTTCTTGTATATCATATCTTACGTCTGTGTTACTTTCATATGGGAATTCTCCGCTATAAGCCTCTTCCCCACAAAAGACTAGTAATGGTAAATTTGGATTCTCTATAATCAACTTGCGCAGCTCTGTGGTATCTTCTAACGATACTGGCAATTTCGTATTATTCATATTCCACCTCGTTCCAATAAAACTAAATTTTCATTCCCATTTTTAAATACAACTCGTCAACCACATTCTTTTTTCTTTGCAAACATCTATATATTGTTTCATCTATGGTATTCTTCGCTTGCAAAATAATGTATGTACATTTATTATCTTGCCCTATTCTATGTATTCTGTCTTGGCTCTGTGCAAATTCCTCATAACTAAAACTAACAGAGTAATAAATATTATAAGTGCAATTTGTAAATGTAAGTCCTTTGCCAAGTAATTTTGGATGTGTGAATAATAGATGAATTTTATTATCCTTGAAATCTCTTATAATTTGATTTCTATTTTTTGTTTTAGATGTTAATGCAATACCGTTGAATTCTTTCGCAAGCGTCTCTATTTCATATTGAAATTGACACCATACTATAATTGGTTTATCTCCAATTTCTTCAATGGCTTGTTTTAAAACCTCTGTTTTACTGCTTTTAAACTCAGATATCGTATTATCCTTATTTATGACAAATCCACTTAATATCTCTCGCAGCTTCATAAGTTTTGCAGTAAATTCAAACTTAGACCATTGATTGATATTATCCCGAATATTATTAACCATATCCATATAATATTCTTCCTGTTTTTTACACATTGTATATTCTCTAATCTGGAATATTTTTGGAGGTAAATCAATGCATTCTTCTTTCTTTAAGAATACCGATCCTTCAGATAATCTTGAAAATAATTTTTCTTTATCCTCCTGTGTCTGATACCACTTGTGCGGATCTGTCATATCTTGATGAAAATAAGTTGCTTGCCACCCATAAAATGATGATCCAAATAGATCTGGTAAAACAAATTTCATTTGAGAGAATAATTCAAGATTAGAGTTAGGATTCGGAGTACCACTAAGAACATATCTCCTCGGAATAATATCTATCATAGAAAGAATTTCTGATGTAATTTGCGCAGTCATGTTTTTCATTACAGAACTTTCATCTACAACCATGCATTTAAAATTCATTTTAGCAATTTTATTTTTGAGAATTTTAAAAGATTCATAGTTCATTACATATACATCAGAATCTGTTTCTAATGCGTCGTATCTTTGTTTTCTATTTTCTCCCCAACAATTTACAATTCGTAACTCAGGATAGAATTTATGACAATCATCAATCCATGCGGTTTCAATTACGGATAGAGGACATAACACTAAAGTCTTTCCTAAATGTTTCGCAATTTCTAAAGCACAAACTGTTTTCCCCGTACCGGTATCCATAAAAATTCCATATCCTTCATGGTTAAGAGCCTTATTCACAATATCTTTTTGATATTTTCTAAGAAAATTAGATGTTTGATAATATATAGTTTTCTTTTCTTCAACTATATATTCTTCATCGAGTAATCCGATTTGCTTCAATGTGTTTGCAGATGATTCCGGGAAAGACCAAAGTCCATTCCGGAACCTACGACCTTCAATCGTTCTAATATATGGTATCTTTTCTACTGGTACTGCAAGTTCAATCAATAATATCACCCACTTTCATATCTTCTGTAGCAAAAATCCATTTATACCCTTTAGATGATAAACAAGGACGCTTATATTTTTCTGGATGTTCTGCATAATTGCAACATGCAGAAATATTCGCATAATTTTGCAATCCAACATATTTTGCAGCACTAGCAACTGAATCATGTATTTTTATGACTTGATTTGTTTTTATATCAATTTGCGCTACCAATTTCTTTTTTCCATAGCATCCATGTAATGTATGAAAGCCATTTACATAAGCATGCTTGTTATTATATGACCTGTCACACCACTCTAAATTATTCGACACATTATTCTTTTTATTTCCATCAATATGATTCACTTCTTTATATTTAGACGGGTTATGATTTATACAAAATTCTGTTGCAACTAATCTATGTACATACCTTGTATAATGTTTATTATTGACACTTAAAATAACAGTACAATATCCTCTTCCATTATCTTTTAATGATAATATTTTTGGCTCTTTTAATTTCCAAGTTTTATTTTGATTAGAATAATTTCCTACTCTTCTAACTCTTCCAAGATTACTAACTTGATAAAATCCATTAAAGCCAGAAATATCTTTCCATATTTCTTCTATATAACTACACCTCAACACATGCATTATCTTTTATTTTTTTTATTTCTGATTTTTTCATACCAAGTTCGTTTAGTTGTGTTTCCAACAATTTAATTTCTGACCGCAATTTCTTTTTTCTATCTTGTAGTTTTTTTGTTTCTTCTTTATCGACTTTTGCCTTTTCTTTGTTTAATTCACCAATCTGAAGTTGCTCCTTGAAACGATCAAGCATTTTATCATATGAATCATCGGATTCAAATATAGTATCATTCCATTTATCAAAAATTCTCTGTGCTGCATCATAAAACTCTGTTTTCAATTCAATACCTATTGCATTTCTTCCATTTTCAATAGCGGCGCGATTACACGTTCCAGAACCTGCAAACGGATCAAGAACTATATCACCAGGACATGAATACAGTTTAATCAATCTTTTACACAATTCGTATGCAAACGGAGTCATATGATTTGCACCGCCAACAGAACTATTTGGAATTTTCCAGACACCAGATGCCCATGTTGCCCATTCTTCAAGCGTAATATCACTTCCGCTTTCTCTACACATAAGACCATCAGTTGACTTTTTATAGACATATACATAACCAAAATTAGCAGCAATTATAGCATCTCTGACTTTCAAGTTTCTATACCAAAGAGAACCATCTGAAATCATTGCTCTCTGTGGTGTATATTTCTCCCAACAAATTTCACTCCACAAGCAAAATCCATTTTCAATAAATATTTTATTAATTTCTCCAGTAATGGACTCTTTTCCTCGACGTCCATCACGCCCAAGAGTGTAGTTGTAGTCTTCAAACTGCATACAGAACTTTGCACCTGGTTTTAATACCCTTGCACATTCAGCAATTACTAATCCGAGTAAGTAATAATATTCTTCATAAGTTTCGCAATTAGACAGATCACAAGGGTCATTGCTATAAACCCTAAGATTGTGATATGGTGGAGAAGTAATAATTAAATCAACGCTTTCATCATCTAGTTTCTTAAGTTCTTTTAAACAATCTCCATTAATCCATTTATTTGTTAATCTCAAATATGTATCTCCCTTCTATTTTTACTATCACTATGAAAGACGGATTTCCTAAAGCATTTTTGCTAACTGTACCAGTTGCGGATGCTGATATAAATTTCCTACAATCACATGATTCTGTAAAAACCAACTGGCATTCTGCATGTCGCTTAAACCTTCATAAATAATTGGATTTCCTTTTTCTTTTATATATTCAGATACACGACAAATACCAAATCCGCCCTTTGTTGAAAATGTAATCCAATCACGCCCCTGGTCATCTACTGATATATCACCGTCATATAATTCTGTTCCACAACTATCCGTTAGCTTTACATATTGCATAACTATGTATCTTCGATCTGATAATACAGATCCGAATGATTCTTCAATGGCCCCTTGTCCAGAACAATGATAATCGTATGTATTCTGGACATCGTAAATCATTTCGTTTTCGTCTTTGTCCCATGCTCTGAATTTAATCTTCCATGTCAAATTCTCACCTCCGTATTCGTTGTAATCCTTCCTAAATCTATATTCTCTGTTGATGTGCTTGTTTTTATTTCTACATTCAAATTACACCACCCGCAACACTGGCATACCCACGATTGTATTGCGCCATCCCACGTTGGAATTAAAGAAAAACTACATAAACTTCCACATTTTGGACATCTGTACATATCAATCACCTCTCTGATAAAACAGTTCTGACAATCTTTCTGGCTGATAATCCGGGATATACCTACAATATTTCTGTAGTGGCAATGACTCCAAAATCTCAACGCCTGACTTTCCGCTATCCAGATGCATAAAACCAATAGCAGCCAATCGATGATTTTTTATAATGTTAGCTACAGCTTTTCTCTCATGACTATATTCCTCATAAACTCTATCGGTAAAATCACAAAACACCTTGGCATGATAGTTCAATTCAGTCATCTTAAAATCATAATATTTAAAATAATGAGAAAAGTTAGGAAAGTCTTCTGATATGTCATAGACATTTACAGATCCACTACGTAACAAATCAATGATTCGTTCTTTTGAGAAATTTGAATTTGAAGACATACGATGCAACATTAGATAATCTGGAGATTTTACTTTAATCCGATTCCAGTTTCCATCTACAACAACAAACCCTTCCTTTTTGACATTATGCACTTGCCCATCATCTGATTGATTGAGTTGTATCGAAGCATTAATACAGTCGTCGAGACTTCTCAGTGGATATTCTTGTGGTCTTTCTATACCAATATTCACAGCATTTTCTATCCCGGTGATATTATTTCTAGTTCCAATATGATACAAATGAGCAGTAGGGTATTTTACAACAATCTGAGTTTCTGGACTAACCAGCTCAAACATAAAGGTAAAATTCTTATTCAAGATCGGTAGCCTTAATAAAATATCATTGTAATTATCAGCCCTTCTTATTACGTCAAGGAAACTTTCTTGTGTCATTTGGTTTGCAAGTGCGTTGTCTGCGTTTATCGTAGAATTAGTAGAAAACTGCCATTTTTCTGAGTACTCATTCCACCACAATTTGATGATACTACCGTCTACTTTATCCTGCACCCTTGCAGTGTTCCAATCTATTTCATCAGCGTAACTTTCATTATAATTACCAAATTTTCTAAATGGCCAACATACAACATTGCAGTCTTCAATATCAATTATTATCCCTCTCGCCTCTTGTACTATCGGATTTAAAAAATCGCAGTCAATCCCATAATTGAAAATAGCAAAAGGATATTCCTCTTTAATATTTATTCTATATTCTTCTATTAAAAGATCACGCCAGTTAGGGTGTTCATTAATAAAATTACAGATCTCAGAACTACAAGTAATACTCATCACCTCTTAATGTGCTGCGCGATCACACTCATGCATAATCATAATGTCTTGATACATATCTTCTCCAATTAACCTTTTATCACGTTCTCTTGCCTTTTCAGACTCTTTCCATGCAAGATACGGATGCATATGCCAATCGATTAATGAAGCAATGTACAAAATCCTATCTGTACTTTCTATTAAATCTTGTGAAAAACCACATAAGAATAAATAAGCGCCCGCATGATCGTGTCCATAATAATGTGCTTCGTCCGTCGTTTCGCCTTTTTGATTTATAAAAGTCTTAGTTATTAGCTTTCCTATATCATGGTTGTATAAAGCTGTACTTAAATTTTCAAATTGAAAACATGAGACTGCATCAATAAAATGATAAAGGAAATAATTCGCACTTTTTGTCATGTGCTTCATTAATGAATATCTGTGATGACTATTATCTTGTTCGAAAATTTCAGCGCTTTGTCTTAGTTTGACATATTCTTCGTCATAATTATATTCTTCATCTACAACAATTTTAATTTCATCCCAACCCTCATATCTCATGGGCACATTAAACTGTTTTAACATCTTATCAAAAACTTCTTCTGGAACTTTGCGTTCTCGATTCTTATTTCTTTCTTTGCAAACTTCAACAGGAATAACAAATAATACACATTTTTTATGACAATTATATTTCTTAATCTCGTCTAAAAATGCCTTGCGACGTTTCATACTCATATTCGTAGCATCATAAACGCACGATATTCCATTACTCACATCATCCTTAACTCTTTTATGTAACGTAGCGAATACATCTGTGTTTTTATCTTGTGCATTTTCATCACCAGTTAATTCTTCTCTAATAGCATCTGAAGAATGTATGTGATATCCCTTTGCTTTTAATGATTCTGCATATGTACTTTTACCGGAAGCCGGAAGACCTACTAGCATCATAAATTCTGTCATTAATATTTACCCCCATATGAAAGCGAGAATTCATCGGTT
>JFBN01432808.1_pt1 | contig 11395 bp, 10 predicted proteins | sample 768741 | NCBI WGS metagenome assembly JFBN01 (sample SAMN01983846, study PRJNA193217) | chicken gut metagenome | biome: terrestrial biome; isolation source: ceca of Broiler chicken | host: Gallus gallus | place: United Kingdom: England | collected 2010-09-07
TTAGCATAAATAGCAGATTGCAGCGTCAACAGCTCAAATTAAGTTCCTGCTGGAATTGGAAGGCACGAGCCAAATTTCAAACGTTTCGAGCCGTTGTACCGTCTATTTTTTCACGAAGGGCTACGAAGGCTTGCCCAGTGCAGCGTCAGCGAAACGTTAAAAAGTTTTCTTTTTGGTTCGTTTTTCTTTTGCTTTCCAAAAGAAAAATGAACAGCAAATAGAAGTTTTATACAGGAATATTTAGATAAACAGTTTCTGTTTTGGTAATTTTGCAGCGGGCAGCGGAGAGATTGGTTATATCTTTAATGGTATTTTCATCATTTTGCGGCAGTAATATGGAAATTGTCACTTTATCCGTATAATTTTTATCTTTAATGCGGACTTCTTTTTGGTGCAGGTAGTTTTCCAACGTGCCGAGCAGGGTGTAGTCCAGCTCCAAATCGTAACAGTTGAAAATGGATTTTTTTACGATAACGGAAGCTTCAAGACCGAGCGTGGCTGATTTGCCGTAAGCGCGGATAAGTCCGCCGGCCCCGAGTTTTATGCCGCCGAAATAACGCGTTACGACGACAGCGATATCACTGAGTTCGTTTTTCTTTAAAACTTCGAGAATAGGAACGCCTGCCGTGCCGCTCGGTTCACCGTCGTCGTTTGACTTCTGCGTGTCGCTGTGTTCGCCAATGATGTAAGCGTAGCAGTTATGCGTGGCATCAAAATGTTTTTTCTTTATCTCATTGATGAATTCCTGTGCCTGCGCTTCGTTTTCAACGTGGTTTACATAGGCGATAAAACGGGATTTCTGGATTTCCCATTCTGCTTTAGCATATCCGTCAACGGTTTTATATTCTAACATAAGTTCACCTCAAAAATTTTTGTCTGCTTACCTGTTATAAAGGCTCGATATTTTACTAACATAACGGGTATGCTTATATTATATAAAAATTGGGCCGTAAATTGAATTGAAAAAATTTTTTTACAAAATTTGTGTTTTTGTATGGTAAATTGAAGCGTTTTATAGTATTATTTTCATAACATAAATATTATCATCAAAAGAAAGGTTGTGTTATTAAGGAGATGAACAACAAACCTATAATGAATAGGGGTCTGAAGAACAGACATATACAGCTTATTTCTCTGGGAGGAATTATTGGCAGCTGTTACTTTTTGGGAACCGGCTATGTACTTGAACAAGCGGGACCTGCTTCAATACTTGCCTATCTGCTGGGCGGAATGGTGGTATTATGCGTAATGCTGTGTCTGGCTGAACTTGCAGTCGCTCAGCCTGTATCAAGTTCTTTTGTAACATATGCGAACGACCATATATCGCCGACGTGGGCGTGCGGTGTCGGTTGGGCATATTGGCTTAATTGGGTTGTTTATGTACCGGCAGAAATGATTGCCGCGGGGATAATAATGAACCAGTTTGTTCCAGAGGTCAGTCAGCTGTGGTGGGCTGTATCATTCGGATTAGTAGTGACGTTTATAAACCTATTCAGTGTAGGTAAGTTTGGTGAAAGTGAATTTTGGCTGTCTATTATAAAGATAACGGCGCTTATAGTTTTCAGTATCATTGCGTTTGCTATCTGCATGGGCTGGGCCGGCGGAACAGGTGAGCCTGTCGGCACGAAAATTCTGCTCGGCAGCGGCGGATTTGCGCCGCACGGCTATTGGGCGATTATCATGACAATGGTAATTATACTCGTTAATTTCCAGGGTTCGGAAATAATCGGTCTGGCGGCCGGTGAATGCAAGGACCCGGCAAAGAGTATTCCGATAGCGGTCCGCAATGTTACATGGAGAATTATCGCCTTATATATAATCCCGATTACACTGCTCATATCCATTTTGCCGTGGAATGAAGCTTCGCTTACGGAAAGCGTGTTTGCGGCGGCAATGCATCGTTACGGTTTTGATTATTTCGGTTATATGTTCGCTTTCGTAATTTTGACGGCGGCGATATCGTGTTCCAATTCCGGTCTTTACGGTGCGGGCAGAGCGCTGCACGGTCTGTCCAAACACGGCATGGCACCGCGTTTTCTGGGTAAACTAAATCACAACGGCATGCCGCAGAACTCCATTATCGTTTCTATCTGCGCCTGCTGGCTTGTAATTTTACTGTATACGATTGATACGAGCGAAACGGCTTATACGTATTTATTGGCCGTTTCCGGTTTCACGGGTGCAATGGCATGGATTTCAATCTGCTGGAGCCAGTATAACTTCCGCAAGAAAATGATGGCACAGGGAAGAGTGAATGAGCTGAAATACAAGACGCCGTTTTTCCCGTATGTAACGCTGATTGGCATCTGGGTGCAGGTATTCTGCCTGGTGGTAATCGCATTTACGGAAGAACTCCGCTCGACGCTGTATGTCGGTATCCCGATGATGGTCGTGCCGATGATTATTTTCCGGTTAAAACAGATGAAGGCGCAAAAAGCGGCTATTGTACGCAATAAAGGCGAATTATAAAAATAAAGCTGTACAGATTTTTCTGTACAGCTTTTTTAAACGGGAACTTTTTTTATGACAATATCTTCTACAGTTTTTTTTATACTAAATATATCTCTGCCGAAAGAAGCTTCAACAGCAGCGACAACGGCTCCTTCAACGAGCGGAGCATTAGCAATTTTTATTTTACTGATATCTTTATTGTCTTCATCGAGCATATCAATCACCATTTCGGTAGTTAGGACGGAGCTGCCTAAATCGGTGAGAATTAATACGCCTTCCGGGCCGTTTACTTTTTCGATGGCAGACTTTATTTTTTTCATATCTGTGCCTAATTTGCCGTCTGATGTGCCGCCTGCGGCGATGATTTTCAGCGCAGGGTCTGCCATTTGGAGAGCAAGCTCTTTAGTCCCGTCTGCAATAAGGGAGCTATGAGAAACGATTACAAGTCCAATCAAGTTAAGCACACCTTTATAATTTAATTCCATAAATAATGATATGTTATTTGCTTTTAAGTGTCAATCTAAATGGCGCTGTCTATAGCCGATTTATTATGAAAAAATATGGATAAATACTGTTGAAATGTGTTGCATAAGCCGTGAGGCGGTGGCATAATTGGAGGTGTATGGTTTTATATTTTTTTTCGGAGGAAACAGTTATGGTATTATCGGCGAAAATGAAATTAAAAATTTTTATTGCGGCATTAGTAGTGGTACTTATCGGCATAGGAGGAAGCATAGCATATTTCAATTTTTATGTTAAAACACCGGAATATACTTTAAACGCAGTACAAGAAGCAGTAGAAAATCATGATATAGACGAGTTTAACAAATATGTAGATGTGGATAATGTCGTAGCCGGAGTCACGGATAATATGCTGGATGCAATCATAGCGTCGCAGAATAATCTGCCGGAAGAGGCTAAAGTAGCCATGAACAGTTTGGCGACCATGTTTAAGGCACCGCTTGTTGCCAGCTTAAATGACGGACTGACCACTTTTGTAAAGACAGGCAGCTGGGAAGCGGCGGAAGATGTTAAAGACAGCCAGGGAGCAATGATTGATTCGAAAATGATTTTGGACCAGACCGGTTTAATGGGGCTCAGCTTTTCCGGGATTGACCATATCAATATGAATGAAGAAAACGGCACGGCGCAGGCAGGCGTGAAGGTGGAACAAAGTGAAATCGGCCAGCCATTCATTTTTGAAGTAACGCTGGAAGAACAGCCGGACGGTTACTGGAAAGTTGTCAGCGTAGATAATTTTGCCGATTTCATAAAAGCATTGCAGGCCGGACGGCAGAAATACATTGAAGATTATATAAATCAGACGGCAGCTTTACTGTCGGATAAGGAAAAGGTTTTGGCGGAAAATGAAGCTAAGCTGAATGCTTCGTTGAAGCTAGGTGTACTTGGCAATGACAAATCGCGTTTGGAAGTAAAAACATCCATAGAAGAAAATATCCTGCCGCAGTTAAAACAGTTGCAGACAGCTTTGCAGGAAGTTGAAGTACCGAAAGCGGCGGAAACGTTGCACAACCTGCAGCTAAAAGCATGTGAAAGCAAAATCGCTTATTACGAAAATTACGCTAAATGGCTGGAAAATAAGGATATAAAAACATTGCGCGAAGCTACGGACAATATGAAAAAAGCAAAAACAATGGAACATGAAGCGCAGCTTCTGAAAAACAGAATACAGGGTCAATTACAATAAATTCTTATAGAGAGCAGTTTGAAACTGCTCTTTTTTATTGAGTGCATTCTTGTCGAACGTATGTTTATATTCTATAATAAGGGGCGAGGTGAATTTATTCATGATGAAAAAAGAAGAGAAAGTATTACTGTATAATTTTAAAGATAAAGACGAATTTACGGCATTGAAATCACTGCTTGAAAATATGAAGATAAATGTTATTTCGGTTGACGAGACGGCATATCAGCAGAAAGTCGGCTATTTGTTCGGTTTGAAAGGCTTCAGTGAAAATCGCAGTGAAGAAGGAGATTTTGCTTTTAATTATGAACTGATGATGTTTCATAATTTTACTAAAAGCCGATTGGATGCCGTTTTGAAAAAAATGCGGGAACAGAATTTGAAAGTGCCGGTCTGCAAAGCCGTCGTTACTTCGTTTAACCGTTTCTGGACATTGCGCCGCGTTTGTGAAGCTATGGAAAAAGAACATCTTTCCATGCGTAAAGATGAACGATAAAAGAAAGGTGAATATTGTTGAACGATAAAAATGTCCGGTCAAAGAACACCATACCGAGAAATGACGAACCGACCAGATTTTTGACGAAAGAGGAAATGGAACAGCTGGAACAGGGAACGTTTCAGCAGATTAAATCTGATACGGAAACAGTGCAGAAAAAACCGGCTAATATAAAAATAGAAGAACTGCCGCCTAAAAAAGAGCCGCAGTTGGAACGCAAAGTGAAGCTGAAAACGAGACTGAAAAAATACATTAAGCGTTTGTGTCTGGCGGCGGTGTTCATTGCTGCGGGTGTAGCAGGTTTTTATCTGTCATTTTCATGGAGTCTGCATAATCAAAGCCAGCAGAATGCTAAGGAATATGATGTGAAACAGCTGGAGCAGAGACAGCAGAAACTCAGCGAGCAGCAGACGGATTTGGAAAATGAACTGTCTCGTCTGGAACGGGAAAAAGATGAGCTGTCCAGGCAGCATGAAGAAATTACGCAGGAAAAATCCTTTTTAGCAGAAATGCTGGATAAAATCACCGGCAAGGACGAAGATGATAAGGCAAAAGCGGAGGATTTGCAGACGCGCATAACGGAACTGGAACAGACGCTTCATGATATAAATCTGCAGCTGGATGATTTAAAGGGTGTAGAAAATCAGGTAAAGGATTTGAAAATGATAGCCGAGCAGGAACTGACCGAGCATAAAGATATTATAGAAACGGTTGAAATTCAGGCACGAAATATAATAAATGACTTTTTGAACAGATAGTTCATAATTTATAAGGACAGAACGCGCGACAGTTCTGTCCTTTTTGTATACAGAAAAACTATGCAATACAATAAATTGAAAAGCTTATATGTGCAAGGTAAGCGATAGTTAGGAATATTGATGTTAATCTATAATGTGCTATTTGATTTTTTATGAAATAATATGCTGTTAATTACATAAAAATAATATATTTAATTTTTAAATTATTTTAAAGTCTTTGTTGTACAAGGTTTTGTTTAAAGTATACATTTTGGAAATGTGTATAAATATATTGACATGTAAGTAACATGTTTATATAATGTAAATTGCACTTTTTAAATAAATGTATAAAAATAAATACATTTGTCTTTTGTTTTAAAATGACGACAGCAGAAATGCTAAATATTTACTGTGTATAACGTATTGTTTTGGAGGCGATTATTTTGTGTAGAATAGGTTCAATAAAAAGTAAAGTACCTGTTAGCCCGGCAAAGGCTCTGAAATTGATGATTCCGCAGCAGGAAGGTCATGACAATTCAGGATTTGCTATGGTAATGAAAGATTTGTATGGTATTTTTTCCGATTACAAGGATAAGCCTCTGCTTTCACTTGCCTGCACGCAGCGCGGCGCTGAAATGGTTGAAGAATACATGGACAGCCATAACTTTGTACAGCTGGCGGAATGGATACCGGTGCCGAACAAACAGCCGGGACTTGATATTCAGGCTATGCCGTATTATATTTTCCGCAATTACGATTATCCGGAATACTACCGTGATAAATCGGAGGAAGAAAAAGGCGAACTGCTGCTTGATACGAGACTGGCTCTGCGCAAGATGCTGGAAGAGTCCGGCGACGGATTTGTATATTCTTTCTGGCCGGATGTACTTACATTAAAAGAAATTGGTGACCCTGCTGATATTGCTACATATTTCCATTTATGGAATGAAAACGGTTGTTTACTCGCTAAAAACATTGTGGCACAGTGTCGTCAGAATACGAATTACGATATTGTCCGTTATGCGGCGCATCCGTTCTTCCTGCAGGGATATACGCTTTGTGCCAACGGTGAAAATACATTTTTTACAAAAAACAAGGAATTCCAGAAATCACTGCATCGCGGTTATATCGGTTTTGAGTCCGACTCGCAGAATTTCCTGTATACACTTCATTATGTTCTGCATGAACTTAAATGGCCGATTGAATACTATAAACATGTTATAACGCCGCTTCCGTTTGAAGAAATCGACAAACGTCCCGATAAGGAAGTATTGACGGCTATCCGTCAGTCGCTGGCTAATCTGGAAATCAACGGTCCGAATACGATTATCGCTAATCTGCCTGACGGCCGCATGATGACCTGCTGCGACTCGAAAAAACTGCGTCCTGTCGTTGTCGGCGGCGATGAAAATATGGTGGCAATATCTTCGGAAGTATGCGGTATTAATGAAATCCTGCCGAACAGGGATATGAGCAAAGATATCTATCCGAATGAACGTGAAGTTGTAGTAATAACCAATGACCTGGAGGTTCAAAGATGGAAGCAGTAAGAACACAAGATATAAGCGTAAATGACTTAAACTGGAAAATAGAATACGATATGAACCGCTGTACGATGTGCGGCAGCTGTCTTGCCACTTGCACGTTCCATGCGATAGAAGCCAACGTGTTGCGCGTTGACAAAACTACTTCCGACAGTGTGTTTCCTGAACCGAAACATACGCATAAAGCCGTACCGGTGATAAAACAGATTAAAACGCTTGCCAATGCCTGTGTTGGTTGCGGCATGTGCGAAAAAGTCTGCCCGAATGGTGCCATCCGTCCGGTAAGAAATGTTGATACGAGAAAAACACTGCTTTCCCGCGACAACGGACCGATTAAACGCGGCGGCCGTACGAATTTGAATGCGCAGAGAACGCTTGACAGTATTGTAGTCGGCCGTATCTCTCAGATGACTGACCCGTCGCTTGACTCCCAGCGCCATACTTTTGATATCCGTGCGCCGTTCGGCCGTGTGCTTCCGGCAAAACAGCTGCCGTTTAAAATGGAAAACGGCAAACTCGTTATGGACCATAAAGCACCGCCGGTCAGATGGATTTATCCGCTCATTTTCTCCGATATGTCCATCGGCGCTCTTTCCACACGCGCGTGGGAAGCTGTAGCACTGGCGTGTGCTTATCTGAATGAAAAATGCAATATTCCAATCCGTATGAGTTCCGGTGAAGGCGGTATGCCGATAAAACTACTGGAATCGGATTATTTAAAATACATGATTTTACAGATTGCTTCCGGTCACTTCGGCTGGAACAGAATTGTTAAGGCTCTGCCGAGAATGAAAGTTGACCCGGCCGGTGTGCTGATTAAAATCGGTCAGGGGGCAAAACCGGGCGACGGCGGTCTGCTGCAGGCGGCTAAAGTTGCCGAACACGTTCAGGCAATCCGCGGCGTACCGAAAGCGACGCTTTCTTCTCCGCCAAACCATCAGGGTCTTTATTCCATTGAAGAATCCGTGCAGAAAATGCACTTATCCATGAATGCGGCATTCGGTTTCAGAGTACCGGTAGCGATAAAATGCGCAGCGTCCGCTACTTCCGTATCCGTATATAATAACCTGCTGCGCGACCCGTATAAAATCTGCGGCGGTTTCTTCATTGATGGTATTCAGGGCGGTACAGGCGCAGCGAATGAAATTTCACTTGACCATACCGGACATCCTGTCGTTTCCAAAATCCGCGACTGCTATCTGGCAGCTGTAAAACAGGGTCTGCAAGGTCAAATTCCGCTTTACGGCGGCGGCGGTATCGGTATGACGGGCAATGCGGCAGCCGATGCCTTCAAGATGATTTGCCTTGGTGCTAACGGAGTATTCTGCGGCAAGATTTTAATTCAGCTGCTCGGCTGTATCGGTAATGAACACGGCCGCTGCAATGCCTGCAATACGGGTAAATGCCCGACGGGTATCTGCACGCAGGACCCGCGCCTTGTTAAACGTCTTGATATTGATAAAGGTGCGCAGAAAATTGTCGATTACGTTCTGGCTTTTGATGCGGAACTGAGAAAACTCATGGCTCCTATCGGCAACTCGTCGCTTCCGGTAGGCAGAAGCGATGCACTCGTTTCGACAGATAAAGCTGTTGCCGATAAACTTGGTATTCAGTATGTATGCTAATTGGTGAGGAGGAAAAGACAGATGTTTACAATAGATACTTTAGTCGGACATGAACGTATGTCCACCCAAGATTTGCTCCTTGCTATCGGTGCAGCTGTAGCCAAAGGAGAAACTGAATTTGAAATACATGCCTCCGGTCAGCATGATATCGGCGGACCGCTTTGGCATCCGGAAGGCAAAAAATTATTTTTCCATGTAACAAATGCCGGTCAGCGTGTCGGCTGCATGTGTCTGGATAATACGGAAATAGTTGTAGATGAGTCTTCGTCCGCCGACGTGGGTTGGCTCAATGCCGGCGGTAAAATAACGGTGCGCGGTGATGCCGGTGATACGGCAGGCCACTGCTCCGCCGGCGGCAAAATATATATCGGCGGCCGCGCTGGTACGCGCTCCGGTTCGCTTATGAAACACGACCCGCTGTATGAAGAACCGCAGCTGTGGGTACTTAAAAATGTAGGTTCTTTCTCATTCGAATTTATGGGCGGCGGTAAAGCCGTAGTCTGCGGTGTCGACAGTGATGAGTTTGACAGTGTGCTCGGTGAACGTCCATGCGTCGGCATGGTTGGCGGTACGGTATATTTCCGCGGCAAGATTGACGGATATCCGTCCGATATCCGCTTAAAAGATTTGACGCAGGAAGATATCGCTTTTCTCGATAATAATATGGATGAATTTCTTTCTTCCATCGGCAGAGAAGAACTGCGCGGCGAATTGTCCAAATGGGAAGAATGGCATAAATTAGAACCGCTTACTTTTGAAGAAAAACAGATGGTAGCCAATAAACAGCCGGATATTAAATCCTTCCGCCTGAATGAATGGATAAAAGGCGGTATGTTCAGCGACGTTGCCGTGGATGATTTTGTCGTAAATCCTACAGTCGTAACGGGTCTGTACCGTCAGAGAGTGCCGCAGTGGGAAAACAGCAAATTCGCTGCTCCGTGCGAATTCAACTGTCCGTCCAATATTCCGACGCAGAAACGATATAATTTAATCCGTCAGGGCAAACTGGACGAAGCTATTAATCTCGTTCTGGAATATACGCCGTTTCCAGGTTCTGTCTGCGGCAGTGTATGTCCTAATCCTTGCATGGATAACTGTACGCGAAGCAGTATTGATGAAGCTGTACAGATTGGGCCTCTCGGCTATCTTTCCGCTTTTACGAAAGTTGAACCGCCGAAGGTTAAAACGGGCAAGAAAATTGCCGTTATCGGCGGCGGTGTAGCCGGTTTGTCGGCAGCATGGCAGCTGGTGCGCAAAGGTCACGACGTAACGGTTTACGATGATGATAAACATATGGGCGGTAAATTAGAACAGGTTATTCCGCGCGCCCGTCTGTCGCATGAACTGCTGCAGTCGGAACTTAAACGCATTGAGGATATGGGCGTAAAATTTGTGCCGGAATGTAAAGTTGACGCGGCAAAATTCGCTCAGATAAGAAGTGAAGCAGACGCTGTTGTCGTAGCAACAGGCGGTCATAAATCCCGTTTCTTCAACTGGGAAGGCAAAGAAAAACTCGTCATGGGTCTGCAATTTTTGAAAGCGGTAAATCGCGGCGACAATCCGAAAGTCGGCAAGCACGTAATCGTAATCGGCTGCGGCAATGCCGGTATGGATACGGCGCGCGGCGCTTACGATATGGGGGCAGAAACGGTTACCTGCATCGACGTGCAGAAACCGGCCGCTTTTGATGAAGAAATCGAATATATTGAAAGCCGCGGCGGTAAACTTATCTGGCCGTTCATGACGACAAAGATTACTGACGAAGGTATTTATGATGATAAAGGACGCTTCGTACCGGGCGATATGGTGCTCGTATCCATCGGTGAAGCGCCAATTCTCGATTATCTGCCGCAGGACGACAGCATTAAGAAATTCCGCGACTGGCTCGTGCCAAGCAGCGATGCTTCTGTTTTAGACGGCGTATTTGCAGCCGGCGACGTAATCAAACCGGGTCGTTTGACTGATGCTATCGGCTCCGGTCAGAAAGCAGCTTATTATGCTGATGCTTACGTAATGAATAAAGAAGTAGCTCCGTTCCCGGAAAAACAGCAGATTAATAAAGACAATCTGCATAAAGCATATTTTGACAAATGCCATCACTGCAAAATCGGCGAACCGAAAGATGACGTATCGCGCTGCATAAGCTGCGGAACGTGCCGTGATTGCGAAACTTGTCTTGAATCGTGTCCGGAAAAAGCAATTTCCCGCATTCAGCATTTAGACGGCAGTTTTGAATACGTTTCCGATGATAAAAAATGTATCGGCTGCGGTATCTGTGCCGGTGTATGCCCGTGCGGTATCTGGACGCTTAAGGACAACCCCGAAAAAATTCAGATGTATAGAACGAAAGCAGAATAAATTTGACAATAAAAAGCTATCTGTTATACTTGACAGATAGCTTTTTTGCTGAAAATATTAAGGAAGTGAAATGAAAAAATGAAAAAACCGTTGATGATAAAACTGCTGATTTTATGTGTGCTGCTCGTTGTCGGTGCTGTATTTCAGATTTTAGAAGTACCGCAGCTTTTAGAGGAATTCGTAAAATTTGCCGCCGTAATCGTAGCGCTTGTTATGATAAAACAGATATTTGATTACCTACACGAAAAAAGAGAATAGAATTGTTCATTTTTCTTTGAAAGCAAAGAAAAACGAACCCAAAAGAAACCTTTTAACGTTTCGCTATCGCTGCACTGGGCGAGCCTTCGTAGCCCTTCTTTATAAACAGATAATACAACAGTTCGAAACGTTTGGAATTTGGCTCGAGCCTTCTATTCTCAGCAGGAACTAAAATCTGAGCTGTTGACATTATAATTCGCTACTCATGCTAAATTTTTGTC
>JFBN01305929.1_pt1 | contig 11376 bp, 10 predicted proteins | sample 768741 | NCBI WGS metagenome assembly JFBN01 (sample SAMN01983846, study PRJNA193217) | chicken gut metagenome | biome: terrestrial biome; isolation source: ceca of Broiler chicken | host: Gallus gallus | place: United Kingdom: England | collected 2010-09-07
TTCATGTGTTTTACGACATACCGCGACGGCGTAAATTTCTCGTAAAAACATCCGAGTTGGCCGCGCAATATCTGCGGCGCGCGCTTTTTGACCTGCCAAAGCAGGCGCGGGTCGAAAGATTGCAAGGCAAATTCTCCCTTGTAATCTTTTAAGGGGCCGAGTACCTTGCAAACGAGTTCTTTGCGCCTGCCGCTCGGCTTTAATTCTATGAGCAGGGGGATTTTTCCGCCGATAAATTGCAAAAATTCGGCAAAGAGCGGGATGCGCTCGCCTGTGCCGCCGAGCGTCAGTTCGGAAAGTTCATCTGCCGTCATATCGTCGGTTTTGCCTTTTTCGCCCGTCATGCGGAAAAGATCGTCGTCGTGGAAGAGGATAAGTTTTCCGTCGCGCGTGAGCCGCACGTCCGTTTCGACGGCGTAGCCCTCCTGCATCGCGCGGGAAAATGCGGCGTAGGAGTTTTCGGGTATTTTCTGTTCGGCGTCGTGCAGGCCGCGGTGGGCGATCGGCGTGGTGAGGAGAAAACTGTCTTTCGGAATGCGCATAAAAGTTCTCCGCTAAAAAATTCAACGAAAATATTATACCACCGCCGCGGTGAAATGGCAATTTAATTGCCAAATTTTAATTTTTTTACTATAATAGTAGGCGGATCAAATGCAATTTCAGCAAAAACGGAGCAAGGCATGGCGAAACCCGATAAAAGGATCAGAAATTTTTGCATCATAGCGCATATCGACCACGGCAAAAGCACGATTGCCGACCGCATCATGGAGCTTACGGGACAGGTCTCGAAAAGGGATATGGAAGATCAGCTTCTCGACTCGATGGATCTCGAACGCGAGCGCGGTATCACCATAAAGCTCACGCCTGTCAGGATGTTTTACAACGCCGACGACGGGCAGGAATACGAGTTCAACCTTATCGACACGCCGGGGCACGTCGACTTCACTTACGAAGTTTCGCGCTCGCTCGCCGCGTGCGAAGGGGCGATACTCGTCGTCGACGCGACGCAGGGCATCGAGGCGCAGACGCTGGCAAACGTATACCTCGCGCTGGAAAACGACCTCGAGATCATTCCCGTCATCAACAAAATAGACCTTCCTTCGGCGGATATCGATGGGACGAAAAAGGAAATAGAGGACGTCATAGGGTTGGACGCGTCGTATGCGCCCTGCGTTTCCGCAAAAGAGGGTACGAATATCAAAGATATTCTGGAGGCCATCGTCGCGCACGTTCCGCCCCCCGACGGGGACACGGAAGCGCCGCTCAAAGCGCTGATCTTCGACAGCTATTACGACAATTATAAGGGCGTCATCCTGTTCGTCCGCGTCAAGGACGGCTGTGTGAAAGTGGGCGACCTGATAAAAACGTTCCGTTCCGACAAACAGTACGACGTGACGGAGGTCGGCGCTTTCAGCCCGAAACTTGCGCCCAAAGAAATTTTGCGTGCGGGCGAGGTCGGCTATATCGCGGCGAGCATCAAGTCCATTCAGGACGTGGCGGTCGGCGATACGGTGACGAATGCGCTCCTTCCCGCGGCTGAACCTTTGCCCGGATATAAAAAGGTGCAGCCCGTCGTGTTCTGCGGTATCTATCCTTTGGACGGCAGTAAGTTCGGCGATTTGAAGGACGCGCTTTTGAAGCTGCAGCTCAACGACGCGGCGCTCATTTTCGAACCGGATACGTCCGTCGCGCTCGGGTTCGGTTTTCGTTGCGGTTTTTTGGGGCTTTTGCATATGGAGATCATACAGGAGCGCATCGAGCGCGAGTTCAACCTCGAGATCATCACGACCGCGCCGAGCGTTTCGTACAAAGTGCATAAAACGGACGGGGAAGAGCTGTTTGTGGACAACCCGTCGCACCTGCCCGAACAGACGGACATCGAATACATGGAAGAGCCGATCGTGAAAGCGGAGATCTACTCTCCGCCCGAATATATCGGTTCGATCATGGATCTTTGCCAGGACAAACGCGGCGTGTTCAAAGACATGACCTACCTCGACGAAAAGCGGGTAAAGCTTTTGTACACCTTGCCGCTGAACGAAATTATTTACGACTTTTTCGATCAGATAAAATCGCGCACGCGCGGCTATGCGAGTTTCGATTACGAACTCATCGGATACGAGAAGAGCGAACTCGTAAAATTGGACATCCTGCTCAACGGCGACGTGTGCGACGCGCTTTCCATGATCGTGCATAAAGACAGGGCTTACCCGCGAGGCAGGGAACTTGCGGAAAACCTGAAAGAGGCGATCCCTCGCCAGCTTTTTGAAATTCCCATTCAGGCGGCCGTAGGGGGAAAGATCATCGCGCGCGAAACGGTGAAGGCCGTCCGCAAAGACGTGCTTGCAAAGTGTTACGGCGGCGACATCACCCGCAAGAAGAAGCTGCTCGAAAAGCAGAAAGAGGGCAAAAAGCGGATGCGCAGCATCGGTTCGGTGGAAGTGCCGAGCGAGGTGTTTATGTCGATATTAAAGACGAATAAATAAAGTTTTTAAAGTATTATGTTTGACATAATACAAGAAAAATCCGGTTGGGAATCGGTTTGGTGAGAGGTAAAAATTATGATCAAAGCGGTCGTATTGGATTTTTACGGCACGATCGTCGAGGAAAGCTACGGGCTTCTCGATAAGATCGCCGATATATTTATCGGGCACGGCGCGGGGGCGGAACGCGCGGAAGTCGCGGCGATGTGGTGGCCGTATTTTCGGGAAAAGTGTGAACGTGCGCACGGAAAGGATTTTCGTTTGCAGAAAGAGATCTATCCCGAAGTGTTCCGCGATATGGCGGCAAAGACGGGGGCTTGCGGGCTTGATTTTTCAGAACTCGCGCAAATGGTCGTTCGGTTTGCGGCGCGTGCGCCGATGTTTGCCGATGCAGCCGGGTTTCTTTCGGAATGCCCGTTGCCGTATTACATCCTGTCCAATATCGACAATGCGGAATTGGCAAAAGTTCTTTCGGCACACGGGTTGAAACCTTGCGGCGTGTTTACGAGCGAAGATGCGCGCGAATATAAACCGCGCAAAGGGATATTCGAAAAGGGGCTGAAAAAATTCGGGCTTTCGGCAGACGAGGTTGTCTACGCGGGCGATTCTTATGTGAACGACTATCTCGGCGCGCAGGGCGCGGGGATCTTATCCTTTTGGCTGAACAGAAAGAATGAGCCTGTGCCCGCGGGCGTGCGTGCGATTCCGGATTTATACGCGCTTTTGCCCGGGTTGGCAAAATTGTAATGCGCGGTTCGGTCTTGCGAATAAAAAATGCGGAGCGTGGCTGAGCATGGATACAGTGTATCGCAATCCGAAAAATAAAAACTTTTTTCAGCTCGTTTACGATGCCGTGCGAAAGATCCCCGAGGGCAAAGTCGCAAGCTACGGGCAGATCGCGCGGCAGTGCGGCAGTCCGCGTTCTTCCCGTGCGGTGGGGTATGCTCTGCACGTCAATCCGTTCCCCGGCGTCGTGCCGTGCCACAGGGTGGTGAACCGCGAGGGCAGGCTTGCGCCCGCCTTTGCGTTCGGCGGCGCGGGCGTGCAAAAGAGCCTTCTGGAAGCGGAGGGCGTGGAAGTTTTTGAATGCGGCGGATTCTATTTCGTCGACATGAAAAAGTTTCGTTGGATGCCTGAAAAGTGTGAAATTGAATAGAAATCAAGTACTATGCGTGGCATAATCTAATAAATATGTCAAAAAAGAGGACTTATGGCGGGAATTTATATCCATATACCCTTCTGCAAATCGAAGTGCCGCTACTGCGACTTTACTTCTTATCCCGGCAAAATCGGTTTTGCCGAGGCGTACATGGCATGTGTCTACAAAGAGATGAAGTTGCGGGCGGATGACTTGAAGGGCAAAGTTTTCGATACCGTCTACTTCGGCGGGGCCACGCCGTCGGTGATAGACGAAAAGCTCATCGTCGGGTGCATGAATCAGATACGCAAGTGTTATCTGCTTGCAGACGGCGCGGAGGTGACCATAGAGATCAACCCCGGCACCGTGACCAAAGAGAAGATAGAAACGTATAAGCGTGCGGGCATCAACCGTTTTTCCGTCGGGTTGCAGGCCGCGTCAGACAAATTGCTCGAAGAGATCGGCAGGGCGCATACCGTCGCGGATTTCGTAGAGGCGTGTAAACTTCTCAAAGGTGAAAACTTCAATGCTGATATCATGATCGGGTTAAAGGGGCAGACTTTTTCGGATGTGGAAAAGGCGGTCAGGCTCGTGAATGATTGCGGCGCGAAACATATATCGATGTATGCGCTCACCCCCGAGGACGGCACACCCATGTATTCCGACTATCTGAACGGCGACCTGCCCGACTCCGACGAGGTGGCGGAAATGTACGAAAAGGCGTATAAGCTCATCGAGACGCTCGGGTATAAGCGGTATGAAGTTTCCAACTTTGCCGAAGAGGGGTATGAATCGCGCCACAACCTGAATTATTGGCACAGGGGCGAATATATCGGGTTCGGCGTGGCTGCAAGCTCTTTCATGGCGGGCAGGCGGTTCACCAACACGCGCGATTTAGACGATTATATCAAGTGCATCCTGACAGACCACTATCCCGTGGTGGACAACGAAGAGATAACCGAAGAGGACGCGAAGTTTGAAAAAGTGATGTTGGCGCTGCGTACTGCGGAAGGATTGGACGAGGCGGAATATAAAAAGCAGTTCGGCAGCGAATTTTACCGTGATTTTGAGGAAGCCATCAAAAAAAATATCCGCTTTCTTGAAAAAACGGAGAAGGGGCGCATACGCATCAAAGACGAATATCTGTATGTGCAGAATCAGATATTGGTAGATTTTTTACAATAAATATTTATAAGGAGAGAGAAGATGATGAAAAAAATAGCAACCTCAATAATGGCAATGATATTGGCGGGGGTAAGCATTCTCGGCATCAGCGGGTGCCTCTCGACGTTTGATTTTAAAGACGAATTTATATGGGAAGGAGATTTTGCCTATCACGAGATGTACGACGGAAATTATTCGGTGCTTGACTTGACGGAACAAGGTAAACAAAAAAGTGTTTTGTATATACCGGCTTATTTCAGAGATGGTATTGTAACGTGTACAAGAGAAGTGCATTTTGGAGAGGTGGATGAGGTAGGCTATTCTTTGAATATAGGACATAAAGAGAAAGTATATTTTCCTTTTAGCCATCGAAGTTATTATGGCGATATGTTTTTTAGTTATGGTTATGCAGACAAAGGATTTTTTGTAAACAATTTAGAATACTATTTGGATAATATAGTAAAAGAAGCATTACCATATTGGGGGAATAGTGAAAATATACGTCAATATTATATTACACTGAAATTGTTTAATATTTTATATCGAAAATTACATGATTATCAAGCAAACTATTCATCAGTAAAGTTTAATATTAAAAATAATTATATGGTATCAATGAAAGAGAAAAATATAGAAACGCAAATTTATGTAGCCAATACCTCATATATGTTCAATTATGAGGGAGAACCGAATGAAGGGTATTTTTTCATCAATGATTTTGAGAGGGGTGGAGTGATAGAAGATACTCCGTACGAACCGCGCAGGGAAGGAGATACTTTTGCGGGATGGTATAAAGAACCGGAATGCATCAACGCATGGGATTTTTCAAAAGACACACTTCCCGCGGCAGAATATGACGAAGAGGGAAATCTGCTGTTCGTTGAAACAAAATTATATGCTAAGTGGAATATCGCCGTATAGAAAGTACTGTGCGAGATATAAACGGTAAAAATAAGAGGCAAGGGAGCCGTGTCCCTTGCCTTTTTGCATATGTCGGGTTTTTTGTACGTTAAGGCCGCTTTGTGGCGAGAACTTCGCCCGTGTCTGCATCGGTAAGAAAGGCAAGGCAATTGCCCGAGCGGTCTATAAACCCTACATAATAATAGCGGTTTTCGCCCTGTACCATAAAGCGGACGTAAATTTCTCCGTTGAATTTTTCTCCCGAAAAAGTTTGCAGCTCGTCTTTCCCGCTTTCGCTCACTTTGTTCAAAAGATCGGAAAGCGCAAGCCCGCCCTGCGCGCGTTCGGCTTTGAACGTGTATACGGGCGCGCCTTCGCCCTCGGTCGCGATCGTAAAGTTGAGCGATTCTTCGTCGGGACAGCCGCTTTCGGAAAATATAAACTGCTGTTTTACGCTGTCGTAATTCATTTCTCCGCCGCGCGTTTTTCCGCCCGCTTCAAAAGTCAGCGTGTAAGTCAGGGTATTGTCGGGCAGGGACGCCCGGACTTCGAAAACTTCGCCCGTTTCGGCGGGTACGCCGTCGGCGGCGTAGGGGTATTCGCGTTCGGAGCAGAATGCCGTGAGAGACGCGCCGTCCGCTTCGGCGGTATAGATCGCGCTACGGTATTCGGAAACGCGGGATGTTAGCCCGTCCTGCGAGCAGCCGTAAAAGAGCAGAAGGACTGCGGGGGTGCAAAGGAGCAGGCAGAGTAATTTTTTCATGCGGTAAACCTCGTTTTTTTGCGGCGCGGCGGAAATGCTCGGCGCGCTTTTTTTGTTTTATTTTATGCGTGCGTTTGCGGTCATTATGTGTGAAAGCGGAATATTTTGTGTGAGGCGGGAAGTTTTTTTGCTCATGCAGTTGATTTTTTCACCCGCGTGTGGTAAAATAAATCAAATTAAAGGATAAACTGCGCGCCTTGAAATGCGCGGAGATCGCTGCGGAGACAAAATTGGGAAAACTCATAGCAAAGACGGCGGGGATCACGCTCGCCTGTCTTGTGGCACTGATTTTAATATTGTTCGGCGTTTTTACCATCTTTTTCCCTTCCGTCATGGTGGAGATCACCGACTTTTGCGGGATGGAAAAGGCGAGCGCGCGATATGCCGTTTCCGTATATACCCGCTCCAACGACATCGACGATCTTGCCGACGTGGTGGAGCGCGCTTACTATGCGGAAAGTTGGTCGATCGCCGCGGATTACGGGGAAAGGCTTTCCGCTCGCGAAGATTTCGAGTCGTATTGCAAAAAAGCGGACGCGAGCGCAAACGCAAAGCCGGGCGGTTATGCGCAGTTTACGGCGGGTCTGATCGCGGTTTCGCAGTACAAGCTCGGCAATAATGCGGAGGCTTTGGAGGCGGCGCTCACGCCGAACAGGCAGTCTTTTACCGAAAACAACGCGGCGGTCACGCTTGCCATGACGGTCATTGCGGACGGCGACAAAGATTTTGCGTCGGAAATATTGGGGGAACTGCGCGGGCTTTTGGAAAATATAAATTTTGACATGGAAGCGGATATAACCAATTTGGAAACTCTGATTTCCGTTGTCGAATCTTATTGCCAGAGTCAGGCGTAAAATTGAATCCGGGTTTTATTTTACACGAAATACAGATAAAGAAAAGGAGAATGCGTATGAACAAGATTGTGAAAGAAGGCCTGACTTTTGACGATGTTTTGCTGATCCCCGCGGCTTCGGACGTATTGCCGAGCGGAGTCGACCTGCATACAGGCCTTACGGACGAACTCAGGCTCAACATCCCGCTCATGAGTTCGGCCATGGATACCGTCACCGAAAGTAAACTCGCCATTGCGCTCGCCAGGGAGGGCGGCATAGGCATTATCCATAAAAACATGACCATCGAGGAACAGGCCTCGCAGGTCGATAAAGTAAAGCGCAGCGAACACGGCGTCATCACCGACCCGTTTTTCCTCGCGCCCGACAATTCGGTCAGGGAAGCGGTCGCGCTCATGGAGCGTTATAAAATAAGCGGCGTGCCCATCACCAAAAACGGCAAACTCGTGGGCATACTCACCAACCGCGACCTTCGCTTCGAATCCAATTACGATCAGCCCATCGACAACGTGATGACCAAGAAAAATCTCGTCACCGCGCCCGTCGGCACCTCTTTGGAGGAAGCGCAGAAAATTCTGGGCAAACACAGGATCGAAAAACTCCCGATCGTGGATAAAGACGGGTATCTCAAAGGCCTCATCACGATCAAAGACATAGAAAAGAGCATTCAGTACCCTAACTCCGCGCGCGACAAAAACGGCAGGCTTCTCGCGGGTGCGGCGGTCGGCCGCGCGCCCGATACCATGGAACGCATCGCCGCCCTCGTTTCGGCAAAGGTCGACGTCATCACCGTCGATACGGCGCACGGGCATCAGCAGGGCGTGCTCGACGAGGTAAAGGCGATCAAGGCGAAATTTCCGAACCTTCCCGTCATTGCGGGCAACGTGGCGACCGCGGAAGCGACGAAAGCGCTCATCGACGCGGGCGCGGACGTCGTAAAAGTGGGCATCGGCCCCGGTTCTATCTGCACCACGCGCGTCGTGGCGGGCATCGGCATGCCCCAGCTCACGGCGATCATGGACTGCGCGGAGCAGGCGGACAAGATGGGCAAGCGCATCATTGCGGACGGCGGCATCAAGTACAGCGGCGACATCGTGAAGGCGCTCGGCGCGGGCGCGTCCGTCGTCATGATCGGCAGCCTGTTCGCGGGAACGCTGGAAAGCCCCGGCGAGATCGAAATTTACCAGGGCAGGAATTTTAAGGTTTACAGGGGCATGGGCTCGCTCGGCGCGATGGCTGCGGGCGGCAACGACCGTTACTTCCAGGAAAGCGCGCGTAAATTCGTGCCCGAGGGCGTGGAAGGTAGGGTGCCTTACAGGGGCAAACTTGCTGACATCGTGTATCAGATGCTCGGCGGCATCCGCGCAGGCATGGGGTACTGCGGCATGCACACGATCGACGAAATGCGCAAAAAAGCGCAGTTCGTGCGCATAACCAATGCGTCCCTCATCGAGAGCCACCCGCATGACATTTCCATCACGAAGGAATCACCCAATTACAGCCCGAGAGGCCTGTAAAAAGCAATGCAATGTACCGCGTTTTTTGCGGTACATTCTTTTGTAACGAAAGAAATACGGCCGCCGCCCGTGCGGAAGGCGGCGCTTACTTTCAGCGGAAACGGAGAACGACATGAAACACGAAAAAGTTCTGGTATTGGATTTCGGCGGGCAGTACAACCAACTCATCGCGCGGCGCGTGCGCGAACTGGGCGTGTACTGCGACCTTCTGCCGTTTGACATGAGCATAGAAAAAATCAAAGAATACGCGCCTATCGGCATCATCTTTACGGGCGGGCCGAACAGCGTATACGAGGCGGGCGCGCCCGACGTGCCTGCGGAAATATTTTCGCTCGGCATTCCCGTGCTCGGCATTTGTTACGGTTGCCAGCTCATCGCGCATAAATTGGGCGGCAAGGTGGCGCACGCGGACACGCGCGAGTACGGAAAGAGCGAAATAGAGTATAAAAAGAGCGCTCTGTTCGATGGCGTGACCAAAAACAATATCTGCTGGATGAGCCACACCGACTATGTGAGCGAAGTGCCCGCGGGGTTTGCGGTTTCGGCAACGACGAAAACCTGCCCCGCCGCCGCGTTCGAGAATGCGGAGAGGAAAATTTACGGCATCCAGTTCCATACCGAGGTGCACCACACGCTCGAAGGGGAAAAGATACTCAGAAACTTCCTTTACGGCGTCTGCAAGGCGAAAGGCGACTGGACGATGGCGAACTTCGTGGACGAACAGGTCGCCGCGCTCAAAGACAAACTTGCGGGCAAAAAGGTGCTGTGCGCGATGAGCGGCGGCGTGGACAGCGCCGTTGCGGCGACGCTCGTGCACCGCGCGGCGGGCGAGAACCTCACCTGCGTTTTCGTCGACCACGGACTGTTGCGCAAGGGCGAGGCGGAGGAGGTCGTTTCCGTGTTCCGCGACAAATTGGGGATGAACCTGATCAAAGCGGACGCGCGCGAGCTGTTCCTTTCCAAATTGAAGGGCGTTTCCGACCCCGAAAAAAAGCGCAAGATCATCGGCGAAGAGTTCATCAAAGTGTTTGAAAAAGAGGCGAAGAAGATCGGCGCGGTCGACTTTTTGGTGCAGGGTACGATCTACCCCGACGTCATCGAGAGCGGCAAGGGCGCTTCCGCCGTCATCAAGAGCCACCACAACGTCGGGGGGCTGCCTTCCGTCGTGGATTTCAAAGAGATCGTGGAACCTCTGCGCGATTTGTTCAAAGACGAGGTTCGCAAAGTCGGGACGGAGCTCGGGCTTCCCAATTCCGTCGTGCAGCGCCAGCCTTTCCCCGGGCCGGGGCTCGCGATACGCATCATGGGCGAAGTGACCGAAGAAAAATTGCAGACCCTGCGCGACGCGGATTACATCATGCGCGAGGAGATCGCAAAAGCGGGGCTGAACGGGGAGATCTGGCAGTATTTCGCGGTCATCACCTCCACGTATACGGTGGGCGTCATGGGCGACGCGAGGACGTACGAGCCCGTCATCGCCCTGCGCGCGGTGACGAGCGTGGACGCAATGACGGCGGACTGGGCGCGTATCCCTTACGACGTATTGGAGCGCATTTCTTCCCGCATCATCAACGAAGTGCCGCACGCAAACCGCATCGTGTACGACATCACAAGCAAGCCGCCCGCAACCATCGAGTGGGAGTAAGTTTGCCGTGGAATACAAAAAGTTCGGCGGCGTTTACGCCGTAAGGATGGACAAGGGCGAAGAGATCCTCGCAAAACTCAAAGAATTTGCCGTAAAGGAAAACGTCGTTTTCGCGCGGGTGAGCGCGATCGGCGCGGTCGGCTCGTTCACGGCGGGCGTCTTCGACACGAAGGCGAAAGAGTACCGCGCCAACGAGTTCGAGGGGAATTTCGAGATCGTTTCCCTTTCGGGGACGATAGACAGGATGAACAGCGCTTTTTACGCGCACCTGCACATGAGCGCGGGCAACGAAAAGGGCGAGGTGTTCGGAGGGCATCTGAACCGCGCCGTCGTCAGCGCGACCTGCGAGATGACCGTGGCGCTCATAGACGGCGGGATCGATCGGCGGTTCGACGAAGAAGTCGGGCTGAATCTTTGGAAATTTTAACCGCCGCGGGCCGCCTTCGGCGCGGCGGAGCGCGCCGTACGGTTTGGCGGAAGCGTGCGGATTGGCGGATTTCGGACGGAGGTGGAGAAAGTGATCGGAAAAGAGGTAAAAGTGGGCGTCTGCTTATACGTTGAGGATATGGCGGGCATGGTGCGCTTTTACAGGGATACGCTGGGCTTTCGGACGCAGTGGACGGAAGGGGCTTTTGCGGAATTTGAGACGGCGAGCGGTGAATTGTCCTTTTTTATGTACAGCAGAAAGGCGTTCGCCGAAGCGATCGGAGAACGGTATCTCCCGCCCGAAGGGATCAACCAAACGTTTGAAATAGCGATGTGGCTTCCGCGGTTTGCCGACGTGGACGAAGAGTATCGGCGGCTGTCCGCAAAGGAGGGCGTGCGATTTCCTACGGGAGCGCCCGTGACCTATCCTTTCGGCATCCGCAATTTTTATGTCGCCGATCCCGAAGGCAATCTGCTTGAGATCGGAAG
>JFBN01432633.1_pt1 | contig 11342 bp, 9 predicted proteins | sample 768741 | NCBI WGS metagenome assembly JFBN01 (sample SAMN01983846, study PRJNA193217) | chicken gut metagenome | biome: terrestrial biome; isolation source: ceca of Broiler chicken | host: Gallus gallus | place: United Kingdom: England | collected 2010-09-07
CTTGCCCGCCCAACGAGGTTTTGAACAGACGCTTTACTTCACCTTCGGAAAAGCCTCCCGCAAAGCCGCCTCGATCTCGGCCGGATGCCCGCGATAGACGATCTTTCCCTCGGGGTCGAGGAGCAAAGTCGTGGGCACGGAACGGATGGCATAAGTGTCCCCTACGTTGTCCTGGCCTTTGACTTTCTCGCCCGCATTGACATTGGCCCAGGGGAGCGCATCCTCGGCCACAGCCCGGCGCCAGTCGTCCTGCTGGTCCCACACGGCTACTCCTACCACCTCGAGGCCTGCCGGGTGGTACTTTTCATAGAGTGCGACCATATGGGGATTGTACTTGCGGCACGGGTTGCACCACGAAGCCCAGAAATCCACGACCGTCCACTTGCCACGCAGATCCGAAAGACGAAGCGTATCGCCCTCGAGCGTGGTCAAGGTAAAATCGGGAGCGGTAGCTCCGACGGCCGAATGGCGTACATTGTCCACCAGTTTCCTTACCTGGCGGCCATAAAGGCATTTTTGCGCCTGTTCGGAAAGCCCTTGATAGAGGCTGTCGATTACGGCAATCTCCTCCGCATCGTACGAGTAGCCCAGATCAGCCAACACCCACGCGGCAAAACGATGGTCCGGATAACGGCGGACAACGGCCTGCTGAGCCGCGAGGATGCTGTCGGCCACGGCCTGCCAGCGGGCAGAGAAACGTCCCAGGGCGGCTGTATCCGTCCGGTCGAGTGCCGCATACTCCTGCCGCAGACCTACTTGCAGGATCCCCAGAGAATCGATCTGACGCACTTCGGGATATTCGTACACTCCGCCCGATATTTTAGCGGAGGAGAAATCGGAAGCCTCGCCGGTAAGAGTATATTCTCCCAGACCTTCGACAAAAAGCTGCAGATAAGGCCTCTGGCTGTCACTCACCGAGACCGTATCACCTTGGGGAACCAGGAACAAGCGCAAGGCTTCGTCCTTGTCGTAGGTTTTCAAGGTAAACTCTCCGGGTTTTTTGACCGTTACCGAGTCGTCGGCCACCCAGCGGTCCTGGGAGGCATGCCAGGATGCCAGCACGATCCTGTCACCGGCCTGCAGTCCCTCGATATGGCCTGTAATGGTGTTTTTACGTACCTGCGTGCAGGAAAAGAAAAAACACAACACGAGAAAAACAATGGCGAACCATTTTGCGTAATGTTTCATCGGGTAGATATGTGTTTAAGGTTATTTTGCGTTTCTATTCGGTCTGCGGGGTGGCAAAAACCTCCTCCAACTTGGCAAACAACCCTGCAGGTCGGCCTCGGAAGGCGATCTTTCCTTCGGGGTCGATGAGTATGGCCGTCGGAAAAGAGTACAGGGCAAAGAGCGAAACGACATCCGGGCTGCCGTCGAGCGTCCGGGACACGTACGCCTGAGCCCAGGGAAGGCTGTCCTGCGGTTCTGCCTGATGCGTCTGGTACGTCTGGGGATGGCACACGGCAATGGAAATGACTTCCAGCCCCTTGTCCCGATACTGCTCATAGGCGCGCTCCCACTGCGGAAGGTCCCTTCGGGAAGAAGGCTCATCCGGCGACCAGAAGTCCAAGGCCACCCACTTGCCCCGGTAGTGCGAGGGAGAGACCGGTTCGCCCTGCGGAGAAGTAAAGGTGAGCCGCGGGACGGAGGCCCCTTCCGAGGCTGCGAGAGAAGCATAGATCTCTTCGTTGGCCACTTCGCCGGCATGAGTATTGCGCGCCCCACCGTTGAGGCTGTTGTACAACCTGCGGACACGCTCCAGCGAGGTCTCCTCGGGAATGCGGCGCAGCAATTCGCTCACCAAATACGCAGAAAACCCATTCTCGGGATGGTACACGATGAAACGCTCCTGAGCATATACCAACTCGCGCCGCGTCTTTTCCCAAAGCGACACCAACGTATCCTCCTGTCCGCCCGAGAGCCGTATCCGGTTACCCAAGCGGCTCAAGGAGTCTTCCAGCGCCACGATGGAACGCATCTCGGACGAATCGTACAATCCGCCGGAAAGCCCCGCACGAAGTGCGGCTGCTTGCGGTTCGAGATCGATGGTATATTCCACCCCCTCTTCGGAAAATACCGCCACATCGCCCTGGCGCCCATCCTTCGTACGGAAAGACACACCGAAGAGCCGTCCTGTCCGATCGATCGGCAAGGCAAACGTATCGACCTGCTGCGGTAAAACTACCAGAGTGTCCTCTTGGGCCACCACACCGATCCGGTCGATTTCCGTCAGGATCAGAGTATCTCCGGCCTCTGCACCGACGATCCGAATACGGGAAACGCCCTCCGTCTGCGCCATCACCGGGCACATTCCCCCGAAGGCAAGCAGCAAGACGGCGATCTTTTTTACCAATTTCATAACACAACACGATTACTGTTTTCTTGTCGCCAAGGGATCTTCTGCACCCCTTGAAAAGGTGGTTTTCAGGGAGAAAACACCTCGCCCGGCAAAAAAACGACCATGAATCCAAAGACAAATATAGCGAAAATAGGCAAAGGCAAACGCAACGAACGTAGGGGGAAAACGAAGTTTTCACCCGGGGCGATTGCCCAGGCACATCCGTATATTGTGAAAACATACCAAAAGCCAAGCGCAGCGGGAAAAGGGAAATGAAGTTTTCTTCGCGGGATTTATCAATAGACATTCTATCTTTGTTCAAAGACGTCAAGCATTTAGAAAGCAATCGGGATGTCTGTCCGCAATGCGTTTAAAAATAATCCCCCTTCTGTGGACTCGTAAATCATAAATCCATATGGGAAATGTAAAATCCATTGCCTTCTGTTTGATCCTGCTGTTTTTGGGGGTGAATGCAGGAAATCTGCATGGACAAAATAAATCCCAGATACAGCCATATCGAATAGAACGCATTAAAAAAAAGAACAACTGGTACTTTATCTATGCGAGCCGAAACGATTCGCTTTTCAAAATAGTATCCAAAAAACCTGCTGATAAAGATAAATATACTCTTTATAACAAGATCCGGAGACATAAAAGGTATGATCTGGTCTTGGAAGCTTATTCCGACCATGCACCCATAATCAATGGAGTAAAAGCCGTAATACCTGGATATACAGGAGGATTTTGTCTTGATCGTTGTACTACTGTCATGTCGGAGCCTCGAAACGGGATATGGGATTTATATTATTCTCCCAATTTGAAGGGGATACATTATCTCCCCCCAAAAAAGTAAGGGGCAATATCTCCTTCCGAGACCGTCAAACAGTCTTATATTTGGCAGAATAGCATTAAAGCCCCTACAAACCGCAACCTGTATCGTGAAAATACATACATTTGTAGAAAGACTATCGCAAGGAACATGCCGTTAAAACACTGGGACGATCCCGCCCTGACGGTAGCCGGCACCGACGAAGCCGGCCGAGGATGTCTGGCCGGGCCGGTAACGGCCGCCGCTGTCATCCTGCCGACGGACTACTTCCATCCGCTGCTCAACGACTCGAAACAACTCTCCGAGCGGCAGCGGGAGACTGTGCGCCAGGACATCGAGCGCCGAGCCGTCTCCTGGGCCATTACCCACGTGTGGCCCGAGCGCATCGACCAGATCAACATCCTCTGGGCCGCGGTGGAAGCGATGCAACAAAGCGTCGCCCAGCTTTCCCCCCGCCCCGACCTGCTGCTGGTGGATGGCAACCGCTTCCGCAGCCGGGATGAGATCCCGTACCGCTGCATCGTCAAAGGCGACGCGACCTACGCCTGCATCGCCGCCGCTTCCATCCTGGCCAAAACCGAGCGCGACCGCCTGATGAAGCAGCTCGCCGAACAATACCCCCAGTACGGCTGGGAAAAGAACAAAGGCTACCCCAGTCCCGCACACCGCGCCGCGATCGCCGCTTGGGGACCCTCGCCCCTGCACCGGCGCACTTTCCGCCTGCTGGACGATCAGACGCGACTGGCCTTCCCCGAGAAATAAGGTTATTCACTTAAGTAAGTGATCTAAAATATTTTTATATTCAGCACAAAATATTAATATTGTATCATGTTATTGCAAAATGTAAATCATGAAACATATAAAAGTGCTTTCATTAAGTGAGGCTGATCGCCTCAAACTAGAGAAAGGCTATCAATGGCCCTACTCATAACTATCGTATCAGATGTAAATCCATATTGTTGAAGTCATCAGGAAAATCAGCTTCAGAAATAGCTGAAATATTCGATGTGACAATACCAACAGTATGCGAATGGATAAAACGTTATAAAGAAAATGGTATCAAAGGCTTGGAAACCCGTCCTGGCCAAGGTCGTAAACCTATAATGGATTGTTCCGATGAAGAAGCAGCCCGTAAGGCTATAGAGGAAGATCGCCAAAGTGTATCAAAAGCACGAGAGGCCTGGGAAAAGGCTTCGGGTAAAAAAGCCAGAGACATTACCTTCAAACGTTTTTTAGGAGCATTGGTGCAAGATATAGGCGAATAAGAAAACGCCCAAGGGGTATACCCTCACCGCAACTCTACACATACAAGAAAGAGAAGTTGCAAGAACTTGAAAGCCTTGATTCCAAAGGTAAAATAGAACTTTATTATGCTGATGAAAGTCATGTATGTACCGATGGTTATGTATCTTACGGATGGCTGTTCAAAGATGAGAATGTCTATATTCCATCCGAGAAAGCTGCAAGACTTAATATCTTTGGCATGATTACCAGAAGGAATCAATAGAAAGGTTTTACAACACAGGAAGCCATCAATGCAGACAGGATTGTGGATTATCTTGACAGGTTCTCTTTTGAGGTAAAGAAGAAAACGGTGGTTGTACTTGATAATGCTTCTGTCCATAGGAACCGGAAGGTAAAGGAAATGAGAAAGATATGGGAGGATAGAGGATTATTCCTTTTCTATCTTCCACCATACTCTCCGGAACTTAATCCTGCCGAGACACTATGGCGTATATTGAAAGGCAAATGGATAAGACCTGCTGATTACAATACTAAGGACTCTCTTTTCTATTGTACAAACAGGGCACTTGCATCTGTCGGCACGAACTTATTTGTGAATTACTCATATGTATAAAGTTAATTTTGAATAGTTACTTATGAAAATTTTTATATCTCTAATTGCGCTATTTAATGTGCTTCTATCATGTTCTTGTTCATCACGTATTTCATATGAAAATTATGAAAATAAAATATACAAAGTTACGCTCAAACAAAAGTCCAATATCATTGTAGGTTTCATTATTTCAAATAAAGAGACAAACTCTAAACTGGCTTTTACTCCGTCATTAATTATGATTGATGGAGAAATACCTGAAGGAAGTCTCAGGTCTGATTATAATAGTACAGATGAAACAGTGCTTTATCAATGCGATTCTACATATTGTATAGATACAGATTCTATTTCAATTGCCTTTGCATTGGAGGTCTTAAATCATAAAAGACTGGATTTGTTAATATACAATTCCCAGCTACAAGATTATAAAGATGAAAACTGTACATTACTGAAACAGTCTAAATAAATCAACTGGAATATATTCTTATCTATCTTTACCCACCCGTAAAAACTCTTTGCCATGAAAAAATTCCTGTTTATCGGCGCTCCGCTTCCCCCCAAAGCCTATGGCTGGGTAGCACTCTTCCTGCGCCTGTTTGTCGGGATCCTCATGCTGACGCATGCCTTCCCGAAGATCGCCAACTACCCGACCCTGTCGCTCACTTTTCCCGATCCGCTGGGCATCGGAAGCCAGCTCTCGCTGCTGCTCACCCTGCTGGCCGAAGGGCTTTGCTCGCTGCTGGTGATCGCCGGAGCCCTTACGCGACTGGCCGTGCTCCCGCTGGTGTTCAACATGTGCATCGCCGCTTTCGTGGTGCACGCAGGACAAGGCTTTGCCCAGAAAGAACTGGCGGTGCTGTACCTGGGCTTTTACCTGCTCATCCTCGCTCTGGGGCCGGGACGCCTGTCGGTCGACCGGTTCCTGTTCCGCGAATCGTACGAAAACGACTGACCCTGCCCTGCTTCCGTTTGTATCCCGGCCGAGGTTTGTTTACCTTTGTGGGAAAGAAACCCCGGTAGGGGAATGAATCCCTTCCCCACGACCGGAAAAAACGATATGAACGGCATGAAAGACAAGTGGTTTTTTCGCCTGCTCAAAGGCGCGGGCATCGGCTTGTGCGCGGCGATGACGGCTAGTGTTTTCTCTTGTACGGATCCGGCAGCCTCCTCCCCGGAAATATCCTTGGAAGCCATCCCCGTAGGATCGATGGCGGTGATCCGGGTGGACGATCCCTCGGCCTTGGGGCAGACCCTGGAAGGCAACCCGTGCCGCGAAGTCTTCGATTCGCTCGACCTCACCCGCCGGCTGGACGAGAGCCTGCAACTGCTCGCCCGCATCTGCGGCCGGGAAAAAGCAGACCGACCGGTGACCATCGCCGCCTCGAAAGTGGGAGCGCGGGACATCTCCCTGCTGCTGGTGTGCGATGCGGGCGGACGCACCTTGACCACCGCTTTCGGCGCAGACACCCTCACGCAAGTCCAGTCGTACGAAAAAACGGAGATAACCACCCTGAAAACCCCCTCGGGCGAATACTGCTACTACACCCGGGGCGATGCACTGATCCTCTCCGACAACCGCCTGTACCTGGAACAGTCCATCCTGCAAGGAGCCTCCGACGGAGTCTGCCTGTCGGACGACCGCTCCTTTGCACGCTCCTTCCCCGTGCTGCTGGGCGGAAAAAAAGCCTCGGTCGCCCTGCGCCTGCCCGAGATAAGCCGCTATGCAAAGTCATTCTTGGGGGTCGAAACCCACCTGCTGGGCGAACTTTCCCCTTGGGCAGCGGTCGAACTGCGCACCGACAGCACCTCCCTGCGCGCCGAGGGCATCTTCTGCACAGACGATTCGACGGCCTCGCTCGCTTCGGTACTGGCCGGACAAAAGGTCAAGGACCTCACGCTGGACAACCGCTTCCCTTCCGATACCTACCGGTATCTCTACCTGGGTATCGCCGACTGGGAAAAATATTTTACGGACTACATCCTCTACCTGAAAGCCTCCTCGCAGTTTCACCTGTACAACCAGGCCGCCCGTACCTACGGACAGTTGCCCGAGGGGGAACCCTGGCGGTTTTTCCTCCCCTGGGCCGGGACCGGCCTGGCCGTGGTACAGACCGTGGGCGAACCCGTCCCCAGCGTGCTGATCGCGACAACCGACGCGCAGGCGGCCGCACAAGCCCTGGAAACGATCGCCGATTCGGCAGCGGTGCGGCCTGAAAAGTACAGAAATACGGCCATCGTACCCATCGGCTGCAAAAACATCCTCTACGACCTGGTTACCCATGCCGCTCCGCGCCAAGGCGCCGCCTTTGCGGCGGTAGCGGGCGACGTGGTGGTTTTTTCGCCTTCGGAAGCAGCCTTGAAAAAGATTCTGGACGACATCCGCCTGGGGACGACCCTCCAGACGATCGAAGGGTATGTAAAACAAAAATCCCAACTGGCCACCTCGACCCAACTGCTGGCCCTGGTACGGGGCGACCTGTGGAGCGAGCAGGTCGCTGGGACCGCACAGGAAAAACGCCGGCAGGGCAAGGCACTGGATGCCGTCGAAAAGTACGTCCGCGCCCAGGGCAAACGCTTCGAAAACCTGCGCTACAACTTCCTGCAAGTGAGCGCCACCGGGGGGACAGCCTTCCTGAACATCCGCATGGCCTGGGACGATGCCGCCGCCCGCCAAGCGGTCAAGGAATGGTCCTTCGCGCTGGATGCCCCGGCTGCCACCGCTCCCCTGGCCTTCCCCAACCACCGCAACGGGCGTTACGACGTGCTGATCCAGGACACCGAGGGGACGTTGTATCTGATCTCGGACAAAGGCTCGCTGTTCTGGAAAAAGAAACTGGGTGCGACCATTACCTCGCCCATCGTGGTGTGCGACCTCTACGACAACCATAAATACCAGATGGCTTTCTGGACCGGGAAAAAATTCCACGTCATCGACCGCCTGGGCAACTACGTCACGGCGGCCGACAAGGTAGCGCGCGCCAAAAAACTGAAGGCGCCCACACCCCAGGCCACGGTAGTCTCGACCAACGAGATCGGCTACCAGTTGCGCTCCGGCTCGATGCGCAAAGTGAAGACCCCGCAGTCCCCGCTTTCCTCTGTGGTGTACGTCCCCTCGGTCGATGCGCTGGTTTACCGTCTGGCCGACGGGAAGGTCTATGCCATCCATCCCGACGGAAAAACGATACAGGGGTTCCCCGTGATGGCGGAAAAGGATTTTACCGCGCAGGATTTCGGACGCGACCACCGTCTGGGCATCGCCGCCCTTTCCCCCGAAGGAGTGATCACCTTCTACCGCTTGCCGCAGGACGAAAACAAATGATGCGATGAAAGCCGAACAACTGGAAGACATCCTGGTGCTCTACCGCACCAAAGGCCTCTCCCGACGGGATGCCGGGCGGTTGGTGCAACAAGTCGGCCGACCGGAAGAGGTCTTTGCCCTTTCCGCCGAAACGCTCACCGGCTGGGGGATAAAACCGGCGGTAGCCCGCGCCTTGCTGGAACGCCGCCTGGACGACGCGATCCGCCAGGAGATGGATTTCGTCCAGCGCAACGACATACGCGCCATCGGCTTTTGGGAACAGGACTACCCGCCCCTGCTGCGCGAATGCCCGGATGCACCGGTGATGCTGCTGGCCAAGGGGGCGTTCGACTTTACGGGGCTTCCCTTTGCCCTTGCCATCGTCGGTACGCGCGCCATGACCCCCTACGGAGCTGCGATGACCGACCGGATCGTCCAGGCACTCGCCCCGTACCGCCCGGCGATCGTCAGCGGGCTGGCCTACGGAGTGGATGTCCAGGCGCACCGTGCAGCCTTGAAATACGGCCTTCCGACCCTCGGCGTGCTGGGACAAGGACTGGGCACCCCGATGTACCCGGCCCAGAACCGCAATACAGCCCGCCAAATGTGCCATACGCCCGGGTGCGGCATCCTGACCGAATACCTGCACCTCCAGGAGGCTCTGCCGGGGCTTTTCCCGGCGCGCAACCGCATCGTGGCGGGCATTGCCCGCGCAACGGTGGTCATCGAGGCCAAGGCCAAAGGCGGGGCACTGATCACCGCCGAACTGGCGGGGGGATACAACCGCGAGGTTTTCGCCGTACCGGGCCGCGCAAACGACCCGTGCTCCCAGGGGTGCAACACCCTCATCCGCCGCAACAAGGCCATGATCCTGGACGACCCCCAAACGCTCATCGAGGAATTGGGCCTCTCGGACCGACGGCCGAAAGCGCAGCCGGGCCGACAAAGCGAAATGTTCCTGTCGGAAAGCCCGGCAACTGCCGCGCCCCCGGCGCCGAACCGAAACGGAGCTGCCCCGCAGTGGGAGGGGCTGACGGAGGAAGGGAAAAAAGTAGCCCGGATGCTCTCCGGGGTGGAAAAGATGCACCTGGACGAACTTTGCACCGCGCTGGAGATGCCGGTGCAGAACCTTACCGTACTGCTGCTGGAGATGGAACTCGCCGGGCTGATCAACACCCTGCCGGGGAAGTATTATGCCTTGTCGCCCCAGGCCCGAACGTGAGCTTCCCCCATGTTTTTTCGGCAAAAGTGCATCCGTATTTCATTAATTTCGTTACCTTTACCCAGACAATTATCGGTAAAGGCGTCCGAAAAAGACGGCCGCAAGGATACTGCCAAGTTCTAAAAACGACATCGCCATGCTGATAGACAAGTACATAGAAAACGCCCTCTACCTGTATCAATGCGTGATCATCCCCGGTTTCGGCGGATTCATCGCCACCGACCAGCCCCAGGATTCCGCCGGAAAAGAAGGCAAATACTCCCCGCGCAAGAAAAAGTTCGCCTTTCACCCCAACCTGAAGGTAAACGACGGCGTACTGGCCATGTACATCGCCAACATGCGCGAGATCTCATACGCCGAGGCCATGAACGAGATCGCCCACGCGGTCGATTTTTACCTCTCCACCCTCGAAAAAGGCGACCCGGTGGACATCGAAGGGGTGGGCTCCATCCGCCCGGACGGCCAAGGGGGACTTTGCTTCACGCAGTTCGGCGACAAGGACTTCAACCGAAAACAATACGGACTCTCTTCGACCTGCATCCCGCAAGAAACACCTGCAGGAGAAGCCGCTGCCGACATTCCGGACGAAAAAACCTACGCACATTCCCGCCTGCAGATCACCCCGGCCCCGCAAGAGCCCGACACCGAAAACCCGCCACAGGAGCCATCATCGAAAAAAGAAGGGATCGAGACGGTCAAGAAAGCCTTCCAGATGGTGGTCGATGCCGCTACTTCGGCCGGCATCGAGGACAACCACGTAGAAAACCGCGCCATCGGGGGAATGATCAACGCCGTGCTGATGGAGGCCGTGGAAAAAGCCACCATCGACAAATACCGGGCCGACGATCCGGAGCACCTGCGCCGACTGATCACCTCCGCGGCCGACAAAGCAAAAAAGGCTTCCGATCCGCAGGCCGAGCGTGCGATAGACAGCATCGTCAGCGTCCTGATGGAACAGTCTCCCGCTCCGGCGGAAGTTCCGCAGGAGCAAACACCCGCGGTAGAAGAGACTTCGCCGCTCCCTGAACCGACCCTGGAGGAAAATGCATCGTCCCAAGACGCGCCGGATGTGGCCGAGCAGGAAAAAGAACCGGAAAAAGTCGAATCGGCTCCCGACGAAGCCGCCGGAAACGAAGGAGAAGGGACCGGCGAAAACACCCCTGCAGACGAGCCGGAAAACGAGTTGCGAGAAAACGAAGAGGACGAGGACGAAGATCGTCCCGGTTTCAACCCCCTGCGCAGCAAGCCGGTGCGGATCGTCATCGGGGCGGTGGTCGTGCTGGCGGTGCTGGCGGGCTTGTTCTTCTTCGTATGCCGAGGCGGAGCCAACCTCTACTTCTGGAAAGATACCAAGGGAGATGCGATCCCCACGGCACAACCGGTTCTCCCGGCGGAGGATTCCCTCGCGGTGGACAGTACGGCACAAAACGATACTTTGCCCACGACGGGCCTCACCCCGGCCGTCCCTGCGGGCGATGCGCTGGATACGACCTACCTGGCCGATCTGCCTTTTTACGTGATCGCCACGTCGGTATCCGTGCGGGAAAATGCCGAGAAGGCTTTGCTCGAACTCCGCCAAGAAGGTTACCCGGCGGTCTATGCCGGGTATCAGAACGGGCTGTACCTGATCGCTTACCAGGGGTTCCGTTCCCGCTCGGAGGCGATGAAATTTTACGAAGAGATCCTCAATACCACGGACAATACGCAGGTGTGGGTCAAGGTGTACAACCGCAACGCCGACAAGAAAACCGACTGATCGCGCCAAGGGGGGGGGCTTCGGCGCGCGGGCAAGCAAAAGGCGAGCGGCCATTGGCCGCT
>JFBN01305917.1_pt1 | contig 11311 bp, 7 predicted proteins | sample 768741 | NCBI WGS metagenome assembly JFBN01 (sample SAMN01983846, study PRJNA193217) | chicken gut metagenome | biome: terrestrial biome; isolation source: ceca of Broiler chicken | host: Gallus gallus | place: United Kingdom: England | collected 2010-09-07
GTTTTTCCAGGAAAACGCCGTTCCCAGATTTCCGACCCGCAGAAGAGAGATTCCCGCCTTCCGGTAGAACGCCAGATTTTCTTCCACTCCGCTTCCCGGAAGACGAAATGTATGCGGAATTTCATTCTGCTCATGTTCCCGGCATGAAAAATCGTATTCCACTCCCGTATGATGCGCAGTTCGGAGCGAAGAATGGTCCTTCGGCGCGTTCGGAATCACCGCAAGGGAAAGCGAGGGAAAGAGCGCACTCTTTTCCCGCAGCTTCATCTGTCCGAACCGAGTCGGACGGATGGATGTTTTCCATTCGACAAGCTGTCCCGGCGGAACGGAAAGAACCTTGGGCGGAAGCTCGATCGAATATTCCGGAAACACGGTGTCTTCCAGAGTGAAATTCAGAGAAATGCGTTTTTCCTTCTTCGTGTGATTGAACGCTCGTACCGTGAGCGTGAGCGGCTGCTTGTCCACGGAAAGACGATCGTTCAGAGTGGCGGAAACATCCACCGCGCTGTCATTCTGAGACAATTCGGTGGGCTGAGCGCCTTCGTCCAGGCGGACTCCATCAATCCATAACGTGGCCGGATTCGCCTTCCCGCCCCAGTTTCCCCAGGTGAAGCGAGGGAGGAAGTCCGAATCCTCCAGAACGCGGAACGTGCAGTGAAAACGCTTCCAGGATGTGGTGACGGTGGTATGAGCGGCAGGGACGTACCAGCGGTCGTCGCACTGGGAGATCATGGCGCCGCGAAGATGGAGCGGCCGGTCGCTCCGGGCGTACCACGAAAGAGTGTATGTCTGTCCTTTGCGCAGAAAGACCCGGACGGCGGAAAGTTCGACGGAATCCGCATTCGGATTGTCGATCCGGAGGCTCTGCCGGCCATGAATCCTCTGTTTCGGATCGGGCTGCGCAGGACGGAAATACTGGTCCTTCCGGGAAAAACGGACGACGGTCCAGTCGTCGCTCCCCAGCTCAAAACTGCCGTTCCGGATCTCCGGCGCCGCGGACAGTGCCGACAGAACTCCGGTCAGAACAGCTGCGGAAAAAAAGATCTTTTTCATGCAACTCCCTGTGTTTTTATTGAGGCCAATAAGGATAATAGCGGCTGTCGCCATTGACAATGACTCCAAACCGCCAGACGAGCAGATAATCGGCATAGGTGTTGTTGCCGAATCTTTCCTGAAAAACATGTCCGTCCACCGCCAGAAGATTGTCCCGCAGGAAATGGCGGTAGCCCGTGTAGGCGTTCAGATTCGTGGCGTTGGAGATGTTCATCTCCGGATATGTGCCCTCCTGAGAGGTGTATTCATAACAGAGCGCATTCAGCGAATAGTTGAAATCCCGCATGATCGCCGTCCCGGATGGACGGTTGCATTTGGAAAGCCGCCGCGGCGCGTATTTATCCGGAATCTCCTCCTTGCCGGCAAACGCATTCCACGCATAGGAACTCAGCGGACTGGTCGTGAGTCCCCGTCCGGCGACGGATGCTCCCCACCAGCAGCTGTTCTCCTCCGCGGTCGGACAGTAGTAGACTCCCGGAAGACGTCCGCTTTTCGGAAAATCCCCCGTCGCAAGATAGGGGTACAGTTTGGAGATGAAGTTCGGACGCATCTTGATCGTCGTATCCAGCGTGTTGGAAAAACTCGGCTGGTAATCCTCGTTGTCGCCCGCATACTGCATCAGCGCTACACCGAACTGCTTGACGTTCGACGAGCACGAAACCTGCCGCGCTTTGTCCCGCGCACTGTTCAGCGCAGGAAGAAGAAGCCCTGCAAGAATTGCTATAATCGCTATGACGATCAAAAGTTCAATCAGCGAAAAATCTCTCCTCTCCCCTTTCCGTAAATCCTTCATCCAATACCTCCTGTTTTTCCCGGATTTGAAACTAATTATAGCAGTTTCCTCCCCGGGCTTCAATCACAAAAGGTGCAGAAAAATGATCTTTTTGTGCAGAATTGTTTGCTTTCCTGGCAATTTGGCAGTATGGTTTCGCAAACATCTTCTCTGGAAGGAGTCGCATCCCATGCTGCAGGAATATGTCATCCCGGAAGAACTCCGGCGCTATCATACGGAACTGCCGGTCAGAAGCTACGGAACCTTTTCCGGAAAAGGGACCAGCCACAAAATCGACGATCTTGAAATCTGCATCCGGCTCGGCGACGAGAGCGAATATGCCGTCGACCGCATTGATGGAAAAGAGTGGATCACTCCCTTTCCCCATGTGATGCTGAAAACTCCTGATCTCGTCCACAGCTTCTGTTCCACAGGGGATCGGATGGTTCGATTCTTCCACTATCCCCCGGAATGCAGAATGGTCCTCGAACGCTATGGCATGAGCTTCTCCCCGCGGATCTGGCCGATCTCCTGCACGGAAAAACTCCGTGCGCTCTTCGATGAGGTCGATTCTTACGCCTCCTCCCTTCATCTCCCCGGAATGCCGGAACGTCTGGACTCCATCTTCTGACGGATCCTCCTGGAGCTTTTCCTCTCCCGCCAGACCATCGAACAGAAACCCGATTTCAATGAACGCAAAATCCGGAAGGCCGCTTCCTATCTCCAGTCGCACTGCACGGAGACGATCAATTTGTCCGAATGGATCGCCTCCTGCGGCATGTCCAGGCGATCCTTCTATTTCTACTGGAGAAAGTTCTACTCCCTCTCTCCGGCCCAGTTCATCCTCTCGCAGCGGATTCAGCAGGCAAAGTTCCTGCTCGATAATACGGATCTCTCCATCTCCCGCATCGCGGATCAGATCGGGTTCTGCAACGCCATCTATTTCGTCCGGATGTTCCGGAAATGCTCCGGAATGACACCCCTTGCGTACCGGAAACGGTTCCGATAGAAGAAAATGTGAATGAAAATGAAAATCAGGCGCGCGGATGCGCTTTGTTGTACACCGCTTTCATCCGCTCCGTGCTGATGTGTGTATAAATCTGGGTCGTACTCAGATTCGCATGGCCGAGAAGCTCCTGCACACTGCGCAGATCCGCTCCCGCATCCAGAAGATGCGTCGCAAACGAGTGGCGGAGTTTGTGCGGCGTCATGTCCAGCGGAAGACCCGCGGCCCGAAGATACAGCTTGAAATTCCGCTGAAAGGAGCGCGTTGTCAGCCGCTGCCCGAAACGGTTCACAAAGACCGGGGCATTCCTCCGCTCGTTCCCCGAACGCATCCGCCGCACCGGAAAGTATTTCCGCAACGCCCGGATCGCAGGATTCCCAAGTCCGCACAGCCTCTCCTTCTTCCCTTTGCCGCGGACCCGCATGACCCCCGAAATCAGATCCAGATCCTCCATGTTCAGTCCGAGCGCTTCGCTGATTCGCAGGCCGCCGCTGTAAATCACCTCCAGAATCGCCGCGTCCCGCGCGGCGGAAAAGCGGGCGCTTTCCTCATCCTTGGCAATCTCCTTTTCATAGGCGTCCTTCCAGAAAAGCTGCGGCGTATCCAGAAGACGCCCCACCTCTTCCACCGTCATGTATTTCGGAAGAAGTTTCTGGCGCTTCGGAGCAATCAGTCCGGAAAACGGATTGTCGTGCGCCAGCTGCTCCCGCTGCATGTACCGGTAGAACGAGCGCATTCCGGAGAGTTTCCGGAGAATGGAGGTCCGGGAGACCTCCAGCTCCTCCTGAAGTTTGACAATATACGTCCGCGCCGTGTAGACATCGACCGAATTCCAGTCAATCTGCGCGGTCTCCACATCCGCATTCAGCTGCAGCATCGCAAACTGCTGAATGTCAAGCCGGTAGCTGTCCACCGTGTGCTGCGACGCATTCCGCTCATTCAGCAGATAGGAGAGAAACGACGACAGCGCCCGGTCCATCTCCGGATCCGCCGGCGCAGCCTTCTCTGAGCTCATTTGGCCCGATCCCGGTATTCCAGCGCCGCACGGACAAAACCGCTGAACAGCGGATGCGCTTTCAGCGGCGTCGATTTGAACTCCGGATGGAACTGGCAGGCCACAAACCACGGATGATCCTTCAATTCCACCATCTCCACCAGTTTCCCGTTCGGAGAGGTCCCGGAAATCGTAAGTCCGGCCTTCTCCAGCTCCTCCTGGAACTCCGTATTGAATTCATAGCGATGGCGGTGACGTTCCTGAATCTCGCCCGCCTTGTAGGCCTCCGCCGCCTTGGTCCCCGCCTTCAGCACGCACGGATACGCTCCCAGACGCATCGTCCCGCCTTTGGCCGTAATCGTCTTCTGCGATTCCATCAGGTCGATCACCGGATGACTCGTATGCGGATCGAATTCCGTACTGTTCGCATTCTCCATTCCGCAGACGTCCCGCGCAAACTCAATGACCGCGCACTGCATCCCGAGGCAGATCCCGAAAAACGGAATCCCGTGCTCCCGCGCATAGCGCACCGCCTTGATTTTCCCCGGCACTCCACGGTCCCCGAATCCTCCGGGAACCAGAATCCCGCTGATCCCTTCGAATAGCTCGTCGTGCGGTCTCTTGTCCAGCTCCTCCGCCTCCACCGGACGGAAGCTCACCTTCACCGAATTCGCGATCCCCGCGTGTGAAAGCGCCTCATAGATGCTCTTGTACGCATCGCGCAACGCAATGTATTTTCCGACCACCGCGATTTCCACGTTGCCGTTCCGCGGATGAAGCACCGTCTCCAGCATCTTTTTCCACTCGGTCAGATTGCTCTCCCGTTCCGGAAGATTCAGAAGCCGGAGGATGCAGGTGTCAACCCCCTGGCGGGAGAGATCCAGCGGCACTTCGTAAATCGAATTTTTCACATCCAGCTCTTCAATCACGTTCTCCCGCTTCACATTGCAGAACAGTGCCAGTTTCTGCTTGTGATCCTCCTGCATCGGGATTTCGCAGCGGCAGACCAGAATGTCCGGCACAATTCCAATCCCACGAAGAATCCCCACCGACTGCTGCGACGGCTTGGTCTTCAGCTCCCCCGCCGCCTTGATGAACGGAACCAGCGTCAGGTGGATGAACAGGGAATTGTTCTCCCCGAACTCGTGATAAAACTGGCGGATCGCTTCAAGAAACGGCAGCGATTCAATATCGCCCGCCGTCCCCCCGATCTCGGTAATGGCAATATCCACATCATCCGCGTGCATCGAGGCGATCGCCGCCTTGATCTCGTTGGTGATATGAGGAATGACCTGGACCGTTCCCCCGAGGTACCCTCCCTCGCGTTCCCGATGAATCACGGAACTGTAGATCCGTCCGGTCGTATAGTTGCTCGCCTTGGAGCAGGTGATTCCGGCGAAGCGTTCATAGTGCCCGAGGTCCAGATCGGTCTCCGCTCCGTCGTCGGTCACATAAACCTCTCCATGCTGGTAAGGGGACATGGTCCCGGGATCCACATTCAAATAAGGATCCAGTTTCTGCATCGCGACCCGGTAGCCGCGGCTTTTCAGAAGCATGGCAATGGAGGCTGCCGTAATCCCTTTGCCGAGAGACGAAACCACGCCTCCCGTAATAAAAATGTGTTTCGTCATAATCTCCTCATCCCCTGAAAAATTGTTTGGAAAGAACCCTATAACATACAGCAGTTTCCAGAAATTTCAACGGATGCGGACCGATATTTTTTTCCCCGTTTCCGGAGAAAATCTCCTCCCGGGAAAAATCCTTCACGGGTTCGGATCTCTTACAGCTTAGTATCCCGATACATCAGTTTGTATCAAGGGAAAAATCCTTCACGGGTTCGGATCTCTTACAGCGTCGCCAGGTATTTCTTGTAATCCTCTTCTTCCAGAAGATCGTCAAATTCCGCAAGATCAATGTTTTCCAGCTTGCAGATCCAGCCCTTCTCTTCCGGCGACCGGTTGATGATCCCGGGATCGTCATCCAGATTGTGATTGATCTGAATCACTGTGCCGCTGACCGGCGAGTAGATGTCGGAAGAGTCCGTGACCGATTCCACGATCCCGAGTGAATCCCCGACAATCACATCAGAGCCTTCCCGGGGAAGTTCCACATACGTGATGTCGCCGAGTTCCTTCGCCGCGAAACTGGTGATTCCGACGATTGCATCGTCCCCGTCCAGCTTGACCCACTGATGTTCTTTCGAGTAGTATTTCATATGGTCGATTCCTCCGAATTCTCTGCTTCGCTTTTTATGTTGAAATAATAAATCGTTTTTTTATATTTTCAATCCGTTTTTCCAAAAAAAATGAAGTTTCCTGAAATTCTTCTCTTTTTGAGGCGGATTTTAGGGCCGTCCCCCCGGAAAAATCGTCGTCGCTCTTCCGAATTCCTTTTTCTGTCCCCTTTCCGATTCTCTGTAAAAAGGAATTGTTATTTTTTTTAGGAAATAGTATCAAAAATAAGCAAAAAATTGCAAAAAGGCAATTTTTCTTGGATTTTTTTCAGATTCCGTATCGTTTCCGGGATTGCTTTTTCACGGTTCTTTGATATAATTAGTAACGGCACGTCGACAGAAGGTCGATTTGCCGGTGTCTTCAGATCCAATATCAATGGGTTGTTTGAGATTGAGGAGAGTTGTTGGGGACGGAAGGTTTTCCATCCCCGCGATCGGAAAAACGGGAGGGTGCCGTTTTTCCGATTTTTTTGCAGGTCAGGCCCGGGCGGTCTGCACGCAGAAGTCCCTGGCGCATTCCAGAAGGAAGTCCATGTCTTCCGGAAGGCCGATGGTGATCCGCACAAATTCCCCGGTCATCTCGCCGGGAAAATAGCGGACAAGGACCTGGCGGGTCCGCAGAAACTCGAAAAAGCCTTTGCCATCCCGGTTCGGCGGCGCGGCAAACAGAAAGTTCGTCTGCGAGGGGATGATCCGGAAGCCGAGACCTTCCAGCTTTTTCCGGAAGATCTCCCGCGTGGCCTTGACTTTTGCTGTGGTCTCCGCCAGATAGTCGCGATCCCGGAAGGAGGTCAGCGCAAGAAGCTGAGTCAGCGCATTGACGTTGTAGGAGTCCTTCACCTTCATCATCTCCTGGATGATTTTCGGATGGGCCAGCGCATAGCCGAAACGGATGCCGGCAAGAGAACGGCTCTTCGAAAAGGTCCGGGAAATGATCGCATTCGGGTGATCCTTCAGAAGTGCGTCGCAGTTGTCTTCGGCAAAATCCGCATAGGCTTCGTCGAAGAGGACGGCGCCGTCGAACGTGTCGCAGATGCGTTTCATCGCTTCCAGCGGGTATGCGTTCCCCGTCGGCGCGTTGGGACGGGCGAGCATGACGATCGACGCCCCTTGAATCCTTTCCGGAAAATCTGCGGGAAGGGCAAAATGGTTCTCCTTTTCCAGCGGAACGGAAATCACCGGCGCATTCTGGAGTTCTGCAAGGGTTCGGTACAGCGAATAGGTCGGAACGGGCATCGCCAGTGGATGGGTCTCGTCCAGAAAACAGCGGGCGAGAATGGTCAGAATGTCGTCGGAACCGTTCGCGGCGATCACCTGGTCCGGAGAGACCCCGTGGAAGGACGCAATCTCCTCCCGGAGCGTCTGGGCCACCGGATCCGGGTACAGACGGAGATGATCCAGTACCTCATCTGTCACCACCTCTTTCAGACGGGGCGTCGGCGGATACGGATTCTCGTTGGTGTTCAGCTTGATGATCTTCTTCCATTTCGGCTGTTCGCCGGGAACATAGCCGGTCATTTCGGCAATGACCGGACGGACATTCGGGACGTTCATTTCCGGAAATCCTTTCTGATGGTGGCACTTCTTCCATGCGCGTCAAGACCTTCCAGCGATGCAAAACATTCAATCGCCGGAATCTCTCTGCACAGTGCCTCTTCGGTATATTCAAGAATACTGCTTCGCCGCATGAAATCCATTGTGGAAAGACCGTGGAAGAACTTTGCGGTCCCCGCGGTCGGCAGGACATGACTCGGCCCGGCGGTGAAATCGCCCGCCGGTTCCGGTGTCCACGGACCGAGGAAGATCGCTCCCGCCGCCTTGATGTGCGGAAGAAGCGCCCGCGGATTCGCACACATCAGTTCCAGATGTTCCGGTGCGTAGCCGCTGGCGATTTCCGCCGCCTCTTCCAGATCCTTCGATTCGATCAGGAAGGTGCCGTGTTCCAGAACCCGGTTGACGGTCGCCAGACGCGGCAGAGTCGCCGACTGCCGTTTCAGCTCCTCCATCACCCGGTCGAGAAATTCTCCGGAGTCGGCAACCAGAACCGCCTGTTCCAGTCCGCTTCCGTGTTCCGCCTGGGAGAGCATGTCGGCTGCGGCAAACGCCGGATTCGCCGTGCTGTCCGCCACAATCATGATTTCCGACGGCCCCGCGACCATGTCGATCGCCACCGAGCCGTAGACCACCTTCTTCGCCGCCGCAACGTAGGCGTTGCCCGGGCCGACGATCTTATCCACCTTTTTCAGCGTCTGTGTTCCGTAGGCCATCGCGGCAACCGCGTAGGCGCCGCCGAGTTTCCACACCTCCGTCGCCCCCGCCTGTTTCAGCGCGTAGAGTGTCGAGGGATTGACCTTCCCGTTTTTCATCACGGGAGTCGTTGCAACGATGCTGGGAACCCCGGCTGCACGGGCGATCGCCACCGTATGAATCGCGGTGGAGACCAGCGGCGCGGTCCCTCCGGGAATATAGCATCCGACGCGCTCCATCGGAAGAAACCGTTCTCCCAGCGTCACACCCGGACGGGGGGAAAAGAAATGGTCGCGCGGTTTCGCCTGTTCCGCAAATGCCGTGACGTGTCCGATCGCCGTGGCAATCGCCTGTTTCGCGGTTTCTGAAACCGCCTGTTCCGCCTCCGCGCACTCCTCTTCCGTGACAACAAACTGAGATGGGGTGAGCGCAACTTTATCGAACCGTTCCAGAAAGTCGCAGACGGCGGAATCGCCCTCCTCCCGGACTTTTGCGACGATCTGCGTCGCGCTCTCTTCGATTTCCCGCGGACAGGCCGGCCGGTTGTAAAGTGCCTTCAGCTCCTCCGCCGCATTCGGATCGTTCCATGAGATTCGTTTCATTTCCTGCTCCATTCTGAAATAAAAATTCTGTGTTTTTCTGATCCTGTATAATATAGCAGAATTGCCGGTAATTACCAGAATTTCCCGAAAAAGAGGCGTGTGAATTTTCTCTTTTTCGGTGTTTCGGGTCCCGCGGAGCGCACTCTTGAAAAGAACCGTTGATATGGTATATTGACCGGAGAAAGAGCGAAACAAAAGAAAAACAAGGAGATTTTTTTATGAAAACGATTATTATCGGCGGCGTCGCGGCGGGCGCCAGCGCGGCGGCCCGGCTGAGACGGCTGGATGAGTCGATGGAGATTATTCTGCTGGAGCGTGGACCGTCCATTTCGTATGCCAACTGCGGACTGCCGTACCATCTGGGCGGCGTGATTCCGGAGCGTTCGTCGCTGTTCGTGATGCCGGAGAAGAAGTTCCGCTCGTGGTTCCAGGTCGACATCCGGACGGAAAACGAGGCTCTGGCGCTCGATCGCGGGAAGAAAACGGTGCGCATCCGCCGCGCGGACGGGTCCGAATATGAGGAATCCTACGACAAGCTGCTTCTGGCGACAGGGGCGCATCCCGCGGAGCTGAATCTGCCGGGCGCGGACGATCCCCGCATCCATCCGCTTTGGACGATTCCCGATCTCGACGCCCTGATGTCTCTGGTGCAGGAGAAACCGAAGAATGCGGTGGTGATCGGCGGCGGATTTATCGGGCTGGAGGCCGCGGAAAATCTCGCCGGACGCGGAATTCATGTGACGCTGATTCAGCATTCGGATCATGTGCTGCCGACTCTGGATCGCGAAATGGCGTATCTGCTCGCGGTCGAACTGATCGCCAACGGGGTCGATCTGCGTCTGAATGCGGAGCTGACGGAGTTCCGGAAAGACGGAGAAAAGCTGACGGTCTGCCTGAAGGACGGTTCGCTTCTTCCGGCGGATCTGGTGATCTCCAGCGTCGGCGTGCGTCCGAATTCCGAGCTTGCGCGGGCGGCGGGACTGGAGCTGGGCGCTCGCGGACACATCATCGTCAATGAACATCTGCAGACCTCCGATCCGGATATCTATGCCGCCGGAGACGTCGTCGAAGTCGTGGACCGGGTTTCCGGCGAAAAAACGGCCATCCCGCTTGCCGGTCCCGCCAACAAGCAGGGACGCATCGCGGCGGACAACATCGCCGGCCGTTCCAGGGCCTATCCCGGAAGTTTTGGCACGTCCGTGATCAAAATCGGTTCGCTGACCGCCGCATCGGTCGGGTGGACCGAGGCAAAGCTGAAAAAAGCCGGCAGAAAATACCATAAAATTTACACGCATCCGTCCTCCAACGCCTCCTACTATCCCGGCGGAGAGCAGATCCATCTGAAGCTGCTGTTCGATCCGGAGGGACGGATCCTCGGCGCGCAGGGGGTCGGAGCAAAAGGCGTGGACAAGAGAATCGATGTGATCGCAACGGCGATGCAGTCGAACCGCACCGCGCCGGAACTGGCTTCGCTGGAGCTTGCGTATGCTCCGCCGTACAACTCGGCAAAGGACCCGGTCAACTTCCTCGGAATGATCGCGGAAAACGTGCTCGACAAGATGACCGAACTGGCGTATGCGGATGCGCTGCCGGAATCGGCGCAGATCATCGATGTCCGCGAGGAGGCGGAACACCGGCTCGGGGCGATTCCCGGAGCGATCAATCTTCCGCTCGGACAGATCCGCTCCCGTCTGAAGGAGCTGGACCGCTCCCGCGAGCTGATCGTCTCCTGTCAGGTCGGTCTGCGCGGATATCTGGCGGAGCGGATCTTGAAGCAGAACGGATTCCGGGTCCGCAACCTCTCCGGAGGGTATCTGACCTGGAAGTTCACTCATGCGCCGCTGCCGGCTCCGAAACCGGTCGCGCCGGAGAAGGATAAGACGGTGTCGGACGAACTGCCCGTCGCCCGGAAACTCGATGTGCGGACTCTCGCCTGTCCCGGTCCGGTCGTCCGGCTGAAGGAGGAGATTGAGTCCATGAAGGAGGGCGAAACGCTTCAGCTCTCCGCGGCGGGCTCCTTCGCGCCCGATCTGGATGCCTGGATCCGTTCCAGCGGAAATGAACTCCTCCGGATGTCGCGCGGGGACGGGGGCGTTCAGGCGCTGATCCGGAAAGCCGGGAAAAAGAGCGAGGCGGAGAAAGCCGACGCAAAGGAAACGGTGCAGCATGCCGCAATTGTGCTGTTCAGCAATGATCTTGACAAGGCGATGGCGGCGCTGATCATCGCGTGCGGAATGGCGGCCGCCGGAAGAAAGGTGGGGATCTTCTTCACCTTCTGGGGATTGAGCGTGCTGCGCCGGAATCCCGCTCCGCAGGTGGAGAAGGGATTCCTGTCCCGCATGTTCGGATGGATGCTGCCGAAGGGGGCGTCGAAACTGAAGCTCTCCAAGATGAACATGGGGGG
>JFBN01315876.1_pt1 | contig 11309 bp, 7 predicted proteins | sample 768741 | NCBI WGS metagenome assembly JFBN01 (sample SAMN01983846, study PRJNA193217) | chicken gut metagenome | biome: terrestrial biome; isolation source: ceca of Broiler chicken | host: Gallus gallus | place: United Kingdom: England | collected 2010-09-07
GGGCGAGAAGATAGAGACCACCCTGTACGAGCGCGCCGGCGTCCAGGTCGACCGCCGCGGCCGCCCGGCCGGGACGTCCACGGGCGTGCCGCACGTCTGGGCCGCCGGAGACTGCCGCCGCGGGCCGGCCACCTTCGTGGAGGCCATCGCCGACGCGCAGGCCGTTGCCCGCGACCTCGCCGGCGTCGACTTCAGCGCCGGTGCCGAGAAGAACGTGCGCGCCGACAAGCTCGACGCCATCATGGCCCGCAAGGGCGACGTCTGCCTGGACGTGGCCGGCTGCACCACGAGCCGTTGCCTGGGCTGCGCCACCGTGTGCGAGGTCTGCTGCGACGTCTGCCCCAACCGCGCCAACGTGGCGGTCAAGGTGCCGGGCCTCGCGCAGCAGCAGGTCGTCCACGTGGACGGCATGTGCAACGAGTGCGGCAACTGCGCGGTGTTCTGCCCGTGGAGCGGCCGCCCGTACAAGGACAAGCTCACGCTCTTCTGGAGCGCCGAGGACATGGACGCGAGCGAGAACCGCGGCTTCCTGCCGCAGGGCGACGGAACGTTCCGCGTGCGCCTCGCCTCCGGCGAGGGCACCTACGACGTGGACGACGCCGCGTGCGGCCTGCCCGAGGACGTGCGCCTCACCATCCGAGCCGTCCGCGACGACTACGGCTACCTGCTGGCCAAGTAATTCCGCGCGACCCGCGGGCCGAGGTCCTTCTCGCCCGCGGGTTGCGTCAAGCAACGAGGGGAGAGACATGGACGACGAGACCAGGCGCATCTGGGTCGCCGACGAGGGCTGCATAGGCTGCCGTCTCTGCGAGCGCGCATGCCCCGCGGGTGCCATGCGCGTGGAGGACAAGCGGGCGCGCATCGACTACGCGCTGTGCATCGCGTGCGGCATGTGCGCGACCAAGTGCCGCAAGGGCGTCATCCACGACACGCTGGGCATCTACGCCCCGGCGCAGTAGGGGGGAGACCATGGCAGCCAACGCCGAGTACCGCTTCACCGTCAACGGCGAGGAGCAGGTCGTCACATGCGACAAGCCGCTCCTGCGCTACCTGCGCGACGACCTCAAGCTCACGTCCGTCAAGGACGGCTGCTCCGAGGGCGCCTGCGGCACGTGCACCGTGCTCGTGGACGGCCGCGCCACCAAGGCGTGCGTCCTCACCACGCGCCTGGCCGCCGGCCGCGACGTCGTGACCGTGGAGGGGCTGTCGCACGAGGTCCAGGAGGCCTTCGTCTACGCGTTCGGCGCCGTCGGCGCCGTGCAGTGCGGCTTCTGCATCCCCGGCATGGTCATGGCCGGCGCTGCCCTTGTCGCCCGCGTCCCCGACCCCACTGAGGACCAGGTCAAGATGGCCATCCGCGGCAACGTCTGCCGCTGCACCGGCTACAAGAAGATCATCGAGGGCATCCTGCTCGCCGCGGCCATCCTGCGGGGCGAGAAGAGCATCGACCCGGAGCTCGAGCGCGGCGACGACTACGGCGTGGGCAAGCGCGCCTTCCGCGTGGACGTGCGCCGCAAGGTGCTCGGCTTTGGCAAGTACCCCGACGACATCGACGAGCGCGACTTCCCCGACCTCGCCTACGCGAGCGCCGTGCGCTCGAAGCACCCGCGCGCCCGCGTGGTCAAGATCGACGCCGAGAAGGCCCGCGCCATGCCGGGCGTGCTCGCCGTGCTCACGGCTGCCGACGTGCCGGTGAACGCCGTGGGCCACCTGCTCTACGACTGGGACGTCATGACCGCGGAGGGCGACGTCACGCACTGCGTGGGCGACGCGATCGCGCTCGTGGTGGCCGAGGACGCCGCCACGCTCGAGAAGGCCAAAAAGGCCGTGAAGGTGGAGTACGAGGTGCTCGAGCCGGTGCGCTCGATCGAGGAGGCCCGCGCAGAGGATGCGCCCGTGCTCCACAAGCCCTACCTCGCCTTCGGCAACTGGGTCACGCCCGAGAACAACATCTGCCAGCAGCGCCACGTGGTCCGCGGCGACGCGGCCGCCGCGCTCGCGGGCGCCGCGCACAAGGTGACGCGCACCTTCAAGACTCCGTTCACCGAGCACGCGTTCCTCGAGCCGGAGTGCGCCGTGGCCTTCCCGTACAAGGACGGCGTGAAGGTCTGCTCGTCGGACCAGGGCGCCTACGACTCCCGCAAGGAGATCGCCCACATGCTCGGCTGGGACGCCACGCCGGAGCGCGTGGTCGTGGAGACCATGCTCGTGGGCGGCGGCTTCGGCGGCAAGGAGGACGTCTCGGTGCAGCACCTGGCCGCGCTCGCCGCGCTCGCCGTGGACCGCCCGGTCAAGGTGCGCCTCACGCGCCAGGAGTCCATCAACTTCCATCCCAAGCGCCACTACATGGAGGGCACCTTCACGCTCGGCTGCGACGAGGATGGCACCTTCGTGGGCCTGGACTGCGAGATTAACTTTGACACCGGCGCCTACGCGAGCCTGTGCGGCCCGGTCCTGGAGCGCGCCTGCACGCACTCCGTGGGCCCGTACTGCTACCAGAACACCGACATCCGCGGCTTTGGCTGGTACACCAACAACCCGCCCGCCGGCGCGTTCCGCGGCTTCGGCGTATGCCAGAGCGAGTTTGCGCTCGAGAGCCTCATCGACCTTCTCGCCGACGAGGTGGGCATCTCGCCGTGGGAGATCCGCTACCGCAACGCCATCGAGCCGGGCAAGGTCCTGCCCAACGGCCAGATCGCCGACCGCTCCACGGCGCTCAAGGAGACGCTGCTCGCGGTGCGCGACGTCTACGAGGCGCACCCCGGCCACGCGGGCATCGCGTGCGCCATGAAGAACTCCGGCGTGGGCGTGGGCCTGCCCGACGCGGGCCGCTGCAAGATCCGCGTGGAGGACGGGCGCGCGGTGGTCTACTCCGCCACCTCCGACATCGGCCAGGGCTGCAACACGGTGTTTCTGCAGGACGTGGCCGAGGCCACGGGGCTGCCCCTGTCGTGCATCGCCAACGGCGAGTGCTCCACCGAGAACGCGCCCGACTCCGGCACCACCTCCGGCTCGCGCCAGACGCTCATCACCGGCGAGGCCGTGCGCGGCGCGGCGTTTCTGCTGCGCGACGCCATGCTCGCGGTGGAGGAGGGGACCGAGACCGGCTCCGAGCCGGTGGTCGCGCACGGCGACGGCTTCGTGGTCGAGTACGCCGACGGCACGCCCTACGTGGGGCCGGGCGCGGGCTACCACGCTCAGGACCCGGTGGCGGCGCTGGCCGCGCTCGAGGGCCGCGAGTTCTCCTACGAGTACCTCGAGAAGACCGACAAGCTCGGCGCGGACGTCCCCAACCCCAAGAGCCACGTGGCCTACGGCTACGCCACGCACGTGGTGATCCTGGACGACGACGGCCGCGTGACCGAGGTGCACGCCGCGCACGACTCCGGCAAGGTCGTGAACCCCATCGCCATCCAGGGCCAAATCGAGGGCGGCGTGCTCATGGGCATGGGCTACGCGCTCACCGAGCGCTTCGACCTCGAGGACTGCGTGCCGCAGGTGAAGTTCGGCACGCTGGGCCTCTTCAGGGCGACGGACATCCCGGACATCCACGCGATCTACGTCGAGAAGGACGAGCTGCAGGACGTGGCGTACGGCGGCAAGGGCATCGGCGAGATCGCCACGATTCCGACGGCGCCCGCGGTGCAGAACGCCTATCGCGCGCTGACGGGCGAGCTCCAGACCGAGCTCCCGCTGCGCCACACGTACTACTCGCGCGACTAGGGGCGCGTTCGACACATCCCCGCGACCAGGAAATGCTCCGCCTCGTCGCATGCCCCTTGCAGAGGGCCCGCCGGTTTGCCATGCCCGGCGGGCCCTCGTTCTTCTCGGCCCTCTACGCGCCGACACTCCCGCACGGAATGCGAGAAGAGCCCCGCACTCCTACCCATAACTCGTCAACTAAGACGGCACTCATGAGTGCGGGCTCGCTCCGATAGCAAGACGTTGGCGTCGAGCTCAACCTTATGCCGGCTCATGACAGGGCTCCATCCTCTTGAGCTCCTGCTGGAGACCTCCTCCTGACTCCTGCTGTTGAGTCCCCAGAGCGGCAGCTCTCGATAGAACTTCTCCGTGACGAGAAGAACGTTGGGGTCGGGCTCAGCGCGAAAGGGGTCTGCGAGCGAGCGCTGTAGAGCACGGACGTCAGCCAGCGGCCTTCGACTCCGCCTCCAGAAGGGCAAGGGCCGCGCGGTACTTCTCGCCCCATCGCGATGGTAATGGGTAAAATAGCGTCCTACATAAGTGGGATCTTCCGAGTGCCGCGATGGACAGCGGGGGCGTATCGATGCCACACTACGACAACTTCATCAGCTACCGCAGGGCAGGTGCCTCCGAGCAGGCGAAGATGATCTTCGACGCCTTGCGGGAGCAGGGGCTCACGGCGTTCTATGACCGTGACAGCCTGCGGTCTGGCGTGTTCGACGAGCGCCTCATCGAGGCGATTGACGGCGCCACCAATGTCATCCTGCTCTTGGGACCAGGAGCGCTTGACCGTTGTTCGAATCCGGAGGACTGGCTGCGTCGTGAGATCGTCGAGGCGCTCGACCGTCACAAGAACATCGTCCCCGTGTTCATTAACGGGTTTGTGTTCCCCGACGAGCTGCCATCCGGGTTGGAGGGCCTCAGCCGAATAAACGGAATCGAGTTCGACCTCGAGTACTTTGACAGCTTCATCCAGAAACTCACCACGCGTTTTTTGAACGCGGGAGATGTGGCGGAGATGGTGAGCGACGCGCCCGAAGACTTCATGGTCGAAGGCGGGACGCTCATCCGCTTTCTGGGTAGAGGGCGCAAGGTCGTCATACCCGCGGGCGTCCGCACGATCGGAGAGCAGGCTTTCAAAGACGCGACTCGCGTGGAGGAAGTCGTGCTTCCCGATGGGCTCGAGAGCATGGAAGACGGTGCCTTCGAACGGTGCAACAACCTCACGCGCATCGTCATCCCTGACAGCGTGACGCGCATTGGCCGACGCGCCTTCAGTCGCTGTTACGAGCTGGCGTACGTTGATATGGGGTTGGGGTTGCGTTACGTGCTGGACGAGGCGTTCTCGTTCTGTACGCGTCTCACGCAGCTTGAGGTGGGCCCTGCCGTCGAGTATTTCGTCTCGTCCGCGGTCAACGGGTGCAGCAAGCTCGCGCGCATTGAGGTTAACCCCGCTAACACGCATTTTGTGAGCACTGATGGCGTGCTCTACACGGCTGGCTTTGAGACGCTCGTGCGCTGCCCCGAGGCCACAAAGCTCGGCGAGATTGTTGTTGACGCGCGTACGCGCGAGCTCGCGGCGTGGAGCTTCTCGGCCTGCAACAACGTCACCCAGGTGTCACTGCCCGTGGGCCTCCGGCGAATTTGCGCGCATGCTTTCGAAGACTGCCAGCGGCTCGCACGGGTCACGATTCCTGACGCTACGGTCGAGGTTGAGCTCGACGCCTTTCTCGGCTGGTCGAGCGGGCAAGAGATCGTATGGGGCGCCGGCTTTGAGCCGCCAAACGACTGGCACGTCGGGCGTGCGGCAGGTCACGAGCCTCTTGATGACAGCCAGGCGCCTACGTCGGAGTTCATGCTCGTCAAAACTGTGTTCGAGGCGTATGAGGAGGCCGAGAGCATGGCGCGCATGCTGCTCGACGCGCATCTCATCGTCTCGGGGCAGATTGGGCATATCCAGTCGCTCTACATCTGGGAGCGGGAGTTCTGCTCCGAGGCAGAGATAGAGCTCACATGCTTCACCACGCGACGCAACTACCCTGCGGTCGAGGCATTCATCAAGTCGAGACACTCCTATGAGGTTGCGGAAATCATCGGCGTGCCCATCCTGGGCACAACCGACGAGTTTGGCGCGTGGATTCGCGACTATGTGACGCCTGGGGCAGAGACATCCGATGCCACCACATCCGCGGCAGAAACGTCCACAGCCGACCATCTTGCGCCCGAGACGTCCGTAACGGAGGAGGAGAAATCATGACCGACGCATGTGTCGTGCTTACCACGTTTGAGAACAGGGATCAGGCACGTCCCGTGATTGACGCTCTCATTTCCGAGAGGCTCGTCGCCTGCGTGCAGATGATGGACATCGAGAGCTCCTACACCTGGCAGGGTGTGGTGGAGCACGAGCCCGAGGTGCTCGTGCTCATCAAGACCACGACGGTCGTCTATCCCATGCTCGAGAAGCGTCTGGCAGAGCTGCATCCCTACGACGTGCCCGAGATTCTCCAGATTCCCGTTGCTTCGGGATCCCGGGCCTATCTCGCTTGGATGGCGGAGAACACGAGATAGTCGGCAAGACGCCAAGAATTCGCCCGATTGCCATGGGCGTGCTCTCCGCCGTCTGGTGACAGGGGAGCCTAGGCGACTGGGCGCCCGCGTCTGACCTACCCCTGCGACAAGGACCCGCGGGCCCGTCGGGCGGTCGCGTTTGACCTCGCGGTCCTTCTCGGCCCTCTATGTGCCGGCACTCATGAGTGCCGGCTCCCGCCGCGTTTCCAGCCGACACTCCCGCACGGAATGCGAGAAGAGCCCCGCACTCCTGCCCATAACCCGTCAACTAAGCCCGCACTCATGAGTGCGGGCTCATCGGATGATGGCTCGGGAGCAACTTCTCTCGTGGGGGCAGGATTATTCTGGCGAGAATAATCTTGCGGCTGAGAAGAACGCGGCGCTTCTAGCGCAGCCCATCAATCAACGCTCCCGTCACGCTACGGAAACACAGGTAGTACAAAGTTACCCTTTGTGTAGCTGAAACTGCCCGCGCCCCGTCGAGAGGCCCTCCATGTTCGACTTCCTCATGTCCGTCATCACCGCCCTGAACGACAACGTGCTGTGGGGCGTCCCCATGGTCGTACTGATGCTCGGAACCGGCGTGTTTTTGCTCTTCGTCACCCGCGGCGCCGTGTTCACGCGCTTCAACGTGGTCATGCGCTATACCACCAAGACGCTCTTCCAGCGCCAGAACCCGTCCGAGGCGGGGGAGGGCACCATCTCGCCCTTCCAGGCGGTGTGCACCGCGCTCGCGGCAACGCTTGGCACCGGCAACATCGTGGGCGTGGCGCTTGCGGTGGCCACGGGCGGTCCCGGATCGATCTTCTGGCTGTGGCTCTCCGCACTGGCCGGCATGGTCATCAAGTTCTGCGAGGTCACGCTGTCGGTGGCGTACCGCACGCGCAACGAGCGCGGCGAGATCGTGGGTGGTCCCATGTACTACATCTCCCGCGGCCTGGGGGTTGGCTGGCTCGCGGCGCTGTTCGCCGTCTTCGGCTTCCTCGCGTCGTTCGGCATCGGGGCGAGCGTGCAGGCCAACTCGCTCGCCGGCAGCGTGAACGCGACCTTCGGGGTGCCGCTGCCCGTCATCGGCGTCGTCGTGGCGCTGCTTGCGGGTCTTGTCCTTATCGGCGGTATTACCCGCATCGCGCAGATCACCGAGAGGCTCGTGCCCCTCGCGGCGGTGTTCTACCTTCTCGGCGCCGCGGCGGTGCTCGTGGTCAACGCCGCCGAGATCCCCGCTGCGATCGCCCAGATCTTCCGCGACGCCTTTACGGGCACGGCCGCCACGGGCGGCTTTTTGGGCGCCACGGTCATGTACGCGTGCCGCGTTGGCATGTCGCGCGGCGTGTTCACGCACGAGGCAGGCATGGGCTCGGCGCCCATCGCGCACGCCTCCGCCGACACCGACCACCCCGCCCGCCAGGGCCTGTGGGGCACGTTCGAGGTGTTCTTCGACAGCATCGTCATGTGCACGGTCACGGGTCTTGTGATCCTCACCTCGGGGCTGTGGCACGCCGACCCTATGATGTCCGAGGGCGCCATGAGCTCAGCGGCCTTTGGGCAGAGCATTCCCGGCGGCCAGTACATCGTGACCGTGGGCCTCATGCTCTTCGCGTTTGCCACGCTGATCGCGTGGTACTACTACGGCGAGAAGTGCGTTGAGTACCTCTTCCGCAAGAGCCGCGCCCAGCGTGTGGCCGTGCGCGTCTACCAGGTTGCCTACGTCGCCATGGTGTTCGCGGGCTGCGTGACCAACCTCGACGTGGTCTGGGAGTTCGCCGACTGCTTCAACGGCCTCATGGCGATCCCGAACCTCATCGCGCTAATTGCCCTCTCGCCCGTGATCTGCCGGCTTGCGGCGGACTTCTTCCGCGATCCCGACCGCCGACGCCCGCGCGACACGGACTACAGCGGGATGCTGTCGTTCAGGGACAAGTAGCGGGCCCCTGGCGTTCGCTCTGCGACAATGGAGCCACAATCCCCCTCGCGCGGGAGGTTCCCCATGACGTATGCCACCGCTCCAATTTTGCGCCGCAAGCTCGCCCCGCTCGTTCTTCTCGCCATAGTGACCGTTCTTGCCCTCGGGAGTTGCGGCAACCTGGGGGAGTTCGACGAGGAGGATGTCGCCAGGCAGGCGGAGCAGTATTACGCCGAGAAGTACGGTGACAACGCCCACGTGGTCGACGTCTGGGAGGACCGGTCGTACGCCCTGTTTGGCTACCAGTCGTCCGGTCGGGCGTTCTGCACCATGAGCGACGGTCAGACGGTGCTCGTGGACTTTGAGGACGGCGTCGTTGGCGACAACCGGCAGCAGGACGAGGTCACGGCGGCCTACGAGCAGCGCTTCCGCGAGGAGCTCGAGGGTTGCTGCGAGCGCCTGGGGGACGCGGGCTGCGACGTTGCATCCGTGACTGTGAACGGCGTCCCGCTTGAGGAGGACGGCTTCTTTGAGGGGTGCATCTCGACGTACTACTGGCCGGAGGATCCAGCTGGCGAGAAGAACGGCGAGGTCGAGACGACCGTGGAGCAGAGCGCCTCGTTCTTCTACGCGCGCTACACGGGCGACGACAGCTTTTTCGAGCAGGAGGCCTCGCGCGTCAGCCTGGGCGTGCCGTACGTTGAGATTGAGCTCTCCGGTGCGGACGCGGACTACGCGGACGGCTTCCCGACGGACGTTCCCGAGACGCCCGCGTGGGTGGCGCCCATCGAGGGGGCGTGCCGCGCGCTGCTTCCTCTGACGGATGGGGACGCGGAGACGCGGGTGGTCGTCTACCAGGCCGGGTGTCGCGATGGGGTGCCCGAAGACACCGACGCCGCCGTTCTCAGCGACGCGGAGAACGGCAAGCTCGGCGAGCTCAGTCCCTTTGACGATAGTGATACGGGTGCCGATGGCATTGGCAGCTGGCTCATCGTGGAGTGGTTCCCCGTGGGCAAGGGCGTTTACGTCACCTCCGACGAGTGCGGCGTGCGTCTGCGCACGGGTGATGTGGAGCTGGAGACCGTGGAGAGTCCCGTCTCGCTGGAGGAACTCCAGGAGAGTGGGAGCCTCGAGCGCTTTGACGAGCGCGAGTTTGCACCGGGGGCCTTTGAGGCCTATAGCCTAGCGGTGGCCCCAGACCTCTTTGCGCGTCTGCCGGAAAGCGTGCGGGACAAAGGTTGGTTTAACATCAGGTTGGCGTATGACAACCAGGACCCGCAGACGGGCCTTGCGGAGCTGGGCGTCACGCCGGGCGGCCTTGCGCCCACGCTCTATCGGGTCGAGAAGAACCCCGCCGCCGAGGACGTCGACAGCGCTCCTCCCTACGAGGTGATCGCGATGCGGACGGAGACGCTGGCGAACGGCTTTCAGTACAGCGAGCCTGAGCTGTTTGCTGACGCGCCCACGCTTCTCGTGCGAATGTAGGTGACGTATCGAGTCAATTGCCGCGAAAGCAGGAGCCTCTCCGGTCCCATCACACCGTCAAGGAGGCAATGGCCGCGCTCGATGAGGAGTGGCCGCTAGGACTTTGAGTGTCGGTAGTGATTGATGGCTCGGCTAAGCGCACTGCTCGAAGACGCAGTCGTTGTGGTAGTGGATGAAGTCGAGGCTCGGCCAGGTTGACTTGTCTTTGCCCGGTAGGGCGATTTTCCTCCCGTCGAAGGCATAGAGCCATTGGTCGTTCGTGGGCGTGTGCGGCACGCGCGAGGAGACCACGACGCGGTAGCGGTCGTCGAGCGTTATAAGACCACGGTCGAAAGCGCGGTCGTGCAGCGCGTTTAGCAAAAGGCCGTTCGACGACATGAGGCGCTCGCTCGGCGTTGCCGCCGACCACGGCTTGATGTGGCTCGCCGTGAGCAGGGCAGGAATGTCGATGCCCGTGATACAGCAGGTGCCGTCATAGTTGGAAAGTAGCACGCTGCGGAAGTAGTCCTGGTTGACGCGCGTGCGAACCTGCTCGACGCGTTCCAGCCCGAGCTGCTGTGGCTGGCTAGGGCGAGAAGAACCTGAGGCCTCAATCTCTCCGTCGCAGGAGATTTGAATCCCGGTTTGCTTGAGTTCCCACATCGCCTCGGGCATGGTGGCGTCCGGGTCGTCAAGATACTCGCTTATGACCTGTCGGTCCATTCCAGCAGCGTTGGCGAAGCCGATGTTGGTCTGGTTTGGGTCGCTGCCTTGAGGTTGGCGGTCTTGAGGCAGACGGCAGACTCTGTGCGCCCAATCTCTCCAGCAAGAAGCTGGATTTCGACATCGCTGTCGCCCCAGTTCTTCCGGAGAGGGGGCACAGGTAGAAGGCGAGCGCCATGAGGGTCTCTTGACGTGACCAGTTCCTGCGGGACATCGCTCCTCCTCTCGCTCGCGTCCAGGATACCAGGCGGTGGACCTCTGCTACGACGCGATGATGAGCGAGATCGACAACGGCAAGATGCGCGTGTTCCTCTCGGACGTGATGTTCGATACGGAGCGCGACGGGAAGGGCGGTCGCGTCTCCATCCCGTTCGGCAAGGCGGACTGCACGGTGTTCAGGAAGGTCATGAGCACGGAGGACACGATCCACGAGTTCGCGCCGACGCTGCGCACGGAGGCGCAGGCGCGGGCGTTCAGGGTCGCGCTGCAGACGCTCGGCGACCTCTGCGGGTTCGGCATCAACTACTTCGACCTGGAGAACGTCGGCTACGTGAAGACGGCCACGGAGGTGTCGGCGGACAACTCAGCGCTGATGAGGAACATACGCCGCCACGAGCATGCGCTCGAGGGCGCGATCGCGGGCATCTGCCGGGCGCTGATGGCTGCCGAGCGCAGGCTCGGCGTGGAGCTGCCCGACGAGGGGCTCGTGCGCGTCACGTTCGACGACAGCATCATCACGGACACGACGGCCGAGAAGCGGCAGGACATGGACGAGGTGGCCGCCGGGCTCATGCAGCCCTGGGAGTACCGTGCCAAGTGGTACGGCGAGGACGAGGCGACCGCGAGGCGCAGAGGGGCCGCCGCCGGATCCGGCGCGGGCGATGGCGGGTCGGAGCGCGTTGACGCAGCCCAGGTAGGGGTGCCGGGGCGCGTGCGCCGCCGCGAGGAG
>JFBN01307052.1_pt1 | contig 11306 bp, 7 predicted proteins | sample 768741 | NCBI WGS metagenome assembly JFBN01 (sample SAMN01983846, study PRJNA193217) | chicken gut metagenome | biome: terrestrial biome; isolation source: ceca of Broiler chicken | host: Gallus gallus | place: United Kingdom: England | collected 2010-09-07
CCGGATAAGGAATTCCTGCGCGCGCTGGAGGATGTCCGGGTGTTCGCCCGCGTCTCTCCGCAGTCCAAGGTCCGGATCGTGAAGGGGTTTAAGGCAAAGGGAAAAATTGTGGCCATGACAGGGGACGGAGTGAATGACGCGCCCTCTCTGAAGGCCGCAGACATCGGTATTGCGATGGGAGAGAGCGGAACGGACGTGGCAAAACAGGCTTCGGAAATCATTCTGACAGATGATAATTTCGCGACCATCGAAAAGGCCATCGAAGAGGGCCGCGGCGTCTATGAGAACATCAAAAAGTCTGTGATCTTCCTGCTTTCCTCCAATCTGGGAGAGATCATGACCATGTTCACGGCGGTTCTCATGGGGCTGGCCTCTCCTTTAAAATCCAGCCATATTCTGTGGATTAACCTGATCACCGACTCCCTTCCGGCTCTGGCGCTGGGGGCTGACGACAATGACGCGGACAGCCTGATGAAAAAGCCTCCGAGAGATCCGAAGGAAAGCCTGTTTGCGGATGGAGGCCTTGCCCGCACCTGTTTCTATGGCCTGTTGATCGCAGGCATCAGCCTGACCGCCTTCTTTACGATCCCGTATGGAATCATGAGGGAGAGAGGGATCGCCTTTTCTCCGTCCGCCTTCGCCGTGATCCTTCAGAACGAGGCGGTACTGAGCCGGGCGCAGACCTATGCCTTTACGGTCCTTGGCATGTCCCAGCTTTTTCACGCCATCGGCATGCGGGACGTGGAAAAGTCGGTTTTCCGTATGAATCATCTGAGAAACCGACTGATGCTGCTGGCGCTCGCGGCGGGCTTCCTGCTGCAGATTGCGGTTACGGAGATCCCGTTTCTGACGGCAGCCTTCGGCACCGCCCACCTTTCCCTACGGGAATGGCTGCGGCTTCTGATCCTGGCGGCATTTCCCCTTCTGGCCCATGAGCTTTTTGCCTTTTTCCCCGAAACGGGGAGAAAACAGGATTAAACCAAAGTGGGGCGGGCATCCGCTCCGCTTTTTCTGTATTCGTTTGGAGTCATTCCATAAAATTTCTTGAAAAAACGGATATAGCTTCTTACATCATTATAGCCGACGGATTCACTGATCCGGTTCACCGTTTCCGTACTGCCTGCCAAAAGCTCAAGAGAACGGGAAATACGGTAATAATTCAGGTATTCTGACAATGTTTTTTCTGTGGCCATTTTGAATACTTTATTCAGATAAACAGAGCTGACTCCCACATGTGCCGCAATCTGCGGTATGGAAAGAGGTTCCGAGTAATGCAGCTCCAGGTACTGTACTGCCTTGCGCACATAGGCATGAGAATCATTTGACATCTTCGGGCCGCTGTTCGTAAGGCATGCAAGGCAGGACCACAGGATATTGTCGCACTCCTGGATGGTCTGCGCAGAATCGGTTTTTTGAATAAATTCATTCAGCATGCTTTCTTTTACGGTGATGTCCAGTTTCAGCAGACTGGTAAAAACAGAGTACAGAACGATGGAGGTAAACTTTTTTGCCTCTGCAAGCGAAGCAGCCTTAGACAGACATTCCGTGGAAAAACGGTCTGCGTGTTTCTTTAGCTGGGAGGAATCATGGGCGAGAATACAGTGGACAAGCTGCTCTGGAAGGCCTGGATCAATGCTGGGAGCAAATTCCTTCTGTACTTCAAAGGTAACGTTTTCCGTTCCGCACGACATAAGAAGAAAATTCTGTTCTGCAAGCAGTTTCGCCTGATGGAGCCGGTCAGGCCCGGAAGAACAGAGGACAACGGAAAAGAGAAGCTGCAGCGAGGAATGGAAAGTGGAATGCATCTTCAGAAGTTCACATCGTCTTTTCAACTCTGACTGGAGCTTTTCTCCGGAGTCTGTATTCAAAATTACAGCAATCTCACCGATATCAGTATTCAGCGCATAACATGCACCGAGAATGGAAAAGGAGCTGACTGCGTTTGCGCACAGCATCTGCCCGATCTGTTTTTGCTCAGCGTCGTCCGTAAGGTCGGAAAGGCCGGGGACAAAAATCAGGATGAGACAGAAATCGGAATGAGGAAACCGGATTCCGCTTCTGGTATATTCCTCCGGAAGCTGGTCGGGCTCAATTCGCCCGTCAAGCAGATCATGCAGCAGCAGATCGCGGATAAGCTGCTGATTTTGCAGGGTAACGGAACGGGCGTGACTGAGCTGTGTGGATATGCGTTCAAATTCGGTATCCAGAAGCGTAAATTCGTCCGAGCCTCTTTTGGAAGATTTTGTATAGGGGCTTGCCCCAAGTTTCTCCATTAACGCGTCTACCGGCCTGATCATATGCGCGGCATAGAAGACGGAAACGAGGAAGGAGAGAAAGAGAACAGCGGGATAAAGCACGGGGGATGGTAAAACAGGAAGCAGATAGTTAAACTGATCCTTCCAGGTGAGATAGAAGGAGCAGCGCACATCGTCTTCAGCATTGGATGAATAAGCGATTCCTTCGTGCAATATTTCGTCTTCACCGGAAGAGCTCCAGAGAAGCTGATCCTGAAAATAGACAGCGGAAAGCCAGGGGCTTTCAGAAGCCTCTTCTTCACACATCTCCTGCAGGTCAGCCAGGGAAAAGGAAATGACGATGTATCCTCTGGCCCGGGATTCATAAATGGGAAGGCGCCGGATGTAGGTCAGAAGAGGGACTTCCCTGCGCCCTTCATAATATCGAAGATTGGCGGTAGAAAAAAACCACATACTGTCTGTTTCCATGGAAGAAACCGTTTGGATAAGTTCCTTATTGTAATAATCCGTTTCGTAATAAATGCCGCTGTTCGTATCATAAATACGGCCGGAACGATAAAAAAAGAGAGCGATATTTTCGTATTCATAAAGGTCGGAAAAGGTGGAAACATCATCAATCATCTGGGAAAGCTGGTCAATACTTGGACTGGAATTCTTCAAAACCAGATCCACGGAGGGCATGGAACCGATCAAAACAGAACTGCTTTTCATGCTGTTAATGATATCCTGAATGGAAGAAGCGGCATGATTGGCGTGGGTTTCCAGGTTTTCCTTCAGCACAAACAGATTCCGTGTACAGAACAGAACGCAGATAATCACATATACGGTGGTCAGGCCCGAAGCCGTCAGCAGAAAGGAAGTGCGAAAGTGGCGGGATTTCAAAATGTTTTTGAACTTCAGGGAAGGGAATAGATGAATTTTGAATAAAAACACGATTCAACCTCTTTTTGTAATCGAATTTAAAGCATAATGACCAATTATCAAACAATAATCACTCCTTCATTATATCTGATTATTCAAAAAAGTCAATTTTATTACATTAAAAATATGCAAAATGCACATCAAAAATCAAAACAGGAGGACAGGATATTATCTCATTTCTTCAAACACTCATAGCAAAAATCAAACAAAATGAAGAAAATGTGGTTTGATTTTTGCTATTTTCATGAAAAATGGGTATTATTTACAATTTCTGAAAGGGAAAAATGAAATTGGTTTAAATTTTGCGTTTTGCATAAAATTTTCAGGCTGTATAATGAAAATAGATTTAAAAATGTACAAAAAAGTATTTGGAATTGAATTAAAGAAACATAAAATGCACAATAACAGGAAAGAGGGTGAAAGAGAATGCTGGGGAAAGCAAAAGCAAAAAGTAAAAACGACAGGAAGGAAGGGGTGAAAGGCTTAACCAAATATTTATGGAAGCATAAGTACATGTATCTCATGCTTGTGCCGGCCATTGTTTACTATGTGATATTCTGTTATGTTCCCATGTATGGAGCTTCAATCGCATTTAAGGATTTTAATCCGATGCAGGGAATCATGAAAAGCCCATGGGTCGGATTCGATGTGTTTGAGCAGCTCTTTGGAATGAGCAAATTTTATTCCGTATTCTGGAATACCATAAGAATCAGTTTAATTCGTCTGATTTTCGGATTCCCATTTCCGATTATCGTCGCGCTTATGCTGAATGAATTAAGATGGAACCGGGTAAAACGGGTGATTCAGACGGCCATCTATATTCCAAACTTTATTTCATGGGTTGTTTTGGGCGGTATTATGACCAGCCTGCTGTCCATGGATTCAGGTATCGTGAACGGAATCATTAAAATGCTTGGATTCCAGCCGATTGGATTTTTGACGGATGAAAGATACTTTGTGCCGACGATGGTAGTTTCCATGATCTGGAAGACGTTTGGATGGAATACGATTATTTACCTGGCGGCAATGACGGGAATTGATCCACAGCTGTATGAAGCTGCTACGGTGGATGGGGCAAACCGGTGGCAGAGGCTTCTTCATATTACACTTCCCTGCATCCGTTCCACAATCATTGTGGTACTTATTACACGTATCGGCAGTCTGATGCAGGCAGGATTTGAACAGATCTTCGTATTATATCATCCGGGAGTATATGGAACCGCCGATATCATAGACACTTATGTATATCGTATGGGTCTGCAGGAAGGAAAGTTTGAACTCGCATCCGCAGTCGGTCTGTTTAAGTCGGTGGTAAATTTCATTCTGGTGGTAATTGCAAATAAGACAGCCAGGATGATGGGAGAGGAGGGAATCTACTAAATGAAGATGACCTTAAAGAAAAAAGGACAGGAAGGCCATGTCAATCATTCCCTTGGAAGCAGGATTTTCGAAGCGGTTAATCTGTTGCTGCTGATCCTGCTGGGAATCACAACCCTGTATCCTTTCTGGGACTGCCTGGTGGTGTCGATGTCTTCGTTGAAAAGCTACCTCTCTACCAGTATTCATCTCTGGCCAAGCGAGTGGTCGTTTGAAGGCTACGCCTATATGCTGGGAAACGAATCCCTTTGGACATCCTATGCGAACAGCATTTTTATAACGGTGGCTGGGACCCTGATCAACATGCTGATCACAATCATGGCAGCCTACGTCCTTTCCAAACAGGAACTGAAAGGACACAGGATCCTGATGTTCCTGGCGGTTTTCACCATGATGTTCACAGGAGGAATAATTCCTACCTATATTGTGATAAAGGATCTGGGGTTGATGAACAGTCTTTGGTCGATGATTCTTCCTTCCGCAATCAATACCTATAACCTGATCATTCTCAGAAACTTTTTTGCGGACCTGCCGACAGAACTGGAAGAGGCGGCTCTGCTGGACGGTTGTACGGAGGTTGGAGTGCTGTTCCGGATAATGTTGCCCATTTCCAAGCCTGCTGTGACAACGATAGCGTTGTTCTATGCGGTTGACCACTGGAACGATTTCTTTTCCGCGATCATGTATATCAACAGCCGGGAAAAATGGCCGTTGCAGCTGTTCCTGCGTTCCATGCTGTTTGAGAGCGATGCGGCATATTCCAGTGGAGGAGAGAGCCTGTTTCTGCTGGGACAGCCAATGAAGATGGCGGCCGTCATGCTGGCCATCATACCGATTATGTGTGCTTACCCTTTCTTCCAGAAGTATTTTACAAAAGGCATATTGACTGGAGCGGTTAAGGGTTGATATTTTTGAAAAAGGTTAACTTATCAATTCATACTAAAAAGAACAGGGGGCTATTTTATGAAAGCAAAAAAAGTGACAGGATTGTTGTTGGCGTTTGTAATGGCTTTTTCCATGACCGCGTGCGGTAATTCCACTTCAACCTCTGCGGATTCCGCAGAATCATCCGGCTCAGGGGAAGAAGCGGCTCAGGATCAGGCGGACAGTTCGGAAAGGGTTCCGATCAGATGGCTTACTACGGGCGATACGGCTGCTGAGGTTATCGAGGATGGAGACCGCATTATCGAAGAGATTAACAATAGGCTTGGGATCGATCTGACGGTGGAAATCGTACCGGAAGGGAATACGGAAAAGGTTAATGTAGCCATGGCATCGGGAGATTTCCCGGATATTGTAACCGGAGCGTACGGAACGAGCGCGACACAGCAGTGGATTGACGACGGAATGGTAATCTCTCTCAACGATTATATGGACAGCAGCCCGGATATAACGGCATGGCTCGAGGATTATGAATGGTCGGCTCAGGACGGCAACTATTATGGACTGCCCTTTATTACGCAGTATGAGACTGCCAATTCCCTCGTCATTATGAGACAGGACTGGCTGGACAATCTGGGGCTTTCCTATCCGGAAACGCTGGATGAGATGAAGGAGGTATTGAACGCATTTACCTTCAATGATCCGGATGGAAACGGTCAGGACGATACGTTTGGTTATACCGCTCAGAAGCTGACAGATTCATCATCGACTCCATTTGACTGGGTATTTTTTGCCTATGGACTGGAATATGCAGATTATACACTGGATGAGGATGGAAATATTATTGCCTGGTTTGAGGATGATTCCTTTGTTCCGGCCATGCAGTACATTAAGGAACTCTGGGACAGCGGTGTGATCGATCCAGAACTGATGTTAAATGACAGCACGAAAAAGGAAGAAAAATTCTATCAGGGAAAGAGCGGTTCCATGCTGGCGCCTTTGTTCCGTCATGTGAGCAGACATGAAAGCAGCGTACAGGAACTGTATCCCGAAGCAACGATCAGTTACGGACTGCCTCCGAAGGGGCCTGATGGAGCGAGCGGACTGAACAGACAGGGAAAGAGCGGAATGTTCACCTGTATAACAACGGCCTGTGAAAATCCGGACAAGGCGGCGGAATTCCTGAATTTCATGGTTTCCGAGGAAGGAAATAATCTGCTCAGACTTGGAATCGAGGGAATCCATTATACGATGGATGGCGATACGGTAGTGTTTAATGAAGAAGAGAGAGCCAAAGACGCCTTTTCACCTGACGGATGGGCACATGCGCTGGCATGGGGATCCTTCTACTGGCCGCTGGAGAGCGGATATCTGCCGGATACTGAGCCGAACAGAGAAAGGGCTCTGGAGACGGTGGAACTGGCCTCTGAGTGTCAGATACCGAATCTGATTAAACAGAAAACTGCGGTGGAAATTGAGAATGCTTCTGTGGCCGGAGATGTGTTTACACAGTATTTCTCCGATATGCTGCAGGGAAAGATCGGCATTGAGGAAGGCGCACAAAAGCTGAGTGAAGAGTGGAGAGCGCAGGGAGGACAGGAGATCATCGATTCCGTGACAGAGGTCTATCAGACACAGTCTGCGCAGTAAAAGAAACAACTGTGCTGAAGTGTGAAGGAAAGGCGGGAAGGTGTATTCCCGCCTTTCCTGATAAAATGGAGCGGGGAATGCTCCGGTATGGAGGAAACTGTGAAAATGGAGAAAAAACCAGATATCATTTTTATCCTTACGGACGACCAGGGAGCATGGGCCATGCATTGTGCAGGAACACCGGAACTTTACACACCGAACCTGGATCGAATCGCCTCGAATGGAATGAGGTTTGAAAATTTTTTCTGCGCCTCTCCTGTCTGTTCGCCGGCGAGGGCGTCGCTGCTGACCGGAAAAATGCCGTCCTCTCATGGAGTACATGACTGGATTAGAAGCGGAAACGTGGACAGAGAAAAGTTTGCCGAACAGGGCAGGGAGAATCCTTATGGAACCGGATATGACATGGAAGAGAAGCCCATTGGCTATCTGGATGAACAAATCGCCTACACGGATCTTTTGGCAAAGAATGGTTATCAGTGCGCGCTTGCAGGTAAATGGCATCTGGGGGACAGCGTGAGAATGCAGCATGGCTTTTCCAGATGGTATACGCTGGGACTGGGAGGCTGCTGTTATTACCATCCGGATATTGTCGAAGACGGTCAGATACAGGTACAACACGGGAAATATGTGACGGAACTGATCACGGATAAGGCGCTGGAATGGCTGGATGAATTCCTGGAAAAGGACGACCCGTTCTATCTGTCCGTACATTATACGGCGCCGCATTCTCCATGGGGAGAGGAGCAGCATCCGAAAAAATGGATCGATTATTACAGGGACTGTGCCTTTGAGAGCATTCCGGATATTCCGGATCATCCTGATATGACGACCGGACCGGTGTATGGAACGAAGAAAAGAAGAGAAAATCTGATCGGCTATTTTGCGGCGATCAGCGCGATGGATGAACAGGTGGGGCGTATTTTAGACCGGCTGGAAGGATCCGGTAGAGCACAGGATGTGCTTCTTATCTTTGCGGCGGACAATGGCATGAGCATGGGGCAGCACGGGATATGGGGAAAGGGAAACGGAACTTTCCCGATGAATATGTATGATACGGCAGTAAAAGTGCCGTTTCTCGTCACCTGGCCCGGACATATACGGGAAGGAAGCGTCTGTGAGGAACTGATCAGTGCCTATGATCTGTTTCCGACGCTGATGAGCCTTGCCGGAATCGATTACAGCAGCGCCGGAGATTTGTGCGGCCATAGCTTTGCGGATATTCTGTGTGGAACAGAGAGCGGTGAAACAGAGAAGACAAATAAGGGAATTGTGGTCTATGATGAGTATGGACCGGTACGGATGATACGAACGAAAGAATGGAAGTATGTTCACCGGTATCCATATGGGAAAAATGAACTTTATGATCTGAAGGAGGATCCGCAGGAAGAGAATAACCTGTATGGGCAGGAGCGATACGAAGAGGTGATTCTTGATTTGCGAAAACGTCTGGAAGGATGGTTTGCCCGATATGCAGATGCAGATCTGGACGGCGTGAGACAGGCGGTCACCGGAGCGGGACAGTTGGGACCGGCGGGAAAGAGAGCCGGACGAGTGGAAATTTACGCGCCGGTTGAACTGATCTGAGCGAGGAGGTTCAGGCGAAAGCTGCAAGACAGAAAAACCTCCGCAGAAGCGGAGGTTTTTCTGTCTTATGAGGGGGGAGATAGTGTAACAATAGGTGTTGTTCATCTATCTGTCACTTATGATACAGGGAAAATGTGTCAGGAATGTGTCCGATTTCCAAAAAACCTATAAAATTTCTGAAGGAATTCTTTAAAAAAGGAAAAAAGATTCTGATCTGCCTGGTCTGTAACCGGCAGGTAAAGGAACGAAAAGGGATTGACTGCATTCCCGAAGGCGGATAAGATGAGCGTAAGACCGAAATGCGGATTCCGGAGTGGATTCCACACTTTCCTTTACCGGTGTATACTGATCTGAAAATCAAGGAGGAAATCTGATGAAAAAACCGAACATTTTATTTATTCTGCTGGATGATATGGGCTGGAAGGATCTGGCCTGTACGGGAAGCACCTTTTATGAGACGCCGAATATCGACAGGCTTTCCAGGGAGGGGATGAGCTTCACGAATGCCTATGCCTCCTGTCCGGTTTGTTCCCCTTCCAGGGCCAGCTTTCTGACCGGAAAATATCCTGCAAGGCTGGGGCTGACGGACTGGATCGATATGGATGGAACCTGCCATCCGCTTCGGGGCCGGGTGATCGACGCGCCGTATGTGAAGCATATTCCGGAGGGGGAATATACGGTGGCGCAGGCGCTGCGCGACGGCGGCTATGCGGCATGGCATGTGGGAAAATGGCATCTGGGAGGAGAAGCGTATTATCCGGATAAGGAGGGCTTCGATGTCAACATCGGAGGCTGCTCCTGGGGCCACCCGCATCAGGGGTATTTCGCACCCTATGGAATCGAAACCCTTCCGGAAGGCCCGGATGGAGAATACCTGACGGACCGCATTACAGATGAGGCCATCCGGCTCATCCGTTCTCATGACGGGGAAAAGCCCTTTTTCCTGAATCTGTGCCACTATGCGGTGCATGAGCCCATCCAGGTGAAGCCGGAGGATCGGGAGCGGTTTGTAAGAAAAGCGAGGGAGCTGGGGCTGGATCAGGAAACCGCGCTGGTGGAAGGAGAGCTGATGCACACGGAGGACAAGGCGGGAAAAAGGGTGATGCGCCGCGTCCTTCAGTCGGATCCGGACTATGCTGCCATGATCTGGAATCTGGACTGGAACATCGGAAGGCTTCTGCATGCGCTTGAGGAGAGCGGTCAGGCCGAAAATACGGTGGTGATTTTCACCTCAGACAACGGCGGACTTTCCACCAGCGAGGGCTCGCCTACCTGCAATCTTCCGGCAAGGGAAGGAAAGGGCTGGATGGAAGAAGGCGGAATCCGGGTGCCGCTGCTGATCCGTTTCCCCGGCAGGATAAAGCCGGGAACCCGATGCGACGTGCCTGTGACCACCACCGATTTTTACCCGACCTTCCTGGAGCTTGCGGGCCTTCCGGAAAGAAAGGAACAGCATTGTGACGGAAGAAGCATTGTTCCGCTTCTGCGCGGAGAAGCCATGCCGGAGCATCCTTTATTCTGGCATTATCCGCATTATGGAAACCAGGGCGGAGTGCCGGGATCTTCCGTGCGGCTGGGACGGTACAAGCTGATCGAGTCTCTGGAAGACCACAGCCTGCGGTTGTACGATCTGGAAACGGATTTTGGAGAAACCCGGAATCTGGCAGAGGAAAAACCGGAGCTTGCGGCGAAGCTCCTTCTCATGCTTCACGGCTGGCAGAGGGACGTTGAAGCTGCGTTCCCGTCTCCCAATCCGGAGTGGAAGCCGTTGGATAATCGGGAATAGCCGGACAGACAAAGGCCCCCGCACAGTGCGGAGGCCCTTTTGTCTTATGAGGGGGGAGATAGTGTAACGATAGATGTTGTTTGTTCATCTATCTGTCATTTATGATACACGGAAAATGTGTCCGGAATATGTCTGAATTCAAAAATTGCCATAAAAATTATGAAGGTTTTCTTTATTTTCCCTTAAATGAAGCAAAAGGTGGATGCGGCTGAGGCCCGGCCTCCGGAAAACGGCCGTGGAGGAAATATATTGACGCAGTGTCAGAATAATGTTATAGTTTGGATGATGACATCGTGTCAGAATATTGCGGCTGCCCGGAGCAAAACCGGTCAGGAGCCGCTTTGAAGAGATTTGTAAAAGAAGGAAGGAGAGGAGACGGCAATGAAGGCAAAGGTTTATTTTACCCGTGAAATTACGCCGGAAAAGGTGGTTGAGCTGTATCACAGACTGGGCGTGGAACTGCCCGGAAAAGTGGCGGTCAAGGTTCATTCCGGAGAAAAGGGAAATCAGAATTTTCTGCGTCCGGAGTTCTGGAAGCCCATGGTAGAGGAAGTGAATGGTACCATTGTGGAATGCAACACCGCATACGGCGATGCGGCAGGCGGCGTGCGCGACCATACGGAAGCTCACATGAAGCTGATGGAAGAGCATGGATGGACGCAGCATTTTGACGTGGACATCATGGACGCGGAAGGCCCGGACATCGTCTGGCCCATCCCGAACGGAAAGATTCTGAAGGAAAACCATCTGGGGAAAAATATTCTGAACTACGATTCCATGCTCGTTCTCGCCCATTTCAAGGGACATCCCATGGGCGGCTACGGCGGAGCGCTCAAGCAGCTTGCCATCGG
>JFBN01307269.1_pt1 | contig 11290 bp, 10 predicted proteins | sample 768741 | NCBI WGS metagenome assembly JFBN01 (sample SAMN01983846, study PRJNA193217) | chicken gut metagenome | biome: terrestrial biome; isolation source: ceca of Broiler chicken | host: Gallus gallus | place: United Kingdom: England | collected 2010-09-07
ATTCAGATGCGTCTCCGGATCCAGCGCCGGTCCACGCTCGCCGCTCTCGAACGATTGCGATGGGATCATGGCGGGGATGGGCAGCTGGCCCTGGACCGAGGTCTTGCCCGCGTACGGGTCGAATGCGGACGGGACCTCCGGCGTGCGCTCCTCGTGCCGGACGGGCTTGGCATGCGGCCGCTCAGTCTGCGCGGCGGGGCGTTCCTCGACGGCGGGCGCGATCTTGAACGCGGGGAACATCTCCTGTCCGGAGGCGATCCGCAGCGCATTCATCAGTGATTCGTTGAGCGTGGTCTGTAAGGTCTGCTGGACCTCGGCGTTGCTGACGCACAGCACGATGGTGGTGCCGAACACCGCTTCGGGCACGACGTCCTCGAACCATCCCTTTTCGCGGGCCGACAAGGTGCTGCTATGGAGAATGGCCAGCGCGTCCGACCAGATGTCGGCCGCCTGCGTTGCCGCAGGGTTGATCGTCGTATCAGCCACCAGGGTCCCTTTCCTCATTGCAGCGTGTTGTTGACAACTGAAATACAGTAGTCCATGTTTACTCCGAATCTCGGAAGTTATCCACACCCTTGCGTGTTGAAATGACTGGATTGTGAATAACATTCGTGTAATTTGTGGATAACTTTCCGCATATGTGCGGCACCATTCCAACGTTTTACGGCCGGTGTTTGTGAAGTTGGCTTGAACAAACGCGTCCGGTGTTTTGACTTGGGGTAGGGGTCAGAGTACGTTAGTAGAGCTTGACTCATGAGGAGCCACGCTCAGGCGTGGCAAAAACACCGGGAGCATTAGATTATGAAGAGGACATTCCAACCGAACAACCGCCGTCGTCACATGAAGCACGGTTTCCGTCTGCGTATGCGCACCCGTTCCGGCCGCGCCGTCATCAACCGTCGTCGCGCCAAGGGCCGCAAGTCCCTCTCCGCCTGATTCCAACAGCGCGGGACAGCGTGGAGCGGCTGAGGAGCCACCGTGAATTCGTCGCGGTGCTGAAATGCCGCCGCAGGGTCTCTGATTCGGACATCGTCGCGCACTATCTGGTACGCGACGATGTTTCGGAGGCTGCAACCCCGGCGGATGGTCATCGTCGTCTCGGCCTCGCTGTGTCCAAAGCCGTTGGCAATGCGGTAACCAGGAATACCGTCAAACGTCGGTTCCGGGTATCGGCGGCACATCATCAGGATGCGTTGCCCCCGAACTGCGATGTGGTGCTCCGGGCCAAGCCCAGCGCTTCATCCGCATCCTTCGCTTCGTTGGATGGCCAGATTCATTCCCTGTTCGAATCCATCGCGCGCAAATCGGGACAACGATGAACGGCAGCGTGGGCAGGGGCATGATTCGGTGTATCCGGTGGTATCAGCGTTATATCTCCGCGAACACCCCTGCATGCTGCAAGTACTATCCCACGTGCTCTCGGTACGCCATAGAAGCCATTGAACGGTTCGGCGCGTGCCGTGGAGGACTGTTGGCGGTGTTGCGTCTGCTCAGATGCCGGCCGTGGAGTCGTGGCGGGATCGATGACGTACCCCAACGGTATTCGCTGTTCTACAGATTTTCCTGGTCCAAGGCTCACGAGGAGCCTCGGTTGACACCACTGGCCTGGGACGATAAGGAGAAGGCCTGATCATGAATACTTCGAACGAGTTTTTGCTGGATACCAGCTTCTTCGGTTGGCTGTACAAGATTCTGACGCCGATCGAATGGCTGATGACGCAGGTGATGAACCTGTTCCATGAATTCCTGAAGCTGCTGGGCATGTCGCCGATCGGTTTCTCCTGGGTGCTGTCCATCGTCTTCCTGGTGCTGGTGGTGCACGCGTGCATCTTCCCGCTGTACTACCGGCAGATGAAGTCGATGCGCAAGATGCAGGCGCTTCAGCCCAAGATGCAGCACATCCAGAACAAGTACAAGGGCAAAACCGATCAGGCCAGCAAAGAGGCGCTGAGCCGCGAGATGATGAAGCTGTACCAGGACAACGACGCGAACCCCGCCGGCTCGTGCCTGCCCATGCTCATCCAGGGCCCGGTGTTCATGTGCATGTTCTATGTGCTGTCCGCCATCCCCTACATCGCCGACGGCAAGCGTGCCGCCCTGGGCGCGTTCGACCAGGCGACCGCCGAGGAATTCTCCCAGACCACCGTGTTCGGGGTGAGCGTGACCGATAACTTCACCACGGCGGACACGTCGGGCAAGATCGTCATCGGCATCTTCGTGGCGCTGATGTGCGCCTGCATGTGGTTCATGCAGTACAACAGCATGAAGCGCAACATGAACCAGGAGGCCATGGTCGGACAGGCCGCCATGATGCAGAAGATGATGCTCTGGGTGTTCCCGATCATGTACATCTTCTCCGGCATCGCGATGCCGTTCGCCGTGCTGGTGTACTGGCTGACCAACAACATCTGCAACCTGCTGCGTTCGATGTGGCAGATCTACAACTTCCCGACCCCGGGATCCCCGGCGTCCGAGCGCAAGAAGATCCGCGACCATGACCGTGAGAACGCCCGCCGTGCCAAGGCGGGCCAGATCTCCCTCGAGGAGGAGGAGCTGGTCAAGGCCAAGGAGGAGGCCGAACGGCGCGAGACCCAGGGGTATCAGCGCCAGCAGCCGCAGCGTAAGAAGCGGAAGAAGAAATAACGATCGTTGCGTCCCCGCCGTATGTCGGATGGCGGGGACGCATCCTTTTCCGATACCGCGTAAGCTCGGTATCGGTGAACGACTTGAACAACAACCCCTCGAGTAAGGAGTACAGAACAATGGCGCAGGATGACGACGAGAAAACGATGGATCAGCTCAATGATGAAGCCGACATCGCCGCCGATTATCTTGAGGGCCTGCTGGATATCGTCGATTACGAAGGCGATATCGAGTTGGGCGTCCGCAATAACCGCCCCATGGTGCAGATCGTTGCCGATGACGATTCGGACATCAAGCATCTGATCGGCCGTCATGGCGAGGTGGTGGACGCGTTGCAGCAGCTGACGCGTCTTGCGGTGCAGCAGAAGACCGGTGAGCGTTCCCATCTCATTGTGGATGTCGATGGATTCCTGAAGCGTAAGCGGCAGCATCTGCGTGACGTTGCGTTGGATGCCGTGGATGAGGTGCGCGAGACCGGCGAACCGGTCAACCTCAAGCCGATGAATTCCTTCGAGCGCAAGGTGATCCACGATGTGGTGCGCGAGGAGGGGCTCAAGTCCCGCTCGCATGGCGAGGAACCCCATCGCTACGTGACGGTGTATATGAAAGCCGGTAACGACGAGTGATGTCCATATTGTGGACATTGGGTTTCGAAGTATAAGATATGATGGAGGACCGTTGTCGGTCCTCCATCATTGTATGTATCGAATGAGAGGATGCGTTCATGCCCGAAGATGCCGAGATTCATGATCCGTTGGATGATTCTCCGATTCTCGAAGAGGTGCTTGGGGAGGCGTTGCCGCGTTTGCGGAAGTTTCACGTGAAACTTTTCACGGAAGGGGAGCCCAGAGGACTGATCGGACCAAGGGATGTCGGAATCCTGTGGGAGCGGCACATCCTGAATTCGGCGGCCATCGTGCCGTTCATCCGACGCGAGATCGGCAAGACGAACGCATCGATCGCCGATGTCGGCAGTGGTGGGGGATTCCCGGGTATTGTGGCTGCGGCTTGCATGCCGGAACATCGCTTCACGTTGATAGAACCGATGGAGCGTCGTGTGGAGTGGCTGCATGAGTGTGTGGAGCTTATGGGGCTGTCCAATGTGACGGTGATCAGGGCGCGCGCCGAAGAGATCATCGCTGCGCTGAAGCGGCGAGATGCGCAGGTGCGACCGTTCGACGCGGTGACCTGCAGGGCTGTGGCTCCCATGACGAAATTGACCGGCTGGACGTTGCCGATGCTCAAGCCCCAGGGCAGCCTGATCGCCTTGAAAGGGCGTTCTGCCCAGGTGGAACTGGACAAGGCCGAGCGTGTTATTCGTACCGCAGGGGGTATGCGCGCACGCGTGGTTGTGGCCCCGGTCGGCGGTGATCTGGAGCCGACCCACGTGGTTATTGTGCGCAAACGATAAGCGTTATCCACAGTTATCCACGTATGTGTGGATAATTCTGTGGATAACTTTTTCGTTGAAATATCAACGATTATCGGCAATTCATGTTGACTTGTGGAATGAGTTATCCACATTGTTGATGACGTTATCCACATGGTTGACGAAGGCTGTGCAATGTCCATGCGCACAGTGAGACTTGAAGGTACTGGTAAAACTGAGGAGGGCTGTTCATGGCGGAGCAACAACACGGAATCGAGTCTGCCGCTGAGACGATTCAACGGATCTTTCAAGGCGGTGGCTCGCCGTTAGGCGCCGATATAGTGGATGCAGCCAGCCGATATCGCCGACTTCAGCAATCCGTGTTTCCCAAACCACAGCGTACCCGTTGCATTGCCGTCGCCAACCAGAAGGGTGGCGTGGGCAAAACATCCACTACGGTGAATGTTGCCGCGGCACTGGCCGATCACGGTGCTCATGTATTGGTCATCGATATGGACCCTCAGGGCAACGCCTCCACTGCACTGGGGATTATGCACTCATCGGGGCAGCCTTCCGTCTATGACGTGCTGGAAGGACGGCTGTCCATTGCGGAAGTGATGCAACCGTGTCCGGATTTTTCATCATTGCAGGTGGTGCCAGCCTCCATCGATCTCAGCGGTGCCGAGCTGGAAGTCGCGGATATGCCCGATCGCACCTTCCTGTTGAAGCGGGCGCTGGACGCGCATCTCGCCGATCATGATCTGGACTATGTCATCATCGATTGCCCTCCGAGCTTGGGACTATTGGTCATCAACGCGATGTGCGCGGTCACGGAGATGCTGATCCCGATCCAGGCCGAATATTACGCGTTGGAGGGATTGGGACAGCTCATCAACACCATCGGGCTGGTACAGGAGCATTACAATCCTGCGCTGATTGTTTCCACGATGCTGGTCACGATGTTCGACCGCCGTACGTTGCTGAGTCGTGAAGTCTTCGACGAGGTGAAGAAGCATTACCCCACCATCGTGCTGGACACCACCATTCCACGCACCGTGAAGATCTCCGAAGCGCCCAGCTTCAATCAGACCGTCATCCGTTATGACGCACACGGCGTGGGGGCCATCTCATATGGCGAAGCGGCATTGGAAATTGCACAACGTTCGCCGATGGTGTTGGATGCCATCGACAAGAGGAAAGGGGAGCGGTGATGTCCACACGTTCACGTTTGGGTAAGGGATTGGGCGCGTTGTTCCCCGCGCTTCCGGGGGAGGCTCTGCCGTCCGAGACTCCGACGTCTGAAACACCGCTACCTGAAACGGCTCCGCATGGTGAAGCGAAGCAGCCAGCCGCGCAGGCCGGGTCGAAACCATCCGGCGCCACCAGAAGCGGACGAAAGACGTCAGGCAAACGTGCGTCGATGCCGTCGCTGGACACCATCGTGCACCCGAGCGACATGTTCTTTGACACCACGCTGACCCAGCCGGCGGCACCTGCTCCGAAGGCCAAAGAACCTGAGCCAAAGGTTTCACGTGAAACATCTGAGGCTGAGCCGGAGGTGGAGCTGCAGCCGGTGCAGGGCGGATATCTGGATGAGTTGCGCTTGGATGTGATCGTCCCCAACGCCCACCAGCCGAGAACGATCTTCGATGAGGATGATCTGCGTGAGCTGTCCGATTCGATTCGTGAGGTCGGAGTACTGCAGCCCATCGTAGTTCGCCGGCTGTCTCCAAGCCAGTATGAACTGGTGATGGGCGAACGGCGTTGGCGTGCCTCGAAGCTGGCTGGGTTGGAAACGATTCCGGCCATTGTCAAGACAACGTCGGATAACGATATGCTGCGTGACGCGTTGCTGGAAAACCTGCACCGAGTTGCGCTGAATCCTCTGGAAGAGGCTGCCGCCTATCAGCAGATGATCGATGAATTCGGATTGACACAACAGCAACTCTCGAAATCGATCTCCAAGTCGCGTCCGCAGATTGCCAACACCCTGCGACTGTTGAATCTCCCGGTCACGGTGCAGAAGAAGGTCGCATCGGGTGTGCTTTCTGCTGGGCATGCCAGGGCGTTGCTGGCGTTGCCCACCGAAGAGGCGATGGAGAAGCTGGCCGATCGCATCATCGGCGAGGGGCTTTCGGTGCGCAGCACCGAAGAGATCGTATCAATGCAGGTGGCGGCGTCGGAACAGCCCAAGAAACGCAGGACTCATGCCGCTAATCCTTGGGTCGGATCAGCCATTCAGCAATCGTTGGAGAATCGTTTCGATACCAAGGTGTCCATCAAAGGCACGGCGAAGCATGGTCGCATTGAGATCGTGTTCTCTTCTCCAGAGGATATGGACCGCATCATGAAGCTGCTGGTTCCCGAGTCTCCGGCACGGCAGAATGACGACCAAGCGGGATGGGTGTAAAGAATCGCCGCGAACACAGTTTCACGTGAAACAGAAGCCCCGCACACCACGGTTGAACGTCGTGATGTGCGGGGCTTCCGCGTTGAATCAGTGGGGGAGATCAGTCGCCCGACAGATACCGTTGCGCATCGAGTGCGGCCCTGCATCCCATGCCGGCCGCGGAGATGGCCTGACGGTAGACACGATCCACGGCATCGCCGGCGGCGAAGACGCCCGGAACGGATGTGCGGGTCGAAGCACCATCCACAAGGATATAGCCGTCGTCATCGAGCGCCAGGGCGCCGTGCAGAAAATCTGTGGCAGGGGTATGCCCGATGGCCACAAAGATGCCGTTGGCCGGAACATCGGTCACCTCATCCGTGGCGCGGTTACGTACGGTAATCGATTCGGCACCGGCGTCAGAGCCGTTGACCCGCTCAACCACGGTGTTCATCATCAATGTGATATCCGGGTTGGAACGGACTCGTTCCTGCATGATCTTTGAGGCGCGGAATTCATCGCGACGGTGGATCAATGTAACCGAGGAGCCGAATCGGGTGAGGAACAGCGCCTCCTCGCAGGCGCTATCGCCGCCACCGACGACCACAATCGGCTTGTTGCGGAAGAAGAATCCGTCGCATGTGGCGCAGTAGGAGACACCGCGCCCGGCGAAGGTCTCCTCCCCGGGAACCTGGAGCTTGCGCACTGTGGATCCAGTGGTCACCACAACGGTGCGGGCCTGGAACACATCACCTTGATCGCAGGTGACGGTGTGAACGTCATCGCCGAAATCGACGGATACCACGTCGTCCCAGACCAGACGGGCGCCAAACTGTTCGGCCTGCCGCTGCATGGCATCCATCAGATCGGGGCCCAGAATCCCGTCGGGGAATCCGGGGAAATTCTCCACGGTGGTGGTATTGACCAACTGCCCACCAGGTGTGAGGGCACCCGCTATAACCAGCGGACGGTACCCGGCGCGGCCCAGGTAGATGGCCGCGGTGTATCCGGCGGGGCCGGAACCGATAATGACAACATCCTGAATATCGCTCATGCCTCAACAATATCCGAACACATGGGATGACGCATCGTCGTTTCCGTTCACAGGGAAATTGCCGCTCGCTTTGGTTCAGACTTCCGTGGCGTGACGGAAGGACTCGTCGAACCTCCGCCAGTGCCGGCCAAAGCCAGTCAGAACGAAAACGCCGACATAGCAGCCGCCGATGATGGCGAATGCCAACGGTAGCGGCATGGACTGGCCCAGATAACCGGCCATCACACTGCCGAACGGCATGCCGGCGGTGACCGCTGCGGTCATTGCCCCCAACGTGCGCGCGCGGATATCTCCGGGAATCAACGCGTAGAGAATGGTGTCGATCATCGGGTTGATGGAACCGGCAGACAACCCCGCTATGGCGATGACCGCCAGGACTAGGGGGAACGGAATCTGCGCGGCCATACAGCAGCACGGCGGCAGGCAGGCGCAGACGAACATCAGCAGGAACACCCACCGTGAGGAATAGCGACGGCCGAATGCGCCATAACAGGCTGCACCTGTTAATGCGCCGGCGGCGAGTATTGCGGTCATCACGCCGTACCACGCGCCGTCGCTGGAAACGGTGCGGGCATACAGCGCCCACAGCACATTCATGGCGGCCGAGTCCAACAGATTGGTGAGCACCACCATAATGACAATGGCCCGGACCAGGGGAGTGTGCGCGATGAAGGCTGCTCCGGCAAAGAAATCGCGTAAGGACATGCCATCGGAGACCGGGGCGATGGTGTCGCGAACGCCTTCCTGCCGCAGTGCCGCATCCGATGGGACCATGAGCATGGTCACGGCGATGGAGATCAGGAAGCAGACCGCGTTAATGTACAACGCCACGTCGGGGGACGTCAGCGATACCACGACACCGGCAGCGGCCGATCCCAGCATGGTGGCCAATCTGCCGAGGGTGGAGCGGATGCCTGTGGACCGCGTCAACGGTACGCCGGCCAATCGGGTGAGATCCGGAATCTGGCTGGCCCTTGCTCCGAGCTGGGCGCATCCATGAGATTGGATAGGAAGACCAACGCCAACAGGGCCCACAGCGGCAGCATGTGCAGTTGCGCCAGCAGGCCGAGTACGAGCACGGTCACACCGCTGGCCGCATCGGATATGACGCTGGTGGTGCGGTACCCGATGCGGTCCGCGAATGATCCGCCGGCGAGGGCGCCGATCACGATTGGCAGGGAGGCCGCGGCGCTGCTGAGTCCGACCTCGGCCGCTGAGTAGCCTTGGTTGAGCACGATCAACGGGATGGCGATGGTGGTCATGGCGTTGCCTGCGCGGGAGAGTGCGTCGGCGCCAATCACGCAATACAACGGTAGGGAACGATGATGGCCGGACAAGGCTGGATCCTCCTTGTATGCAAAACGTTCCGAACTCCGTACGGTGCAGGGTTCGGAACGTTCCCGTGGAAACCACAAGGGAAGACGGATCAGAAGAACTGAATCTCGTCGATGTACAGCTGGTTCTTCGGCAGATCCTCGGTCGGCACCCACAGCAGGATATCCTGGGTGTTCACCATCTTGTCGAACATGACCTCGGTGGTGCCGCCCTCGGCGAATGTGAACTCCGCCACCTGCTCGCCGGCATTGGGGTCGGTGGTGTTGACCTTGACATATCCACGTCCGCCGGAGGAGCGGATGGTGATGACCATACGGTAGATATCCTGCGGCTGGGTCAGATGCACCGCATACCCATAGCCGTTCGCCGACGGCGCGTTGATGAACGATTCCGACTGGATCTCGAACGGCGTGGTGTTGACGTGGCGAGGAGTCGGTACGGCGGAAGCTTCTTTATCCGCAGTGATGAGCTCACGTGGCGCGTCGGACTTGTCCTTGGCATCCTCGGACTTGCCGTCCTGCCCATCCTGTTCGGTCGAGTCGGTCGTATCCGACTGGTCCTCGGATTCATCGGCTTCATCCTCGGTCTTGTCCTCGTCCTTGGCGGTGTCGTCGGACTCGTCGTCGGATGCGGCGGTTGCGTCATCGCTGCCGAACGGCACCTCGTTGGGGTTGAACTCCGGCCAGGCCTCGCCATCGGTCTGGGTGATGTTCGGGTCGCTCGAGTTGTTGGACAGGATGTGCATCGTGCCGAACAGCGCCGCAATCAGAACGACCACGGCGGCGATGATTGCCACGGTTTTGGTGGTGAGCCGGCCGAAGATCGTCTGGTCGGATACGTCCTCGTCGTCCAGATCCTCGGCGCGTACCACCTGCGTCGGCGTGAAGCTGGGCGGAACCGTTCCGTCCGGTACCGTCTGCTCGGTCTGCAGGGCACGGGTGGATGCGGATTCGACGGGAACGCCGTTGTCGTCGATGACAGGGATGCGGCTGGTCTCCTCAAAAGGATTGGCCGGTTCGACACGTACGCCGGACACATCCAGCGGAACCGTCAACCGTTCGTTGCCCAACGGTTCCTGTGTCGGGTACTGGCCGCCGAACAGGTTGTCGGAGTCGCCGGTATGATGCCCCGAATCGATGCCTTCGGACAGCAGCGCGCGTCCCTTATGCCAGAGTGACTTGACGGGATTGGCGGTTGCGGCCGCGACGGCGGTTGCCGCTGACGGTTGCTCCGCTGATGTGCTGTCCTCGTCGGCATCCGGTTCGTCGGCAATCGGTCGGGAGGTCACCAGCTTGGGCAGCGGGAGGAGATCCTCAACGGCGGTCGGACGAATCGCGATACGTTCGATGGAGGCCTGACCGGCGGCGGAGGGGAGAGCGAGATGCTGATCGCCCAACTCCGGAACGGTGACCCACGTGTTCAGCAACGCCATGAACTCGGGAATCGAGGCCAACGGCGTATCCTCATCCCCGATGCGCAGTCCGCGGGAGCAGATCAATCGGAATTCATACGGCGTATTCTCCGGCAGCGCTTCCACATCTGACGCCGTATCGAACCGGCGATGGGTCAGCAACTGGTACAACAACGCCGAAAGCTGACGGACCGCAAGCTCCTCAGCGGAAGGCGAGTCGATGGTTTCGACGGGATCCGCAATCATCATGCTCACCGGAGTGTCCGCCAGTTGGACACCGGATGTGGACACGCGCACGGTATCCGTGTCAATCGCATGGTGCACGACACCGTTGTCCATGAGGTGCCGCACCGTATAGGCGGTGTCTCCGATGATGGAGCGGATGGCGTCGTACCCCAATGCACCGAACTGCTCACTGCCCAGGTACTCGGACAGACTCATGCCGGCATCGGGTTCGGTTACGACGATCAGCGCGTCATCCTCATGATGGATATGCAGGATGGGCGTGCAATGGTGTTCGTTCGACGCCGCAAGCACCGATGCGGCGGTATCGGCCTCCCCAACGGCCGTTGCGTCCAGGATGATGAACAGCTGGCATTCCTGGTCAAGGATCTGATCGGTGGCCTTCCAGACCTGCAGCCCCTGTTCCTCGCATAGCGGCGACACCAAAACGTAACGGCTGATGATGGTATCTCCCAACTGCGGTCTCATGCTTCCCTCAACTCCCGAGCACATTGAAATGGACGCTTGTTGCGAACTAGTAGCTATTGTATCGGCGGGGATGGCCGAAGAATCCGGGGTATCCCGCGGCTTCTGCCCCTTTGCGGTATCCGCGGCGCCGCTGCGCGCGGTACGGCCGCCAAACCGGGAACGCACCATGCCGATCGCCGCCAGAAGCTCATCGGAACGCATCAGCCACAGGGCGCCCACGTACACCACGGTGATCACGATGGTCGATACCACGCATATGCCGACGGCCTGCAGCCAGTTCACCGCATCAGCGCCGAAATCGGCACCGACCAGTGCATACACCGGATCCAGCAGGACAATGCCCACGGCCGCGGCGGCAACGGCGGCCGCGATGGCCTT
>JFBN01306608.1_pt1 | contig 11274 bp, 11 predicted proteins | sample 768741 | NCBI WGS metagenome assembly JFBN01 (sample SAMN01983846, study PRJNA193217) | chicken gut metagenome | biome: terrestrial biome; isolation source: ceca of Broiler chicken | host: Gallus gallus | place: United Kingdom: England | collected 2010-09-07
ATACCGCATTTTCGTCCCCGATACGAGAAAAAGGCCACTTTTCGATGACCTTTTTCGACAGGCTGAAATCCCGACCTTTCAGTCGGGATTTTTTTATTGGTCGTAGTTATTAAAGCCCCTCCCCAAGGGCTGTGCTACACTGTAAGGGATGCTGCGGATCGGTGCATTTCCCCCTACCACAAGATGGTTCTGGAGAGGTTCCAACCACAGTCCCTTACATTTTGTTATCCGGCTCATCCGTGAACTGGATAATGAAATTGCTGAAATCGAAGAACAAATCCAATCTATTATGGATGAGCTTCATTCTCCCATTACCACCATCCCCGGAATGGGCTTCCGTATGGCTGCCATGATCCTTGCTGAAGTTGGCGACTTCTCAAGGTTTGAATCCCCGGACAAGTTATTGGCCTATGCCGGGATGACTCCCTCAACTTACCAGTCCGGGCAACTCAAAAATTGTTATCCGCATATGGAAAAGCGCGGCTCACGATACCTGCGCTATGCACTTTACAACGCAACCAAGTACGTCTGCCAGTGGGACTTGATCTTTGCCGCTTATCTCGCCAAGAAGCGGACAGAGGGAAAGCACTACAACGTTGCCATCTCTCACGCCGCGAAGAAACTTGTTCGTCTTATTTTTGCTATGGAGAAATCTGGGCGACCGTATTGCACCTCAGCAGCGTAGCGTTTTCTTGTTAGCCTGTGTCGGGGCTCCTGCGAGCCTCTGCTTTGCTATGCCTTTTTGCGCCATCTCATATTCACCACCACCATTCACTTCTTGAGGTTGACTTTTAATAGTTAATCTCTCCACACCTCTCCCCCTAGTATAAATTTACCGGCGGGAAGAAAAGTTATCTACCAGCCGTTTACATAGATCCGCAAATCTCAACGAAAACGAAAGCGAGGCAAAACCATGAACATTGGCATCGATCACGGCTACTATGCCATCAAGACGCGGCATTGTTCTTTCCCAGCCGGTCTGACAGCCTACGGCAGCCACGAACCTTACACCCGCCAGGGACTCCTTGAGTCCGGCGGGGGTTTTTTTGTTTGCGGAACCGGACGGCAGCCTATTCAGCGCGACAAAACCATCAACGAAAACTACTACCTGCTGACGCTGGCCGCGTTGGCACAGGAAATCCGCAGCCGAGGTGCCCCCACCGAGTGTACGGTCCGGATCGCGGCGGGTCTGCCGCTGACCAGCTATGGCCGGGACAAGCCGAAGTTCCGCAGTTATCTGCTTCGTCCTTCCCAGCCGGTTCAGTTCCGCTAAGGAAATAGTGCTGACCGAAGAACAGGCCGCCACACCCGAAACCGCCGAATCTGCAAGATTGAGCCTGACCGTTCTGGACTCGGACTACTCCGGCTCTAAAAATGGGAATATTGATGAAAGCCTGTTCTACACGGAAACCGATTATGCTGAGATTGCAGCCGGTAAGATCGTCCCGCTTCTGCTGCAGGTGGATGGACCTGCACAGGGCAGCAGTGTGACAGTCAAGCTGGATGAGTCTGGCCAATTTTGTGATCCACGCGGTCAGGAATTGTCTGGGCAGGAATGGAAGCGCACGTTCCAGCAGGAAAGCCAATCCGCCTGGATGCTGTATGTGACGTCAGGTGCTGACTTTACGGTAACGGCTGTCTACCCGGAACCTGTGTGGACTACCCGGTGCTGCAAAGTGATGACACCGATCCGGAGCATTACCTGCGGCGCAACTATGACGGAAAGTGGCGTATGGCTGGAAGCTTGTTTTTTCAATACGACTGTGCCCCGCAAAGTAGAAATAAGGTGATCTTCGGTCACAACATGAATGATGGAACTATGTTTGGTGTATTGGAAAAACTGGCGGACCAAGAGTTCTGTGAGCGGCATTCGACGGTTTTACTCGAAACGGAGGATGGCGTTCAAGAATACCGTATTGTATCTGTTTTGACAACGGATCTGTCTGGGATTCCTTTTAACCGAACCAGGTTTGCAGACGATCAGGATTACCTTACTTTTGCGGGCACTATGCTGGCGGGGACCGGGTATGAGCCACAAACAGAAAAACGCCTTTTGACATTGGTAACTTGTGCCTACGAATGGGAGGGGGCGCGGACCGTGGTTGCAGCAGTGGAAATATAAGTGTTGAACGATTATTAAACCAGAGAAGGGATGTGGTAGATGATTGAAAGTGTTGATTGTCGAGCCTGGGCAGTATCCCCGGGAAGCAGAAATCGAAAAGAGCCTGAAAGCGGAACAGGCTGTGGTCGGGGGTCTCATCGAATGCGTGTATCCCTGGCAGGATAATGCCTGTATCGTCTGCAATGACGAAGGCAAGCTGGAGGGACTGCCCCTCAACCGAACGCTGGGGGACTATGATGTGATCGCCGGAACTTTCTTTGTGGTCGGTCTCACGCAGGATGACTTCTGCAGCCTGACTCCCGAACAAGTCAAACGGTATGAAGCCCTGTACCATGACCCGCAGCTGTTTTATCCACTGGGGGACTCGATCTTTGTGGAAAACTGTTCGCCGGAACGCTATCGACAGGTCATGAACCCCGAAGAGCACCACGAGAAAACGCCTCCACCCAAACAAACGTCAACCCCTGAACGATAACCCATGAGAAAATACATAGTGTATCAGGCGCGCAGCCCTCCCGGCTGTGCGCCTTTTTGTTTTGCCATTCACACCAACATATAAGGGAGAACTTTATGCGAACTTTTTATTCTGCCGAATCCGTGACCGAAGGTCACCCCGACAAACTCTGCGATCTCATCGCAGACAATGTTCTGGACGCGTGTCTGGTCGGTGACCCCGCCAGCCGCGTTGCCTGTGAGGTCATGGCCACCCGCGGTCACATCATTGTGGCCGGAGAGATCACTACCGAAGCGAACCTTGATATGTTCAACATTACGCGGGACGTGCTGCACAGCGTCAGGTATGACCCCAAGGGCTTCCAGATCGACTGTTATCTGCATCCCCAGAGCCCGGACATCGCGGGAGCAGTGGAAGTGCCTGCGGACAGCCCCGAAGATGACGAGGCCATCGGTGCCGGTGACCAGGGCGTTGTGATCGGTTACGCCTGCAATGAAACGCCCGAACTGATGCCCATGCCCGTGATTCATCGCCCATCGTCTTACCAGCCTGCTGACCCTGGCTCGCATGACCGAGGCGGTACATGGCATCGGCATGGCCAAGCCCATGGCGGTCACGGTGGACACCTTCGGCACCGGCACCTACTGCGAAGATGATTGCCTGGCCGCGGCGGTTCGCCATGTGTTCGACCTGACCCCGGCGGGCATGATCGAAACCCTCCAGCTGCAGCAGCCGATGTATGCCCGCACTGCCGTCGGCGGACATTTTGGACGTGAGGACTTCCCCTGGGAACAGGTGAATAAGAGCGGTCTGCTGCTGGCCGCTATCGACTGATGCCCGGCGTCAGTAAGGAACAAATCGCCGCCGCCAAAAAGATGACGGCCATTGAATTCTTGCGGCGGTATCGTTCCACAGACCTGGTCAAGAGCAGTGCCCGCGGCGAGTTTGAACTGCGCAGCCACGACAGCTTCAAGATCAATGGGGCGTCCAGCATCTGGCACTGGAAAAGCCGGGGTATCGGTGGCAAATCTGCGCTTGATTATCTCGTCCACGTGGAGCAGTGCGGATTTGTGGAAGCTGTTCGGATGCTCTGTGATGAGGTGCCCGGATATATCCCGGTCCCCCATGAAGCGGTGGAGCAGAAGCGCCCTGCATTCACGTTGCCGCCTGCGGCCCCCAACAATGCTAGGGTGGTTGCGTACCTTTGCGGGCGAGGTATCTCCCCGGTGGTACTCAGCTACTGTGTGGACCGCGGCCTCGTATATGAAAGCCTTCCGTACCACAACTGTGTGTTTGTTGGCAAGGATGAAACCGGCACGGCCCGGTATGCAGCCCTGCGCGGTACTTACTTCTACGGTCGTCCGTTCAAGGCTGAAACGCCGGGCAGCGACAAGCGGTACGGCTTCTGCATCCCGCCGCTGCATCCGTCCACCACGGTGGCAGTGTTTGAGGTGGCTATTGATGCCATGGCCGAGATGACCCTCTCCGACAATACCGCAGACAAGTATCGGCTCTCCCTGGGCGGAATCTATGCCCCGGAGCAGGAAAACGTGGAGATCAAGACGCCGGTGGCACTGGTGGAATTCCTGCGCCAGCACCCGGATGTGGATACCATCCAGCTGTGTATGGACAACGATGAACCGGGCCGCAACGCCGCACTGGCCATTGCCCGCAATCTCGGCAGCAAGTATAAAGTATCCCTGTGTCTGCCGCAGATCGAGGGCGGGGACTATGCCGATCTTGCCAAACAAATCAAGCAGGCAAGGCGAGCCTGCACCAGACATCGCGCCGAAGCAGCGCGGTGAACATTACGGAGGTGATGCGATTGAGTGAACGCATTTTCAAGATGTACTCTCCGCTGACCGGTGAACTGTACCAGGCTGGAGAGTATGAATACGAAGATTCCGTCGACGAATACAACGGTGAAGAACTGCTGCCATATGCGAAAGACATTGAAAAAGCGGTCGCTGCCTACACCGACAACGGTACCGAAGATCTCATGAAGTACTTCTATGAGAGCGAATACATCAAGAAGCACGTTCTGAGTCTGGTACCCTCGGTGGAGGTTTGGAACGGGCGGCTTTATGGCTGCACCACGGTACGGACGGACGAGGATCTCTCGGAACCCGGCTGGGACAAGCTCATGGATTACCTGACCGGGCAGTATTCGGACGGCTGGGACGAGGGCTTCGAGCAGCGGGAAATCGAAACCGAAGATGGCCTGCTGTATGTGCATTTCTGGCAGGATCACGACTTCAACTTCACGGTGGAGGAGGTCACGCCATCGAAGAAGTATGAGATCACTGACATCGAACATCCCAAAGACCCCAGCCTGCACCGCATTCGCGCCCTTCGGCGGGTAAGCGAAACCGTTGGCCCCGGCACCCTGGGCGGTTATGTCCAGAGCGAGGAAAATCTGTCTCAGGAAAACGATGGTGCCTGGATCTATGGAGAGGCTATCTGCTGCGAAAGCGCGATAGTGGCAAAGGGGGGATTCCTGACTGACCATGCCCGGGTGAGCGGTTCTGCGCTGATCTCCGGAGAAGCCGAGATTGGCGGCTATGCCCGCGTACGGGATCGTGCTATTGTGACGGGCGGTACAGTTCAGGAAAATGCACTGGTTTGCGGAGAAGCTGTTGTACGCAAAAATGTCTCCACGGAATCTGTACCCCTCGTGGAAGGGCACGCCACCGTGATGGGTACCGTGGCCGGTGCCGTTTACCTGGCAGCGGATGCCTTTATCCTGCCGGGAAACACAGTGGATAATCCTACAAACAGTGTCCTGTCCATCAACGGGACTCATATGCGGCTGTACAGCATTGAGCAGGTTAAGCCGCCGAAAGCGCCTGAACGCTGAACAATAGAAAGGATGATGCTTTTGACGAATACCCTTCATCAGACCACTTTGTTTACCTCCAACGATTTTGCCATGCCCGAACATCGGATGCGACTACCTATGCGGAAATCGGCCTTGCCAAGAAATACAGCAAAGTCCTTGCCACGTTGGATGGCATCCAGCATGTGGGTGTAAAAGGAGAACTGTGACGAACAGGTAAATAAAATGAAGCAGTGCGGGAAATTGCGTGGTGTGCAAAAATCCGGCGCTGTTTGTTGTGGCTGTAAAAGAATGTTGGGCTGTCAAAACCGGTAAGCGAAACCGGCTGGGAAGAAGGAGAGGACAGATGGTGGTCAACCATCCACTGTACAAAAAGGACATTTTCTTTCCAGATTGGTCCCCATCGCCTTTTCTTGTGCTTATTGTTGAGTTTTTTTTGAAAACTAAAAAAACAGGTTTTTTTGCACAATGTCATGAATCTGATATTTTTGCCTTCTTTGTTGTTTTTTGGTTCTGTAAATTTCGCTATGATGGTACCAAAGACAGACCCGCGGCAGCTTGTCCGGCCTTACCGGACGCAAAAACGTAACAAGGAGGAATACCATGCAGCATCCCCATTTTATCGATGCGGACGGCAGCTTCACACTGAACCGCCCCGAAGAAATCAGCCAGCTGTACTTTCCGCTGGCTTCCGAAGCCGGGCTGAAGAGCTGCGTTTCGCCGAACCTAGGCGGCGACGCCAAGCTGGACCAGGAGACCTTTCTGTTGGAACCGGTGAGCGTGGAAAACCTGCACAACAACCGCTCCACCCGGAATTTCTGGCTGGTGGGGGCGGACGGCACCGCCTTTTCGCTGACCGGCGCCTCGGCCGCCCAGCAGGCGGTGAAGTTCACCCCCGCCCAGGACGACAGCCGCCTGACGGCGGGCTTTATGTGGCACACTCTGGAACGCACACTGAAACCGGCGGGGGTGCATGCCACCCTGACCAGCTTTGTGCCGGTGAGGGACAATGTGGAAGTGCTCTGCGTCACGGTGGAAAACATCGCCGACAGCACCCTCACCTTCACCCCCTACGGGGCGGTACCCCTCTACGGCCGCAGCGCCGACAACCTGCGGGATCACCGCAACGTGACTTCCATGCTCCACCGCATCCGCACCACCGCCCACGGGGTGCGGGTCTGCCCCACCATGTCCTTTGACGAGCGGGGCCACCGGCCCAACCAAAAAGTCTACTATCTGCTGGGCTACGGTGCCGACGCCCAGGCTCCGGCAGCCTTCTACCCCACGGTGGAGGAGTTCATCGGGGAGGGGGGCAGCTTCACCCATCCCCGGGCGGTGCTGGAAAACTACCCCGGCGTGCCGGCGGGAGCCTGCCGCGCCGGACGGGAGGCCATGGGCGCCTTCCGCTTTGCTCCCCTGACCCTGGCCCCCGGTGCCTCGGCCCGGTACATCCTGCTGCTGGGGGTGGAGGAGAGCGACGAGGCCATCGACCGTCTCTTTGTCCGGTATGACACCGCCGCCAAGGTGGACGCCGCCCTGGCCGAAACCCGCCGCTACTGGAAGGAGAAGGTCAACGTGACCTTTGCCACCGGCGACGCCGACGGGGACCGGCTGATGAAGTGGGTCTGCTTCCAGCCCTACCTGCGGCGGCTCTTCGGCTGCTCCTTCCTGCCCCACCACGACTACGGCCGGGGCGGCCGGGGCTGGCGGGACCTGTGGCAGGACTGCCTTTCCCTGCTGCTCATGGAACCCGGTTCGGTGGGCCGGATGATCGAGGCCAACTTCGGCGGCGTGCGGGTGGACGGCACCAACGCCACCATCATCGGCGCCGGGGACGGCAACTTCATCGCCGACCGCAACGGCATTGCCCGGGTCTGGATGGATCACGCCCTCTGGCCCCAGATGACCACCCAGCTCTATCTGGACCAGACCGGCGACCTGGCCCTGCTGGACCGCAAGGCCCCCTACTTCAAGGACCCCCAGGCGATGCGGGGCAACGGCATCGACGAGGCCTGGGCCCCCGAACAGGGCAGCTGGCAGCGCACCGAAGCCGGGGAGGTCTACCGCGGTACCCTGCTGGAACATCTGCTGCTCCAGCAGCTCACCGCCTTCTACGATGTGGGGGACCACAACCTCTACCGCCTGCGGGGGGCCGACTGGAACGACGCCCTGGATATGGCCGCCGACCGGGGGGAGAGCGTGGCCTTCACCTGTGCCTACGCGGGCAATCTGCGGACGCTGGCGGCCCTGCTCCGCCAGCTGGACGGGCGCAGCCCCGGCGGCAAAGCGGAGCTGATGGAGGAACTGACGGTGCTGCTGCGCCCCGGCCAGGACTATGACGACCGGGCGGGCAAGCGGGCGCTGCTGGAACAGTACCTGGAGCGCTGCCGCCACACCCTGAGCGGCCGCACCGTGCGGGTGCCCCTGACCGATCTGGCCGACGACCTGGACCGGCGGGCGGACTGGCTGACCGGCCATCTGCGCCGCCAGGAATGGATCGACGGCGGCGAGGAGGGCTGGTTCAACAGCTACTACGACAACGACGGCCAGCGGGTGGAAGGGTTCTTTCCCGCCGGTGTGCGGATGATGCTCACCGGGCAGGTCTTTGCCGTCATGGGCGGGGTGGCCGACGAGGAACAGGTGCGCCGCATCGTGCGCAGCGCCGACCACTACCTCTACCGCCCCGAGATCGGCGGCTACCGGCTGAACACCGATTTCGGCGAACTGAAATTCAACCTGGGCCGGATGTTCGGCTTTGCCTACGGCGAGAAGGAGAACGGGGCTGTCTTCTCCCACATGACGGTGATGTACGCCAACGCCCTCTACCGCCGGGGCTTTGCCAGGGAGGGCTGGAAGGCTCTGAAAACCCTGGCCGACGCCGCCCTGCACTTTGAGACCAGCCGCATCTACCCCGGCATTCCCGAATACTTCTCCACCGACGGGCGTGGGGTTTACCACTACCTCACCGGCGCGGCCAGCTGGTTCATGCTGACGATGATCACCCAGGCCTTCGGCGTCCGGGGCGAGGCCGGGAACCTGCTGCTGGCTCCCCAGCTCACTGCCGAACAGTTTGATGAAACCGGCACCGCCGAACTACGGCTGACTTTTGCGGGCCGCCCGCTGACGGTGCGCTACCATAACGCCGCCCGCAAGGAGGCCGGCAGCTACCGCCTGGGCGAAGTCCGGTGCGGCGACACCGCCGTGACCCCTGGCGCCGACGGCACCGTGAAGCTGCCCCGCGCCCTTGTGGAGCAGCTGCCCGCCGAGGGCGGCCTGATTACGGCGGAACTAGTATAAAAACAAGGAGGATTCTTCCTGATGCAATACGGATATTTTGACGATGCCCACCGGGAGTACGTGATCCAGCGCCCCGATACCCCCGCCCCCTGGGTGAACTATCTCGGCTCGCCGGAGTACGGCGCCATCATCTCCAACAACGCCGGCGGCTACAGCTTTGCCAAGTCCGGCGCCAACGGCCGCATCCTGCGCTACGTCTTCAACCAGTTCGACCGCCCCGGCCGCTACCTCTACCTGCGGGACAACGCCAGCGGGGATTTCTGGTCGGCTTCCTGGCAGCCGGTGGGCAAGGACCTGCAGGACTATGCCTGCGAATGCCGCCATGGCATGGGCTACACCCGGATGCTCTCCGACTACGCGGGCATCCACGCCGAAGCGGTCTACTATGTGCCCAAGGACAGCGCCCACGAGGTGTGGGAGCTGTCGGTGACCAACACCACCGACGCCCCCCGGGAACTGACCCTGACGGGCTACGCGGAGTTTACCAACCACAACAACTACGAGCAGGACCAGGTGAACCTGCAGTACTCCCTCTTCATCAGCCGGACCCTCTTTGCCGGCAACCGCATCACCCAGCAGATCCACGGCAACCTGGACGCCCAGCCCGCCGATGAAATGGTGGACGGCAAAAACGTTACCGAGCGGTTCTTCGGCCTGGCCGGGGCGGAGGTAGCCAGCTACTGCGGCGACAAAGAGAGTTTCCTGGGCCGCTACCACGACTACGGCGATCCCCAGGGCGTAGTATCCGGCGATCTGGGCAATGCCACCAGCTACAACGAAAATTCCTGCGGGGCGCTGTCCTGCGTGGTGAAACTGGCCCCCGGCGAGAGCCGCACCGTGGCGTTCCTGCTGGGTGCCAAGTATGACCGGGAGGCCGCCGCCCTCCTGGCTGGGTATCACGCCGACCCCGCCGCCCGCTGCGCCGCCGAGGTACAAGCCCTGAAAGAGGACTGGTACAGCCGCTTAAACCATCTGCAGGTGCACACCCCCGATGATGCTTTCAACACCATGATCAACACCTGGAACGCCTACAACTGCTTTATCACCTTTGTGTGGAGCAGGGCGGCTTCCTTCATCTACTGCGGTCTGCGCAACGGCTACGGCTACCGGGACACCGTGCAGGACATCCAGGGCATCATCCATCTGGAACCGGCCATGGCCAAGGAGAAGATCCGCTTTATGCTGTCGGCCCAGGTGGACAACGGCGGCGGCCTACCGCTGGTGAAATTCACCCACAATCCCGGCCATGAGGACACCCCCGACGATGCCTCCTATGTGGCGGAGACCGGCCACCCGGCCTACCGGGCCGACGATGCCCTGTGGCTGTTCCCCACCGTGTACAAGTATGTGGCCGAGACTGGGGACAAAGCCTTCCTGGATGAGGTCATTCCCTTTGCCAACAAAGACGAAGGTACCGTCTACGAGCATCTGAAACGGGCGGTGCAGTTCTCGCTGGATCATCTGGGCCCCCACGGTCTGCCCGCCGGTCTGTACGCCGACTGGAACGACTGCCTGCGGCTGGGCGCCAACGGCGAATCTACCTTTGTGGCACTGCAGTTCTACTACGCGCTGGAGATCCTGCGCCGGTTTGCCGCCGACCGCGGGGATGCGGACGCCTGCCGCCGCCTGGAAGAAACAATGGCCGACACCGCCCGCAAGATCCAGGAACTGTGCTGGGACGGCGACCGGTTTATACGCGGCTTTACCGAGGACGGCCAGCGCATTGGCGCTGCCGCCGACCCGGAAGCCAACCTCTGGCTGAACCCCCAGAGCTGGTCGGTCATCAGCGGGCTGGCCACCAAGGACCAGGCCGAGGACGCCATGGCCCAGGTATATGAACGGCTGAACACCGCCTACGGCGCCGTGCTCATGGACCCGCCCTACCACGCCCATGCCTTTGAGGGTGCGCTGGCGGTGATCTACAACCCCGGCACCAAGGAAAACGCCGGTATCTTCTCCCAGTCCCAGGGCTGGCTGATCCTGGCCGAGGCACTGTGCGGTCACGGGGAACGGGCCTTCGGCTATTTTACCGAGAACGCTCCCGCCGCCCAGAATGACCGGGCCGAAATCCGCCGCCTGGAGCCCTACTGCTACGGCCAGTTCACCGAGGGGCCCGCCAGCAAGCATTTCGGCCGGTCCCAGGTACACTGGCTCACCGGCACGGCCTCCACCGTCATGGTTGGCTGCGTGGAGGGCATCCTGGGTCTGCGCCCCGACCTGAACGGTCTGCGCCTGGCTCCGGCTGTGCCCAAGAGCTGGCAGAGCTTTACCATGGAGAAGGATTTCCGGGGCAAAAAGCTGCGCATCCGGGTGGAGAACCCCCAGGGCAGGGAATCCGGCTGCACCAGCCTGACCCTGAACGGGGAAGTTTTGCCCGATAACTATCTGCCCGCCGAAAAACTGCAGGCGGAAAACGACATTCTGCTGGTGCTGTAAGCTCCATACAAAAAGAACCCCCGCCGGGTCGGCGGGGGTTCTGAGACTGTCGAAAAACTGCCGCCTGATTCAAAAAGAAGACGAGTTGCAAGGGGAAAAAGGCTTGGAAAAGGGGGCTAGCCCCCTTTT
>JFBN01011635.1_pt1 | contig 11270 bp, 11 predicted proteins | sample 768741 | NCBI WGS metagenome assembly JFBN01 (sample SAMN01983846, study PRJNA193217) | chicken gut metagenome | biome: terrestrial biome; isolation source: ceca of Broiler chicken | host: Gallus gallus | place: United Kingdom: England | collected 2010-09-07
GCCCCCTGCCGCTGCCGAGCGAGGTGCGCCGCGTGGACGTGGTCAGCGCGGCGCAGATGCACGAGGCGGCGCTCTCCGCCTTCGAGGGCGCTGACGCGGCGATCTGCTGCGCCGCCGTGGCCGACTACACGCCGGCGCGGCCGGCCGACCACAAGCTCAAGAAGAGCCGCGAGCACCTGGACCGCATCGAGCTCGTGGAGACGGCCGACATCCTGGCCGACCTCTGCGCCGTCAAGGGGGGTCGCGTGGTGGCCGGCTTTGCCGCCGAGACCGACGACCTTCTCGCCCACGCGGCAGACAAGCTCGCGCGCAAGGGGGCCGACCTCATCGTGGCAAACGACGTGAGCCGCCCCGAGTCCACCTTCGGAGCGGACACAAACCGCGTGGCCCTCGTGAGCGCCTCCGGCGTGGAGCAGCTCGAGACCATGCCCCTGCCCGCCGTCGCGGACGCCGTCCTCGACGCCGTCCTCGACGCCGTCCTCAGGCTGGGGGCCCGCCCCGGTTCCCACAGAGACTCGATGCGGTAGGGGGACCGATGGGCGAACTTCTCGTAGGCTGTCACCTCTCGACCTCGCGTGGCTACGCGGCCATGGCCGACGACGCCGTCTCCATAGGAGCCACCACGTTCGCGTTCTTCACCCGCAACCCGCGCGGCGGCAACGCGCGCGAGCTCGAGGCCGATGACGTGGCCGCGTTTCTCTCCACCTGCGAGGCGCATGGCATGGGCCCGCTCGTGGCGCACGCGCCCTACACCTACAACCTCTGCTCGTCAAAGCCCGAGACCGTGGAGTTCGCGCGCCGCGCGATGCGCGAGGACCTGGAGCGCATGGAGCTGCTGCCGGGCAACCTCTACAACTTCCACCCCGGCAGCCACGTGAAGCAGGGCGCGGACGAGGGAATCCGCCTCATCTGCGAGGGCCTGAACGAGGTGCTCGAGCCCGGCCAGCGCACGTGCGTGCTGCTGGAGACCATGGCGGGGAAGGGCACCGAGGTCGGGCGCTCCTTCGAGGAGCTGGCCCGCATCATCGACGGCGTGGCGCACGACGAGCTCCTGGGCGTGTGCCTGGACACCTGCCACGTGGCCGACGCGGGCTACGACGTCGTGGGAGACCTCTCGGGCGTGCTCGACGAGTTCGACCGCGTGGTCGGGCTCGAGCGCCTGCGCGCGCTCCACCTCAACGACTCCAAGAACCCGCTCGGAAGCCACAAGGACCGCCACGAGAGGATCGGGGAGGGCACGCTTGGGCTGGGCACCTTCCGCGCCGTGGTCACAAACCCGCGCCTTTCTCGCCTGCCGATGGTCCTCGAGACCCCGCAGGACGGCCTCGAGGGCTGGGCCGCCGAGATCGCCCTCTTGCGCTGCATGGCGTCGGGGGAGGGGGTCGCGTAGATGGGCATCCTCATCGGACTTGAGCACGTGAGCCACGAGTGGCCGGGAAAGCGCGTGCTCGACGACCAGACCATAGGCATCAACGAGGGGGACCGGATCGGCATCGTCGGACGCAACGGCGATGGCAAGTCGACGCTGCTCGAGATCGTGGGCCACGCTCTCGAGCCAGACTCGGGATCGGTCACGTGGCGCCGCGGCATCTCGGTGGGATACCTCGGCCAGGCCGACGACCTCGCCGACGACGATTCCGTGCGCCGCGCGATCTTCGGCGACGTCCCGGACTACACCTGGGCCTCGGACGCCCGCATCCGCGCCATCCTCGACGAGCTCGTGGGGGACCTCGACCTCGACGGGCCCGTGCGCGAGCTCTCCGGAGGACAGCGCCGCCGCGTTGACCTCTGCCGCGTCCTGTGCAACACCTGGGACGTCATCTGCATGGACGAGCCCACCAACCACCTCGACCTCGCCGCCATCGAGTGGCTGGCGGGGCACCTGCGCCGCCGCTGGCCCGCCGGGGCGGGCGCGCTTCTCGTCGTGACGCATGACCGGTGGTTCCTCGACGAGGTCTGCGAGCACATGTGGGAAGTCCACGACCGCAGGATCGATCCCTTCGAGGGCGGCTACTCCGCCTACGTCCAGCAGCGCGTGGAGCGCGACCGCCAGGCCGCCGTCATGGAGGAGCGCCGCCAGAACACGCTGCGCAAGGAGCTCAACTGGCTCGCCCACGGCGCCAAGGCCCGCACGAGCAAGCCGAAGTTCCGCATCGAGGCGGCCCGCGCGCTCATCGCCAACGACCCGCCGCTCAGAAACCCGCTCGAGCTCAGGCGCCTCGCCGTGAGCCGCCTTGGCAAGCAGGTCATCGAGATGAAGGACGTGAGCTTCTCCTACGCGGGCGGCCCGCGCGTCATCGACGACGTCTCCTGGATCATCGGACCCGGCGACCGCTACGGCATCCTCGGCGCAAACGGCGCGGGCAAGTCCACGCTGCTCGCGCTCATGACCGGCCGACTCGAGCCGACCTCGGGCACCGTGAAGATCGGCGCGTCGGTGCGCTTCGGCTTCATGAGCCAGCACCTCGACGCGCTCGCCGAGAAGGACGGCTGGCGCGTGCTGGAGGTGCTCGGACGCTACAAGCGCAGCTACCTCGTGGGCGGCAAGATGGTCAGCCCCACGCAGCTCATAGAGCGGCTCGGCTTCGAGCAGCGCGAGCTCCCCAACTTCGTGCGCGACCTCTCCGGCGGCCAGCGCCGCCGCCTGGCCCTGTTGTGCGTCATCCTTGAGGAGCCCAACGTGCTCGTGCTCGACGAGCCGGGAAACGACCTCGACACCGACATGCTCGCCGTGATGGAGGACCTGCTCGACAGCTGGCCCGGCACGCTCATCGTGGTCTCCCACGACCGCTACCTCATGGAGCGCGTGACCGACGACCAGTTCGCGCTTCTCAACGGACGGGTGCGCCACGTGCCCGGCGGCGTGGACGAGTACCTGCGCCTGCTTGGCGAGAAGAACGGCGGCGCTGTGGCGCCTGCGGCCCTCGCGCCCGAGCCGCCGGCTCCGGCCGGAGGCGGCCTCACCAACCAGGAGCGCCGCGAGCTCAAGAAGCGCTTCGACTCCGTGAGCCGCAGGCTCGACAAGACCGCCGCCGACCCGGAACGCCTGCGCGCCGAGATGGCAGCGGTCGACGCGAGCGACTACGCCGCCCTCATGGCCGCCCAGGCCGCGCTCGACGAGTGCCTCGCGGAGCGGGAGGCACTCGAGGACGAGTGGCTCGACCTCTCGGAGCGGCTCGGGATCGACGTCTAGGCGAGGCGGCCCCGCAGAGGGCGGCTATGCCAGCCCGGCGGCCTCGAGCGCCGCGGTGAGCGCCGCGAGGTCCCCCTCGTCGGGGTGACCGACGGCGCGATCGAAGTTCTCGATCATCGGGGCGAAGCGCCCCGGGTCCTTCTCGGCCATCCTGACGTAGCGCTCGCGGACGGAGGGCGGCATCTGCCCCTGGCACATGAAGCGACCCACCACCTCGGTGCCCTCGGGCAGCGCCGAGGCGAAGCGGTCGAGCACGCCGGAGAAGTACGCGTCGCTCCCCCCGAAGCCGCAGGTCCCGAACAGGAACACCCGCTTGCCGACGAGCGCGGGCAGGGCGGGGGCGAGTTCCGCGGAGATTGCCCCCTTGTCCGTCCACGAGCCGAGGAGCACCACGTCGGCGGCGCGGAGCGCCTCGAGGCACCCCTCGTCAGAGGGCGCGCCGACGAAGTCGCAGCCCTTCTCGCCGAGCACCTCGCGCGCGTGCTCCGCAAGCCTGCGCGTGTTTCCCGTCTGCGAGCTGTAGACGATTGCGTAGTTCATCTCATACCTCCCAGCCTGACATCCCAAGGTCGACGCGGCCGTCCGGGAGGAAGGCCACGCCCTCGTCCTCGAGCATGCGACGCTGCTCGCCCGGCCCGCCAAAGGCGAAGCCGCGGCAGAGCGAGCCGTCGGCGAAGACCACCCGGTGGCACGGCACCCCGCCGGCGACGCCGGGGCTCGCGTGCATGGCGTAGCCGACCTGGCGTGCGCAGCGCGGCGCCCCCATGACGCGGGCGACCTGGCCGTAGCTCGCCACGCGTCCCGGCGGGACCTGGCGCACCACGTCCCACGCGCGCTCGAAAAACGATGGTTCCACGGCGTCCTCCGTTTCGTCCCCTGGGATTGTACCCCGCCGGCGGAGCCGCCAGTCCCCGGCCCGGTCTTTCCTCGCGGCGTCGCGCGGCTGGCGCGCCTCGCCACCAACCTGGTGCGATTGGGTGTCATGCTTTATATAGAATTTCAGACTTTGCCTATTTTAAGTTCGTTCAAACGTATCCACTCATTTTTTACGAACGATAAAGCGTAAAAAGGTGAAACATATCAAGGATAGCGCCCAATCGCACGGGGAGGCTGGCAGCGAGACGGCGCCCGGGGGCGCGCCGCGTTGGCCAAAATGCTACAGTACCCCCATCAGAGACAAAGGAGGTGGGCCCATGTCCGCAACCATCAGGAAGGACGCCACGGCACTTCTCGTCATAGACGCCATCGAGGCGACGGGCGAGGACTCGCTCTACGACCCGGACGCCGCGACGGCGGCCTACCGGGCCTGCGTCGCCCGCGCCGTCGACGCCTGCCACGCGGCCGGCGTGCCCGTGATCTTCTGCAACGACGCCCACGTCCGCGGGTACGACCGCGAGCTCGAGCTCTGGGGCGAGCACGGCGTCGCCGGCGAGACGCGCGTCTTCCCCGAGGTCGCCGTGGGGGAGGGAGACGTCACGATCCCCAAGCGCCGCTACTCCGGCTTCTTCCAGACCGACCTCGACCTCACCCTGCGCGAGCTGGGCGTGCGCACCGTCGTCGCCGTGGGCGCAGACACCAACATCTGCGTCCTGCACACCCTGGCTGACGCGTACTTCCTCGGGTACGACTCCGTCGTCGTGACGGACGCGACGATGACCTTCCTCTGCGGCACGCAGGAGGGCGCCCTCGAGCACTGCGAGAAGTGCTACGGCTCGACGCTCTACACGGTGGCGGAGCTCGAGGCCGCGCTCGCGTAGGTGACCGCGGAGATGGGTTCGGCCCGTCTGCCCCTCACGCTCCCCAGCGTCGCCGGATCTCGGCGAGAAACGCCTCGGCTGCCGGCGAGAAGCTCTGGTAGCGCTTCCAGGCGATGAAGATGTCCGCGCTGACGGCGGGCTCGAGCGGCCTGAAGGCCAGCCCCGAGCCCGCCGACGTGTCGACGATGCCCTCGAGGCTGATCACGTAGCCCACGCCGCGCCGGGCGAGAAGCGCAGCGTTGTAGAGCAGGTTGTACGTGGCAACAACGTCCAGGTCGTCGAGGTCGCGGTGAAACCACGTGCCCATCTCGCGGCCCGCCTGCTCGGAGAGGACGAGCGAGCGCCCCGCCAGGTCGTCGGGGCTCACGGACCCGAGGCTCGTGAGCGGGTCGTCCTCGCGCATGAAGACGCCCCAGCGGTCGCGGGCGGGCAGCTGAAGGAACTCGAAGCGCGACAGGTCGGCATGTCCCACGAAGACGCCGAAGTCGGCGCGGCCGCGGTCGAGGCGCTCGCCGACCGCCTCCGCGTTCCCGCTGAACAGGTTGAAGCGCACGAGCGGATAGGCATCCTTGAAGACGGCGATCGCGTCCGCAACGAGCCCCATCGCGGGCGTCTCCCCGCCGGCCACGCGCACCTCTCCGGCGAGCGTGCCGGCCGTGACGCGAAACTCCGTCTCGGCTCGTCCCACCAGGTCAACAATCTCCTCCGCACGACCGCGCAGGCGCATGCCCGGCTCGGTGAGCGTGATGCGCCGGCTGCCGCGCTCGAAGAGCCGGACGCCGAGGTCGCGCTCAAGGTCTTGCATCTGCCGCGAGAGCGAGGGCTGCGAGACGTGCAGCGCCGCCGCGGCGCCCGATATGGTGCCCTCGCGGGCGACCATGAGGAAGTACTGGAGGTGCCGAAGCTCCATGGGCGCCGTCCTTCTCGCCAGTCCATGCGCTATTTGCATAGTAACCCATGCGGTATTGGTCTTTTACATGATATCGACCGGCGCCTAGGATGGGTACAGAAGGGAGGGCGAGATGGGAGAGCTGAGCCGTGACATCGAGCGCTGCCTCTGCGCGTGCGCCTGCGACCAGGGCGTCGCGGAGCGGGCCGGCTGCTCGTGCGCCGAGGGGCGCGTGCGCGAGACCAAGCGCGCCCTTCTGGGCGAGCGCCAGCGGCTTGTAGAGGAGATGCGCGCCACGCAGCGCGGCATCGACGAGATCGACCACCTGCTCGACCGCGTGAACCGTGAGATGTGAGGTCGGCCTGCCATCGGGCCGGCGCGAGAGGAGCCAAGCATGACCGTCATCGAGAGCCAGACCTTCGACGAGGAGCGTGCGCTCTACGGCACGAGCGACCTCGTCGTGCGAGACTGCCGCTTCGACGGGCCGGCGGACGGGGAGAGCGCCTTCAAGGAGTGCTCGAGCGTCACCGTGGAGCGCGCCTTCATGAACCTGCGCTACCCCTTCTGGCACGACCGCGGCCTCACGCTGCGTGACGTCGAGATGACCGAGCTCTGCCGCGCGGCGCTCTGGTACAGCGAGGGGGTGCGCGTGGAGGGCAGCCAGCTGCACGGCATCAAGGCGCTGCGCGAGTGCGCGGACGTGCGGATGAGCGGCTGCGACATCGCCTCGCCGGAGTTCGGCTGGTCCACGCGCGGAATCGAGATGGAGGACTGCTCGGCCGAGAGCGAGTACTTCATGATGCGCTCGAGCGGCCTGCGCCTGCGTGACGTGCGGTTTCAGGGCAAGTACTCGTTCCAGTACGTCCGGGACGCCGTGATAGAGGACAGCGAGCTCGACACGAAGGACGCCTTCTGGCACGCGAAGGACGTCGTCGTGCGCAACTCCCTCGTGCGCGGCGAGTACCTGGGCTGGTACAGCGAGAACCTCACCTTCGAGAACTGCCTCATCCAGGGGACGCAGCCGCTCTGCTACTGCAGGGGCCTCACCCTCGTGAACTGCCAGATGGTCGACTGCGACCTCGCCTTCGAGCGCAGCCACGTGAAGGCGTCGATCACCACCTTCGTGGACAGCGTCAAGAACCCGCTGGCCGGAAGCCTGATCGTGGCGCCCGCGGTCGGCGAGGTCATCCGCGACATCGACGGCGCCACCGGCGTCGTGAGGACGTGCGGCGAGAAGAACCCGGGGGACGAGGCGCCGGCCGTGCGCGCCTGCGCGTAGGGTCGCGAGGTCGGGCGGCGGCCGAATCTCAGGGTCGAAAATCTCTGCTTGTCACGGCCCGCTTTGACTGCTATAGTCTCTCCTTGCGCGAAGGCGCAACAGAACGGGTGGTGGCGCAGTTTGGTAGCGCACTTGACTGGGGGTCAAGGGGTCGCTGGTTCGAATCCAGTCCACCCGACCAGAAAACACGAGGTCACGGGCTTTGTCCCGTGGCCTCTTTCTTTGTTCTTCACAGTTTGCCTCGTTCGCCGCACAATCTCGAAATTGTGCGGAGCGGAGGCACGGGCGGAGGCACGGGCCTGCCGGCCACCCCATGTGTCACGCTCGTTTCAGGCAGGCAAACGCCGTGTGGCGCCGGGCCCCTCGCCACCCGCGTGCGGTCTATGATGGTTCCCACTGCATCCGACTAAAGCAGGAGGGCGACATGGCACGCGTGTACAACTTCTCCGCAGGCCCCGCCGTCCTTCCCGAGGAGGTCCTCGGGAAGTGCGCGGACGAGATGCTCGACTATGCCGGCTGCGGCATGAGCGTCATGGAGATGAGCCACCGATCGTCCGAGTTCAAGGGCATCATCGAGGCCGCCGAGGCGCGCCTGCGCTCGCTCATGGGCATACCTGACAACTACAAGGTCATATTCACCCAGGGCGGCGACTCGCTGCTCTTCTCGACGGTCTTCATGAACCTCGCCACCAACGGCAAGGCCGACTACGTCATCACGGGCAACTGGGCCAAGAAGGCCTTCCAGGAGGCGCAGGTCCTGGGCGACGCCGTGGCGGTGGCCTCTTCGGCGGACAGGAACTTCTCCTACATACCCGACTGCTCCGACCTGCCCATCCGTGAGGACGCGAGCTACCTCTACATCTGCGAGAACAACACCATCTACGGAACGCGCTTCTGGGAGCTCCCCAACACCAAGGGGCACGTGCTCGTCTCCGACCAGTCCTCGATGTTCCTCTCGGGGCCGGTCGACGTCACCCGCTACGGGCTCATCCACGCCGGCGTGCAGAAGAACGTGGGGCCGGCCGGCGTGCAGATCGTGATCGTGCGCGAGGACCTCATCCCCGAGGACCTCCCCGGCGTGCCCACGATGCTGCGCCTGCGCACCCAGGCCGACGCCGGCTCACTCTACAACACCCCCAACTGCTGGGGCATCTACGTCTGCGGCCTCGTCTTCGAGTGGATCGAGCGCCAGGGCGGGCTCGCGGCGATGGGGGAGAGGAACGCCGAGAAGGCCGCGCTGCTCTACGACTTCCTCGACGAGTCCACGCTCTTCTCGTCCACCGTGGAGCCGCGCGACCGCTCGCACATGAATGTGCCCTTCGTCACCGGCGACAAGGACCTCGACGCCGAGTTCGTGTCCCAGGCGGCCGCGGCCGGCCTCGTCAACCTCAAGGGCCACCGCTCCGTGGGTGGCATGCGCGCCTCGATCTACAACGCGATGCCAGCCGAGGGCGTCGAGGCGCTCGTGAGCTTTATGAAGGACTTCGAGGCGCGCCGTCCGGCGCGCTAGGAGAGGCGGCGACATGTACCGCATTCACTGCATGAACAACATCTCGACCGTGGGGACCGCCGCGCTCGAGCGTGCCGGCTACGACTTCGTCGACGAACCGGGGGCCGCCGACGCCTGGCTCGTGCGCAGCGCCAACCTCCACGAGATCGGCGCCCCCGACGGCCTCCTCGCCGTCGCGAGGGCCGGCGCGGGGGTCAACAACATCCCCGTCGAGCGCTGCGCGGAGCGCGGGGTGGTGGTCTTCAACACGCCCGGCGCGAACGCGAACGCGGTCAAGGAGCTCGTCATCTGCGGCGTCCTGCTCGCCTGCCGCGACGTCATCGGAGGCGCGGAGTGGGTGCGCGAGGCGAGCGACGACCCGCAGATAGCCAAGCGCGCCGAGAAGGCGAAGAAGCGCTTCGGGGGCTGTGAGCTCGCCGGGAAGCGCGTGGGCGTGATCGGGCTGGGCGCCATCGGCGCCGAGGTCGCAGACGCCCTCATCGCGCTGGGCGCCGAGGTCATGGGCTATGACCCCTACCTCTCCATAAACGCCGCCTGGGGGCTCGACCGCCGCATCGAGCACGCGACCGACCTCGGCCAGCTCCTCGGCTCCTGCGACTTCGTGACCCTGCACGTCCCCGCGACCGACGAGACGAGGGGAATGATCTCCGCCGAGGCGATCGGGCGCATGAAGCACGGCGCCGTGCTGCTCAACTTTGCCCGCGACGCTCTCGTCGACGAGCGGGCCCTCGCCGAGGCGCTCGACGACGGGCGGGTCTCCCGCTACGTGAGCGACTTCGCCAACCCCGAGAGCGCCAACATGAGAAACGCCATCGTGCTGCCCCACCTCGGTGCCTCGACGGGGGAGGCGGAGGACAACTGCGCCGTCATGGCGGTAAGCCAGCTGCGCGACTACCTCGAGAACGGAAACATCGTTAACTCGGTCAACTACGGCCGCGTCGACCTCGGCCCGCTCGCACCGGGCGAGACGCGCATCGCGCTGTTCCACGAGAATGTCCAGGGGGTCATCGGGCAGGTCTCGCAGGCCGTGGCCGACGCGGGGCTCAACATCGAGAACATGAGCAACGTGAGCCGCGGGCAGAACGCCTACACGCTGCTCGAGGTGACCGGCCCGCTCGACGACGAAGTGTGCGAGCGCCTGGCGTCGCTCCCGCGCATCCGCAGGGCGCGGCTCATCACGCGCCCGTAGGCGCCGTGGCGAGTTGTGGTGAGCGTACGGGGGACGTCTCGAATTACGCTAACATGGGTACCTTGGAGACCGTAGGCAGTCAGTCCCCGGACCGAGAGGCGCACCGTGTCAGAAAGAACCGAGAGGGTCAAGGCGAAGATCAAGGAGATTGCGGACGCAGACGCTGCGGAGCGCCAGCGCTCCGGACGCTCCGACGTCCCCGTCGGCACGTCCGGCAACCCCTCGACCGACATCCTTACGCTCGCCAACGTCATCACGTTCTGCCGCCTCGCCCTCACCGGTGCCTTTCTCGTCCTGTTCGCGAGCGGCACGAGCCGCACTCTCGCGCTCGTCTGCTACGTCGTGGCGGCGACGACCGACTTCCTTGACGGCCAGATCGCGCGCCGCACCCAGACCGTGAGCTGGCTCGGCAAGATCATGGACCCCATCATGGACCGCATCCTGCTCTTCACGGGCGTGATCGGCCTGCTCATCGTCGGTGAGCTTCCCGTGTGGGTCCCCGTCTTCGTGATCGGCCGCGACGTCTACCTCGCGCTCGGCGGCATGGTGCTCCAGCGCTACCAGAGGCGCCCCGTCGACGTCTCCTACGTCGGCAAGGCGGCGACCGCGCTGCTCATGTTCGGCTTCTGCGACCTGCTGCTCGGGCTTCCCCAGATCGAGGGGCTGGGCATCGTCGACGTCGCCTGGCTCCCGGGGCTGAACGACCAGGGGGCCGCGCTCGGCATCCTGTTCGTCTACGCCGGGGTGGTCTTCTCGGCCGCGACCGCAGTCATCTACACGCGCGAGGGCATCGCGCTCAGGCGGCGCGCCCTCGAGGAGCGGGGTGAGGCCCGATGAGCGAGTGGCGCCGCGGCGTGCTCCATCACGAACACGAGCTGCTCGGGGCGAGCTTCGAGGCCAGCGAGTCGACGGGGCTTCTCGGCGTCGCGTCCTACGCAACGGAGCCTGCAGATCCGCTCGCCTCGACCTCCGGCGCGCTCCTCGCAGACCTCACCGGCTCCGCCTACCAGCTCGTGAGCGGCGCGGATGCCGAGGCGCTCGTCTCGGGAGCATGCGCCGGCCGACCGCTCAACGTGGGCGAGGCGTCCTTCGGGGCCGTGCTCGCCGGCGACGGCGGCGTCCTGTCCGTCCCGCTCGCGCTGAGGACCGGCGACGAGGAGTTCGTGCTCGTCGACGCCACGGAGCGCGGCGAGGCTCTCGTGGGGTGGCTCTCGTTCCTGCACGGCCTCGAGGACTCGCCCTTCTCGTCCGCGGACGTGCGCGACGCCAGCGACCTGCTCGTCCCGCTGGTGGTCGCGGACCCCGCCTCCGACGGCGTGCTCGGCGACTACCTCTCCGAGGGGGCGAGCCTGCCCGCTGAGGGCGAGGTTGCGCAGGTCAGGCTCGACGCGATCGGCGCGCTCGTAGCCGGCGTCCCGCTCCCGGGCCTCGCGCCCGCCTACCTCGTGCTCGT
>JFBN01011947.1_pt1 | contig 11267 bp, 14 predicted proteins | sample 768741 | NCBI WGS metagenome assembly JFBN01 (sample SAMN01983846, study PRJNA193217) | chicken gut metagenome | biome: terrestrial biome; isolation source: ceca of Broiler chicken | host: Gallus gallus | place: United Kingdom: England | collected 2010-09-07
TCGGGCACTGGAGATATTCGCTGAGCTGTTCACATTAGAAACACAGAATCGTCAGGAACTGAAAATAGTAAAGGCTGCATGGCCAGAGCTATGGAATGCTTACCAATCGCTGTTCTAAGGAGGAATACCAAAATGAGCAAACTGGAGATACAGCGTCGTAAACTTCCCGATGACGAGCCTCCGATTCTGCTTGTCGATTCTTTTATCTCGGACACGGATATGAAGTATCTAGATGAGCACGGCTGGTACGCATTGGCGAGGGAGTACCGGGAACGCTTCGGAAAGCGTTATCCCGGTTTTGCCGAATCTGACGTAAGTGTGAAGAAATACATGGAACAGCTTCGAGCCGTGTTCAAAGACGAAGATGTTGATGTTATCATCAAAAAGCATTCGTCTCCGAAACCGGTATCCTTTGATGATATCGCAGAAATGATTCTGAAAAACAGCGGTCGTTAAAACGGCATTGAAAACCGGCATAAAATGCCATTAAAAAGATAGCTAAAGGACCCCTTTTCGAGGGGGTCCTTTTGTTATGCATAAATTTAGAGATCAAACAGAGAAAGGAGACTGACACATGGCACTGACATGGGCCAAGGAGCTGCTGGGTGATGCATACACCGAGCAGCTGGAGCAGAAACTGGAGACACAGATCGAAGCGGAGTACACGCCGAAGGCTGAGTGGGAGGCTGCGAAGGCAAAAGCGACGGCTCTCGAAGAGCAGCTGAACGCTGCCAATGAGGCAATCGGTAAATTTGAGGGGCTGGATGCGGACCAGGTTAAGGCGCAGATTGCAGACTACAAGCAGCGTGCAGAGGCTGCGGAAAAGGACCGGGATGAGAAGCTTGCCTCAGCCGCTTTTGATTCGAAGCTGGAGAATGTACTGCGGGACGCAAAGGCGAAAAATCCGAAGCTGGTGCGCGGGGCACTGGATATTGAAAAGCTTCGTAAAAGCAAGAACCAGGACGCAGATATTGCAGCCGCCATTGAGGCAGTGCGTAAAAGCGATGGTTACCTGTTTGGCACGGTGGAAGCGGAGCCTGCACCCGCCGGCGGAACTGGCGTCTCTCCCCTGCCCCGCGGCGCCAAGTACACGGCTGACGAGTTAAGCATGCGTAAGGCCGCGGGCTTGCCCGTGGAATGACGGGTTCCGTACCATACAAAAAAGAAAGGTAAGGTAAGACGATATGGCAAATAACATTGCACTGGCAAAGACATTTGTGCCCATTTTGGATGAAATCTACAAGCTGGCATCGCTGACCAGCAAACTGGACGGCGCAGCAGAGCTGGTTCGCCCGGGCGCCAATGCAAACGAGCTGATCGTGCCCATGCTGAGCATGCAGGGGCTGGGTGACTACAGCCGTAACGACGGATACGTGAGAGGCGATGTCACCATGACAAACGAGACCGTTAAATGTAACTATGACCGCGGCCGTAAGTTCTATGTGGACGCACTGGATGAACAGGAAACCGCAAAAGTGTCCTTTTCCCGCCTGTCCGGTGAATTCATCCGCACGAAAGTGGTGCCGGAGTTAGATGCGTTTCGCTTTGCGAGCTATGCGGGCAAGAGTGGTATTTCCAAAGCCGATGCGGCGGATCTTTCGGATGGTGCAGCCGTACTGGCAGCACTGCGGGCGGCAGTCACAAAGATGGATGAGGATGAGGTGCCGACGGAAAACCGCCATTTGTTTATCACACCGACCCTCGATGGGCTGATTGCTGATATGGATACTACGAAAAGCAAGGAGATTCTCACGCGCTTTGCAACCAAAACACTGGTACCCCAGTCGCGCTTCTACACAGCCATTGATTTGAAGGACGGCAAGAGCGGCGGAGAGGAAGCCGGTGGATACGCAAAAGCATCCGGAGCGAAAAATATCAACTTTATGGTGATTCATCCCAGTGCGTTGATCCAGTTCCAAAAGCATACAGTGCCTAAAATCAAAGGGCCGGAAGATGATTTGGACGGCGACCGCCATATGTTTGGATATCGAACCGTCGGTATCGCGGATGTGTATGCCAATAAGCTGGCTGGTATCTATCTGCATCACGCGGCGGAAGCCGGGCTGGGAGGTTAATATGCGGACAGTGGGATTGATTTTTCATGAGGAAACAGAGAATGCCCCTGCCATCAAAAGTGGGGTCGTCAGCCCGGAGGCTGGGCCGTCCGCACAGGGCGCGGGAACACAGACCCTCTCCCCGGCGCAAGACAAGGCGCTGGAGGAAATGACCGTAACAGAGCTGCGCAGCTTCGCCGCGTCGCATGGTATTGATGTGACGGGCGCAGCCAAAAAACCGGATTTGCTTCTGGCTGTGCAGACGGCACTGGCGCCGGACAGCAGGCCGGAGACAGCGCAAGTATAACACATGGGAGGGATCGCGCATGGTAGCCGACAAGGAGTTCTACTATGGCACCTACCATGGTAAGCTGCCGGAAACGGATGTAGAAGGGTGTCTGATCCGTGCAGAGTATATGCTTCACAGCCTGACTATGAACCGCCTGCAGGACGAAGCATGGGAACAAGATGATAAACTGGCGAAATGTGTGCGTATGGCGCACTGTGCGTTGGCGGATGCCCAGCACGCGCAGGATGCGGCGGTGCTGGCAGGCGGTAAAGTGACCAGCGAGAGTGTCGGCAAATGGAGCCGCAGCATCCAGCAGGACGACGCGCAGACGGGAAGCTTCGAGCGCCGCTGTCTGCGAATCGCCGCCCAGTATATCCCTGTACACAGCGGACTGCTGTATCGAGGAGTGAGTGGATGTTGATGCCAAACGCAAGCTGTACACTGTACCTTCAGACTGGGCCGGGGGCATACACGCGGGTGTATGTCCCCGCCTGCTTTTGGCAGGACGGAGAGGACGGCGTGAGTATCCTCATTCCCGGCGAACTGCCAGAGCAGTATCAGGGCGAAAAACGGGATCGGGACTATGTGGTGAGGGGTGAGCGCACCGGCGAGGTTACGGATACACAGAGCAAGCGGGCGCTGATCGCGGACAAGCCTCTGACCGTGGAGGCACTGGCGCATTATGCGTTCGGCGGCCTGATTCACTGCGAGGTGACAGCAAAATGAGTATGATGCAGTTAAACATCCGCCTGCCGGAGCTACAGACGCTGGTGCGGGATCTGGGGCTGGAGCCCGGAGGACTCGTACAGCAGCATTTGGTGGGCAATGTAGCCCGACGCATTGCGAAGTACGCACCAAAGAGGACTTACAGCAGTGTAGAGCACGCCATTGCACAGGGACAGGAGCCGAAAAACGGGCGTATCGTGATTCGTGGACCACATATCAAATATCTGTATTTCGGCAAGGTAATGGCCGGCAGACCTCGTAAGACCACGGCGAAAGATTTGAGGTATACGACTACCTATAATCGTCTCGCCGGTCCATACTGGGATGTTCGGCTGATGGCTGCAGAGGGTGCACAGATTATTGAGGATGAAAAGAGCTTTATTTTGAGAGGGGGCCGTTGAATGGCGATTCTGAATGATCTTCAAGCGCTGTTTGCGCAGTGTCCTGTCCTGCAGGAATTTGCGCCGCGCACCGATCAGCTGGAAACAGATGCCGAGGGATACGCGATCCTGCCTACGGGCAGCACTGCCTTGAGGCAGGACATGACCGGTGTGGTGACGTGGCAGTACAACTTTGTGCTTGCGGCCACGCGCATGAGCGCGGATGACGTGATGCGCCTTGACAACTGCAACTTTCTGGAGCGGCTGCAGGATTGGGTACAGGGACAGAACCGGAAAGGTGTGACGCTGACAGACGCAGAGTTTATCAGCCTCACGGCCAGCGACGGGGGTCTGTCAGAATGGGATGAAAACTATCAATACGGTGTCTACAAAATACAGGGCGCCTTGATTTATGAAAAGGAGTGACAACAATGCCGGGAACATATTTGACACCGCGCTCGTATAACCGCCGCTGGTGGATCGATGTCAGCGTAAATGACACACCGGAATGGGCGGAGATCGCGAAAGGAATCTCTTCGCGAGGAACCAATATCAGCGAGCAAAGTCAGGACTACTACGACATGGCTGGGCGCGGAGTAGCTGAGAGCGAGGTTACGGGTATTACGGTATCGAGAACATGGAGTGGTTGGCGCGTATTAGGTGACAAAGCTCAGGATGCCATTATGGAAAAGCTGTATAGCTTGGATGGACGCCGTGTGAAGTTTTTGGAGTGTTACGACAACATGGCGGATGAAGCTGTCAACGGGCATCAGGGCTTTGCCGTGTTGAGCGTCACAGACGATGGCAGCGGCGACGCCAACAACCGTGAAAACATCGGTTTCGGGCTGAAGATCGAGGGTACGCCCGAAGCCGGAACGGTGACGATCGGTGCGGGAGGCGTGCCTACGTTTGTCCCGAAAGCAGCAAAGGTGGTTGCTAAATGAGCGGGGGGTTTGAATTCCGCCGCAAGCGCGAGGTAGTGATCTGCGGAAAGTCTTACCCGTGTGACTTCTCGGACAGCCGCATGCTGGAGGGGGTCACACGGGACTTCCCTCGTATTCTACAGGCGGCTCAGGAACTGAGCCGGGTTTATCAGCAGGCGACAGCCACGGCTGTGCAGCCTGACGATGCAGCAGCGCGTAAACGTCCAAAGATAGAGGATGTCCTGGCAGCCAACAGGGCACTGGTAGATGTGTGTCGGACCTTTATTGAGGGTACCATCGGGCTGGACGAATACAGGGATATCTTCGCGGGGCGTCCGGTAAACAGCGGTGAACACATCGACCTCTGCGCGTACATTTACAGCGAGATCCTAGCCGGACGCAACGAGATGCTGCAGCAGTATATCACGCCGGAGGCAAAGGAGGCGATGACGCATGACGGAGATCCGAAGGGGAACAGCAGAGACCCTGCCGCCGATGCTGGAGCTGCCGGAGACGATCCTGGGGCGTCCGGTGCCGACGGACTGGCTGTGGTGGCTGGTAAACGTGGGTTATGTGCTAGACTCGCCGCTGCTTTGGGCCGAAAAGCATGATATCCTGCTGTTGAATGTGTTCGGCGGCATCATGCCGGATCGTGAGGGTGAGCACTTGTATGGAGTACTCAATTTTTATTTCTGCGGGCAGGAGCTGGACAAAGATGCCGAACCAGCACCAGAGCGACTATTGGACTGGAAAAAGGACGCGCTGCGAATCTGGGGCGATTTTCGGTTATACGCGGGTATCGATCTGAAAACGGCGCGGATGCACTGGTGGGAGTTTCGGGCGATCTTTGACAGCCTGCCGCCGGACAGCCAGATCATGACCGCGATGCGGTACAGGGGCATTGACTTGGGCACGATCCCAGATGCAAAGGAGCGCGCCCGCTACGCCCGCATGAAGCGTGCTGTGGCACTGGACCGCGTGGACTATGAGGCGGAATATGACGCTGCCATGGACAGGAGGGATATGAGTGGGCGCCACACTATCAGGTGACGGCATCATCATCGGCGCAGATATTGACATCGGACGCATCCAGCAGGCGGTAAACAAGATGAAAAGCCTGATGGAAGATTTTGCAGGCGGCACGAGTGCGGCTGTGCAAAAGGCGGACAAAGAGCTGGAAAAGGCCAGGAAAAACGCAGAAAAGTGGAAGATCGAGCCTACCACGGACGGCATTGAAGCAGCCACGCGGGAATTGGACCGGCTGAATGCCACCATCGTGAACCAGCAGGCGGAACTTGCAAACTGTGAACGGGAACACGAGCGCGTGGCGCAGCGGTACGGCGAGACCAGCAGCCAGGCGCTGCGCCTTGAAAAAAGGATGTTGAGCCTGGAGACGTCCATCGAAAAGAATGTCAAAAAGTCGGATGACTTCGCCTCAGCGCTGTCGGATGCAGAGACCGTGCTGAAGGAAACCTCTGAGAGCGCGGACAAGGCCGGAAAATCTGTAAAGCAGGCCGGGAGCGGCATGGAGGATGGAAGCAAGGGCGCGAAAACCTTTGACGTGGCCCTGGGTACCCTAATCGGCAACGGATTGAGCGCGGTGATTGGAAAATGCGCAGAACTGCTTGCCCAGACGAAAGAGCTGCGGCGGGACCTGTCCTTCCTGGAACAGAACGCAGAGGACGCGGGCATCGGCATGGAATTCATGCATGAGAAAGCCAGTGAGCTGTACGCGATCACCGGAGATACAAACGAGGTCGTGGAGGCGCTTTCCAACGTGCTGGCGTCCGGCTTCACGGATGCTGAAACAGCCGCAGACGCCATTGACCTGCTTGCAGGTGCAGTAGTCAAATTCCCGGAAACGATCAAAATTGAAAGCCTTGCAGATAGCCTGCAGGAAACGATTGCTACAGGGGAAGCGACAGGTCAGTATGCTGAACTGTTAGGGCGTTTGGGTATCAATGTAGATAGTCTGAACGAAAAATTGAGCAGAACCAGTTCAGAGAGTCAGCGTCAAAAAATTGCATTAGAAGCACTGCGTAAGGAAGGGCTGGATGAACTGTGGGAAAGCTATAAAGAAGGCAATGCAGGCATGATGGAAGCGGAAGCGGCCAATTATGAACTGCAGCTCTCTTATGCTGAACTGGCTAAGAGCATTGAGCCTATTGAAACAAAAATTAAGACTACATTGATGCAAGTATTAGTAGATCACCAGGATCAAATTCTTGCGATTGTAGATGCGGCAGGGCAAATTCTCGCAGTTGGTGCAGATGTAATCGGTTTTTTATCAGAACTTAATCCGGTAATGGTTCTGGCAACAGGTGGATTGGCGATGGTGGCTTTAAAAGCTACAGGTACGGCTGTTGGTATGCGTATTGCCGCCACGGGAACTGCAGCAGCAACAAGAGCCTTAGCTGCGGCAGGCCCTACAGCTTCTGCCGCAGGTTCTCAATTCCTAATGCTGGCAACTGACCTGTTGATTGTAGGTGCAGCGATATTTATGGTGACCGCTGGTATCGCTATGTTGGTAAGCGCAATTCGTGGAATACCGATTATCAATATCCAAAATCAAACAGTGCCAAGTATGAGTGATCTTCAGTCGCAAGTCGGTACAGCACATGGATATGCTCGAGGAACACGTTCCGCAACACCCGGCTGGCGATGGGTCGGTGAGAAAGGACCGGAACTAATGCATTTTTCCGGCGGCGAGCAAGTTTATACTACTGAACAGTCTCATGCGATGTTAGCAGCGAGCCGAGGAACGGGAACTTATGTTGACAACCGTCAGATTGTACTCGATGTATCAAATATCGAAACTTTTAACCAGATTGTACGCCGAATGGAATCTGAAAAACGCACCTTTCGCCAGGGTTATGTGGGGGGGTTGTAAGTTATGGGAAAGTATACCGTATATTGCAGCGACAGCTGGAATTTGAAAAATCTGTCCGGCGGTGTGGGAGAGCTGCGTATCGATACGCCCAGTGTTAGTAGAGGTGATAACGGTGGCCTGTACTTTGACGCTGCGCCCATCCCTGCGGGGGAGGTGTTCGAGCGAGCCAGCAGCCTTTCCGTATACTGCCATGCTCCTTATCCTGTTAGCCTGCTTTTAGGAACGATAGCAGGACCCAGCTGGAATGGACCTGAGTGGAAGCAAACTACTGATGGTGTAGAGTTTAGAGACGGACGTCTGAAGTGTCCAATCGGTATTACCACACAGTTAGATCCGGGCTCTGCGAGATTTTGGGTCAATGGATCAGACCATGTGCCTTATGCAGAGATCCAAACCCATTCAGGAAGCATTCGCTCAAGAGATTATAGTCCAGCCAATACTACAATCCGAAAAGGCTTTTACCATCGATTTTCTTGGCAGACAACAGCAGAGATTCCTATTAACGGACCGCTACAGGTCAGTTACACCGAGTTTCAATGGCGAGCCAAAGGCGCAAGTGAGTGGAATATTGTTCGGGTGCCCGGCACTAGCGATTACATTGATTTTGACACGGGCCTTGTGCCGAACGCTGTTTCTCCCGGCATGGAATGGCAGGCGGTTGTATACGCCTCAAACGGAATATCCGCAACCGGGGGTTATACGTCGGTGAGTTTTCAAAGTACAGCTGTGCGACTAACAGAGCTGACTCCTGCCAGCAAAGCCACCGTATATAAGGGGTTTTCTGTAAACTTCTCGTGGGAATTAAGTTACACAAGACCTGACGATCTGTCAGGCAGTCTGCGTCAGGTATCAGCAAAACTGCGTTGGCGCAAAAGTGGAACGCAGAATTACAACGAGTATCAGATTGATAGTGCGACACAAGCTTATAGTATCCCGGCAGATGTTCTCCCAATCGGAAATATTGACTGGCAAGTAGAAGTTACAGACACAAGCGGCGGAACAACTATCAGCGGTTGGACAACCTTTAGCCATAAGGAACTGCCGATCACTCCGACAGATTTGCACCCGGAAGATGGCGGACATGTGCTAAAACATCGTGTTAACCGTTTCAGCTGGTCTATCGAATCGGATAGCACTCAAGACGCGCCCGGCGAAATCATACAGACATCAGCGATAGTACGCTGGCGCACGCAAGGGAAAGAGGATGTCCAAAATGTCTCAATCAGTAGTGAGAAAAGCTATTACGACTTCCCGGCAAATACTTTCACAGAGGATGATATTGAGTGGCAGGTTACAGTAATAGCAAATACCGGAACATCTGGAACCAGCGAGTGGATTCATGTTAACACACAGGATGCTCTGAGCACACCGGTATGTGTGTCACCAGTGGGCACTGTTGTGAAAGATACCCAAGGCATTACCTTCGTGTGGAGACATGAAATTTCCACTGGCACAGCTCAAACAGCTTATGAACTGCAGACCAGTGATAATATGGGCGCTCATTACTCGGTGCTAAGCACTGCTGAAAGTGACGAATCGAACTTTACAACACCAGCGGGTACGTTTGCGCAAGGTACGCTCATGTGGCGGGTGCGTACTCGAAATGGTGATGGGGTTTGGGGGATGTACAGTGCGGTTGCAACTATTATTATTCAGCGTTTGCCTGCGACACCAGTGATTGTGTATACGGATACCAAGCCCCGCCCTACAATTCGCTGGCAGTCACAGGATCAGCAGGGTGTGCGCATCCAAATTGGGAACTATGATACAGGATGGATGCATAGCACCATTAAGGAATACCGCATGACACATATTCTGGCAGACGGAACGTATCCGGTGCGTCTGACGGTCAAAACGATTTTCGGCATCGAGAGTTCCCCTGCTGTCGGATCAATTACCGTCAAGAATGTGCCCGGCCCAGCCATTGCTGCAAACTTTAGAACTTTCGATAATTGCATATCGATAGAGTGGTATCCAGATGAGTCCTACGTCGCGTACTATATTCTGAAAAATGGAATCGCTATTGCTAGAACAGAGGCTGACAATTACACAGATCGTGTGAGCAATGGCCATGGCGAGTATATAATTCGGGGCGTAACGAACGAGGGATATTATGGTGATAGCGTGCCGGTATATGCCTATCTTGCTATTGAAAATGCTGTGCTAGGACTTATGGCGGATGAATCGCCATGGCTGCCGCTGCGTTTGAGACGCGGTGAGAGACCAACGCACGAGGGCAGCTACAGCGTTCAGGTAGACTATGTGCACTATTATGGCAGACAAAAGCCTGTAGCCTATACCAGCCGTATGTCTGAAGCAAGTCACGATTTTACCTTTACCCTGCGCGATCCGGTACTGGTGCGCACGCTGCGCTCTCTTCTGGGTCAAACTGTAGTATATAAGGACTGCTGGGGAGATGTAGTAATCGGAATGCTGGGAAGCGTGCAGATGTCTCATGGCCGTGCAGCTGACGTGCAATTTACTATTACAGAGACTGATTTCAGGCAGGAGGTGGAATATATTGATGGGTGAGGTGGAAGTGGAGTATATCATATTGCGAGACAATGTTGAATTTTCACGACTCACTTCCTATCAAGGAAGCGGTGCCGGTGTTTCAATGACATCTAATGCACAGGTCAAATGGGTGCTGTCTGGCAAATTTGCAATCAATAATGAAATCAATTATCTTACTGACAGACTTCAGCTGATGCTTACGCTTAACGGGCAACAATGGCCGCTGGGTAAATATGTTTTAACTGATGCTTCAACAGACTCTGACGGAATGCGGGAGGTGGTCAATCTTACAGCCTACGATCTGACTTATTTGGCATTGTCCTCTAAGATTGAGGAACGGTTACATTTGAAAAAAGGAATGTTATATACCACGGCGATCCAATCGCTGCTCGTGGAATCAGGAATCACCGATTTTATAGTAGAGTCCAACACTGCTACTCTGCAGGCTGACCGTGAGGACTGGGAGCCTGGAACTGATAGACTCAGTATCATCAACACGCTGGCATCCGAAATCAACTATAACAGCATTTGGATGGATGGCGGAGGAACAGTGCATTGCAGCGCCTTTCGTCAGCCATCGGCAGATGCTGTTTCTGTAACGTATGAGGAGGGAGCATACTCAATTCAGTATCCGAATTGGAGTCGGACGGTGGATATGTTTGAACACCCCAATGTATTCATTGTGGAAGTAGATAATCCGGATTTGGGCACATGTATGAGGGCGGTATCCATAAATGATAGACCGGAAAGTCCCTTTTCTGTAGGAAATCTGGGACGCAGAGTAGTAAGCTACGAAAAGCTGAATAATATTGCTTCTCAGAGTGAGCTTCAGGCATATGCAGACAATAAGCGTTTCAAAAGTATGCAAACAACGGAGATTCGTACATTTTATACAGGTCCTTCCGGTCAGCACGCTGTGTATGATGTAGTGGAGTTGGTACGAGGTGGAGAAAGTGTGCTTTACGAAGAAACCGGATGGGAGCTAGATCTGGAAGCCCCTTACAAAATGACCCACACAGGGAAAAGGGTGGTGTATTTATGATTTTGCAAACCTATCAGGAGCAGCAAGCCCTTGTGCAGAAAGAGCCGCCAGGTCAATCGTTTGCAACAATCGGCACTGTGTATGAGGACGGTATTGCCTTGATTTTCAATGGATCTGAGACGGAGAGTCTAAAACATTATAAATGCAACGCCTGTGTGCGATTTGAGGCGGGCCAGCGTGTAAGGATCGTTGAGGACAGCGGCACTTATGTAGTCGAATATCCAGTAGGTTCACCCGCGAAGAGTGTTTATGCTGACACCTCCAGTCGTGCAGCTTATGCAACTGAAGCAGAACATTCAAAGACCTCCGATAAGGCGCAGAAAGCCGTAACAGCTGATACTGCTTCCAGTGCCGGATCAGCAGATACTGCAGGTATTGCAGGAAGTGCAGAGGTTGCAAAAACCGCCCAAAGTGCCGAGAAGGCTGCAAATGCGGATAATGCTACTAAT
>JFBN01301436.1_pt1 | contig 11251 bp, 8 predicted proteins | sample 768741 | NCBI WGS metagenome assembly JFBN01 (sample SAMN01983846, study PRJNA193217) | chicken gut metagenome | biome: terrestrial biome; isolation source: ceca of Broiler chicken | host: Gallus gallus | place: United Kingdom: England | collected 2010-09-07
GCGCCCTTTTCAAACCAGGAGAACGCCCGGCGGGGATCCTTGGGCACCCCTTTGCCCACGACGTAATAATATCCCAGGGCATTGTAAATGCCGGTATCCCCCTGATCCGCCGCATACTCCATCCACTCGATGCCCACAGCGGGGTCGGTATTTTTGCCGATGAGCCCCGCCTGCCGGGCGTCAAAGGGCAGGCCCGCCTCCCGGGCATGCTCCATGGTGCCGTAAGGTTCCGCCAGCGCCAGCAGAGGAATGCCCAGGTCTTCCCGCTTGCCGTCCTCCACCGGGTTTACCTGGATCTTCTGGCCGTCATAGTGCTGCCAGGCCCACTGCGCCGTCTCCGGCGTCAGGGGCGCGGCGCCCAGATAGGCCATGAGCAGGCGGCAGGCCTGCTTGGTCTCGGGATCCTGGGCGGTGTTCATGGCCTGCTCCATCAGCATGGCGGCGTCCATCCGCTTGCCGGTGGTCATCAGCTGCAGGGCAAAGCCGTATTTCTCCATGGGGCCGCCCCGCTCGGCGCTGATGGCCTCATAGTGGAGAGCTTTCTCCTCGTCCTTCTCGCAGCCGTAGCCGTTGCGGCACTGCTCGGCGTAGGCGGCCGCCGCCTCGGCATTGTGCAGCTCCGCCGCCATGCCGTAGGCCCGGTGGCATTTTTCGGGGTCGTTCAGCTCCTTGCCGCCCCACAGTCTGGCCAGTTTCAGCCAGATCTGCTGGCACTCCTCCTCGGTGTAAATATTGCGGTCGATCAGGTCCGCCGCTTTCTGCAGGAACCTCACCGCGCGCTCCGGCTCCCCCATCCGGGCACAGGCATCTGCCGCCGGGATCAGGGCGTCCGGCTGGCCCTTCTCGGCGCCGCGGATCAGCTCGGTGAGGCCGGACGGCGCCTGCGCCGTCTTGGGGGCGGCCGGGGCCCCTTTCTGCTCCTCCAGTTCCCGGGCGGCCATCTCGCTGCCCGCCTGGGCGGCACTGCGCAGATATTTTTTGTACATGTCCGCATCGGCGGTCACACCCTTGCCGGTCCGGTAAAACTGCGCCATGGCATACAGTGCTTCCGGGCTGTCGGGGTCGATCTCTTCCGAATTGCGAAGGGTCTCAAAATCCAAATCCTCATACTGGAACATTTTTCTCATCCTTTCTTGTCGAGACCGGTCCCGGGCAGACGGTCTGCCGCTTTCGGTCCTGTCAAAAATATAGGGAATGATTTTTCAAACTGTTCACCCGCGGGTGAGCAGAAATCTGAAACAGTATTATTTTCATTATACTGTATCGCCATATTTTTTCAATCGGGCAGGGCGGCGGGGGAGGAAATTTCAGATTTTATGCCGGCCAAGGTTGAACCCGCCGGATTTTTGGGACTATAATACCTGATATAAGAGTTTTGCCGCCTTTTTTCCATGACAAGGAGGTTTTTGCATATGGACCACGCCAACGACAGCCGCCGGGCTGCGCTGTATGCCGACCGTCTGACCCAGCAGGCCACCTCGCTGCAGAAGGCCGTGCTGAACTTCATGGTAGCCACTTTGCAGAGCATCATTCCCGAGGACAAGTTTGCCGCCATCTTCCGCGCCGGATGCGCCCAGCCGGAACAGGAAAAACAGCGCTCGGTCATCGACCGCAACCGCGTCTGGGAAGCCCTGCCCGACAACTGCGGCGGCCAGAAAAAGCCCCGCGCCAACTCCCCGGCCTTTGACGACTACTTAAAGAAGGTGCTGACCGCCCCTGTCTCCCCCGACCTGCGCCGGGAACTGCTGGGCAAGCTGGACATGCAGGCCTGTTTCAAACTGTTTGTCTATCTGCCGGAGGACAAGGCCGGGTGCAGCATGGCCGACCTGGCCCGCCAGCATTGCCCCCGGCTTGCCAGCATGCGCAAATTCCAGTGGGAGGATCTCTTCCACGCCGCCATCCATCTGCGCAACGACTTTGCCCACGCCTCCACCGCCTCCAGCAAGCCCGAGACGGCAGCCGCCTGGCAAAAGATCTACGAACCCTGGATGCAGGTGGTGGACTGCCTGCGCAGCGACGCCGTCAAGGCCGAATATGACGAGGTGCACCGCATTTACGACGAGGCCGCCGCCATTGCCTTTTATTCGGCGGAGGACATTGCCAAGGAGATGCAGGGGCTGCTCACCGCGGACCAGGTGCGGGAAATGCTGGGTCAGAGCGGGTTTTCCTTCACCGACGGCTTTGTGGACGCCCCGCTGAACAACGTTCTGGGCTATCTGTCCGACGCCGTGCGCCGGGAGGAGGAGCGCGCCCGGGAAGAGCGGGAGCGGGAGGAGCTGCGCGCCGAAAACGAGGCCCTTGCCGCCCAGAACCGCGCCTTCCAGCAGCAGCAGGATGCCCGCCGCCTGCAGGAGGAGGACATCCGCCTGCGCATGGCCCAGAAAAAACTGGACGGCATCCCCGCCCTGGATCTTCTGGCCAGCTACGCGGGGGGCAGCATGGACCAGCGCACCCTGCAGGAACTGGTGCGCACCCATCAGATCATCCTGACCCCCAGTCTGCTCAAAAGCGCAGGCGGCAAGTATTTTCTGGGCAGCCGGCTCTACCCCGCCGCCCGCACCGCCGGGCGCCCCCTCCTTCTTGTGGAGCGCACCGCCATGCTGCGGCTGATCCGGGACATTGACCGGCTGGATGCCCTGCGGCAGAAATATCAGCTTCTGGCCCCCATGGGTCCCGCCTACGCCCCCCAGCGCCAGGATCTGGAACAGGAGATCGCCCCCCTGGAACAGTCCAAGGGCACCTACGTTTTTGCCATGGACCAGCTGAAGGTGAAGCTGACCGGCGTGGCCGACCCGCTGTACACCGATGACGAGGCCCTGGTGCGCACCCTGCAGGATCATCCCTTTGAGCGGTACTGCGTCTTTGTCAGCGGCGCCACCAGCCTGCCCAAGCTCATCGACCGTGCCCGGCTGCCCTTTGTGACGGTGGTGCGGGTGCAGGGCAACGAGCTGGTGGGGGTGGACTGCATGGTGCTGCGCCATTTTCTGCCCTTTGCCGCCCCCAGCCTGGACGACCCGCTGGTGATGCCGCTGGTCAAGGAGAGCTTTGTCCGCACCGACCGGCTGCTCAAAGAGATGATGGAGGAGAACGCTTCCCCCCTTTCGAAAGACCGGACAGCTCCCGCGGAAACGGCGCGGGATTCCGCGGCTCCCGCTGCCGCCCCGGCTCCCGCCCCTGCGCCGGCCCCTGTTTCCGCGCCCGCGCCCACTCCCGTTTCCGCTTCTGACCCGGCCGGGGCAGCCTTTCCCCGGGTGACCCCGTCCCCGGCTGCCCCGGCGTCTGCCCCCGCCCCCGCGGCGGAGATGCCGGTGAAAAAGCCTCAGGCGGCTCCTGCCCCCGCCCCTGCAACCGGGGCGCCGGTGAAGACGCCCCAGGCCGGTCCCGGACCCGGGACGACGGCGAAAAAGCCTCAGGCCGCTTCCCCTGCCCGGCAGAAAAACGCCCCCTTCCCCAAGGACCCGCCCCTGCGGGTGATGGATGAGACGCTGCTGCCTTTTCCCGGGGAAGGGAAAAACGGCATGGTCCTCTACACCGAGGAGCACCGCCCCGTGACGCTGCGCGGTCTGCTCACCGAGGACGGCGAGCCCGCCGAGGGCGGCGAGGGCACGCTGTTCCTCACCGACAGCGAGGGGATCGTGGCCAAGATCTACAACCGGGAACACCTGACGGTGGGCCGCCGGGACAAGCTGACCGAGATGCTGGCCCACGATCCCGGCATGGCGGAGCTCTGCTGGCCCACCCACATGCTCTACACCGAAACCGGAGATTTCTGCGGCTACACCATGCCCCGTGCTCCCCAAAACGCCCTTCCCTTTGCCAAGTCGGTGCTGAAGATCGGCTCTCCCAGCCAGCGCCAGGCCCTGATGGCAAACTGGACCCGCAAGGACCTGATCCGCACCGCCCTGGCGGCGGCCCGCATCATGGCACAGCTGCACAAACACAACATCCTCATGGGGGATGTGAACGGCGGCAACTTCATGGTGGACCTGAAAAACAGCGGCCGGGTCTATGTGGTGGATACCGACAGCTTCCAGTTCGGGGGATTCCCCTGCCCGGTGGGCATCGAGAAATTCACCCATCCCGGCATCCGGGAGCGACTGAACATCCACGGCGCCCTGGACTTCAAGACCATCCTGCGCACCGAGAGCGAGGACGACTACGCCTTTGCCATCCTGCTGTTCGAGATCCTCTTCCTGGGCCAGAACCCCTTTGCCACCAAGACCGACCTGGACTTCACCCAGGCCATGGCCCAGCGCCGCTTTGCCTACGCCGAGGTGGAGCGCAACAGCGGCGACTTTGAGGTGCCCGACGGCGACAACTGGATGATCTGGAAAAACCTGCCCAAGAAAGTGTGCGAGGCCTTTGGCCGGACCTTCCTGGACTGGCATTCCACCACCGCCGCCGAGTGGGCCGACCTGATGAGCTCCTACCTCTACTGCGTGGAGCGGCTGGGCTTCAGCGACGAGCTTGCCCCCGCCAAATACCACGAATTCAACCCGGAAAATCCCACCTATGTGGATCTGGTCTGTCCCTTCTGCCACCGGGCGTTCAACCTCCACAAAAAGCAGGTGGAGCGGCTGAAAGCCCAGGGCAAGCCGATCTTCTGCCGCAACTGCCTCAACTCCCTGGAAAACCACAAAAACGACCGCTGCCGGGTGACCTGTTCCTCCTGCGGCAAGGTGTACGAGACCTCGGTGGAAGACGCCGTGCTCATCGAGTCCGGCCTGGCCGAGGCACTGTGCGATACCTGCCGCCATACCACCGTCACCTGCGACGGCTGCGGCAAGACCTTCCTCATGGAGAAAAAGCGGCTGGCCGAGCTGAAAGCCAAGGGCGTGCGGGAGATCTACTGTTCCGACTGCCGCACCCAGGTCACCGTCCCCTGTGAGAGCTGCGGCAATGCCGTGCAGATGCTCAAGGGGCGGAAAATTTCCATGGAAAAGAAAGGCCAGCACATCTACTGTTCCCAATGCTGGAACCGCACCCCCGTCACCTGCGGCCGCTGCGGCACCCGGTTCCTCATGCCGGTGTGGCAGCAGATCCAGAACCGGGACAAAAAGCGCAGCCCCCTCTGCGACAACTGCCGCAAACAGATCCGCGCCCGCCGGAGATGAACCGTTTTCCCTACTGAAAGGAGAGTTTTCTTATGGCTATGGACACTTCCTCCACCGCCCGCGAGCTGTTTCTTCAGGACAGCCAGATGGCCAACAACCGCAGCATCCGCATCCTGATCTGCCTGTGCATCGACTGTTCCATCTCCATGCAGATCAGCGGCGCCATCCAGGAGATCAGCGCCGGGGTCACCGCCTTTCTGAAAAAGGTGGACGAGAACTTTCTGGCCCGGGATGCCGCCGAAATCTGCCTGGTGACCTTCGGCAACGAGGCGAAGGTCCTCTGTGAGTTCGGCTCCGCCGAGGCGGCCCTGAAACAGCTGGCCGCCACCCCCATCGCCGCCCGGGATTCCGAGACCTCCCTGGCCGCCGGGGTGCAGCTGGCCCTGGACCAGATTGAGGACTACCGCCAGCGGCTGTCCAGCGTCAACAACAACTGCTACACCCCCTGGCTCATCATCATCAGCGACGGGGACTCCTCCGAACTGGACCGGGTGGTGCGCCAGGCCGCCGACCGGGTGCAGCACCTGCTGCGCACCTTCAAGCTCAAGACCATGTGCCTGAGCATGGGGGACGGCACCCGCAGCCTGAACGATTTCAGCATCGACGGCAAGGTGGACCGTCTGGAAAACATGGTGGTCTCCAAATTTTTCGACAACCTCAGCCGCAACGTCAGCCAGGCCAGCCGTGACACGGTAGAGCACGGCGGCATGGATGCCCCCACCGACTGGCACTGAGGATTCTCTGTACTCTGATCCGTTTGGGAGGTAAATGTGATGCAAGCAAAATTTGCCGCCGGTGTGGTGCGGGGCCGCAGCCACGCCGCCGCCGGTCTGCCCTGCCAGGACCGCGCCGGGGGATACCGGGACGACACCCTGGCCGCCGTTGTCCTCAGTGACGGCGCCGGCAGCTGCCCCCACAGCGAGCAGGCCGCCGAGACGGTGGTGAACTGGCTGCCCGGATACCTCTCCCGGCATTTTGAGGACCTTTACGCCGATGACAGCCCCGACGCCGCCGTCCGTCTGGTCCAAGACGGCCAGCAGGCCCTGGAGGTGCTGGGCCTGCCCATGGAGGAGTGCTACTGCACCCTGCTGTTCTACGCCCGCCACCGGGACGGGCGCTGGCTGTGCGGCCACATCGGGGACGGCTATCTCTTTGAGAGCGACGCCGAGGGCGTGCGGGTGCTCTCCTACCCCGAAAACGGCCTCTACTCCTACGAGACCTATTTTCTCTCCCAGGACTGCGCGGCGGAACATCTGCGGCTGCAGCGGGGAGTCTGCGGGGAGGAGCGCTGCGTCCTGCTGGCCAGCGACGGCAGCGCCGACGGCCTGTATGACCGGGAGGAGCACGTCCCTGCCCAGGCGGTGGAGGTGCTGTGCAGCTGGCTGGCCAACCCCGACAACCCGCCGGAGACGGTGCGGGAGGCCTATCTCCGCGCCATGGAGGACAAGCTGTCCTCCCACACCCACGACGACATGAGTCTGGCCGCCCTGTGGTGCAGCGGCCAGGATATTCCCTGCCCTTCCGAACCAGAGTGAGGCAGCGCCACACAACCGAATATCACAGGAGGAATCCATGGCAAAAACACTGTATTTCACCCGCCACGGGGAGACGTTCTGGAATGTGGAGAACAAGATCTGCGGCGCTACCGACATCGCCCTGACCCCAAAAGGCGAAGAGCAGGCCACCGCCCTGGGGCGCCGGCTCCGGGAGATGGCCCTGCCCATTGACCTGGTGCTGGCCTCCCCCCTCTGCCGGGCCGCCGAGACCGCCCGCATCCTGGGCCGGGAGGCGGGGCTTCCGGTGGAGGTCGAACCCCGCCTGACCGAGCAGAACTTCGGCGTCTTTGAGGGCACGCCCCGGGACGGCGCCGACTTCCACGCCGCCAAGGCCCACTTTGCCAACCGCTTCGGCACGGGGGAATCCATGCTCCAGATGTCCGCCCGCATCTATCCTTTGCTGAACGAGCTGCGCCGGGGAGACAAGACCTGCCTGCTGGTGGCCCACAACGGCATCGCCCGCATCGTCTACAGCTATTTTTACTCCATGTCCAACGAGGAGTTTGCCTCCTTTGCCATCGGCAACTGCGAGCTGCGGCAGTATGTTTTTGTGTGAGGCCCGATTTTCCTCCGTCACAGCGATGAATTTTTGCCGGTCTGCCCCGCCTTTGTTTGTGGAAAGACGCAAAATGCAGCTGGGAACTATTGACAAATGCACTCTGCCGTGCTAAACTGCCAGACAATAACCGACGAAACAAAGACGTTTCACACCCGCGGGGTGTGGAGCGTCTTTCTTTTTTACCACCGGGAGGGAACATGGCATGATCAAGCTGGAAAAGGTCAACAAGTACTTCGGGGACCTGCACGTCCTGAAGGATGTCTCTCTGGAGGTGGCCGAGGGCGAAAAGCTCGTCATCATCGGGCCGTCCGGTTCGGGCAAGTCCACCACGGTACGGTGCATGAATTTTCTGGAGGAACCCACCAGCGGCCACGTCTACATCGACGGCGTGGAGCTGACCCACAAGAACAAGCGCCAGATCGTCCGGGACAACATGTCCATGGTGTTCCAGCAGTTCAATCTCTACCCCCACATGACGGTTCTGAAAAACCTGACCCTGGCCCCCGTCAAGCTGCACCACAAGTCCCGCAAGGAGGCGGAGGAGCTGGCCTATCACTATCTGGACGTGGTGGGACTCACCGACAAGGCCCACGCCTATCCCACCATGCTGTCCGGCGGCCAGCAGCAGCGCATTGCCATCGCCCGGGCCCTGTGCGTCCAGAGCAAGATCATCCTGTTTGACGAGCCCACCTCCGCCCTGGACCCCGAGACCATCCAGGAGGTTCTGGACGTCATGATCCGCCTGGCCAAGGAGAACATCACCATGGTGGTCGTCACCCACGAGATGGGCTTTGCCCGCCAGGTGGCCGACCGGGTGGTCTTTATGGCCGACGGCCAGATCCTGGAGGAGGGTACCCCCGAGCACTTCTTCACCAACCCCGACAACGAGCGGGTGAAGCAGTTCCTGGGCAAGATCCTGCACTGATTCGGTACCCGATGCCCCCGGCATCCGGATATAGAGGGAAATTTTCATATATTAGGAGGAAATCACCATGAAAAAGCGCAACGCCATTCTTTCGTCCGTCCTGGCCGGCGCCATGCTGCTGAGCCTGACCGCCTGCGGCGGCACCGACGATTCGTCTTCTTCCAGCGCGGCAGAGACCGGAGACTCTTCCTCCGCTGCCGCCACCGGTGAGGCATCCGGCGAGGCCCTGGGCGCCGATACAGGCCATTGTGGACCGGGGCGTCCTGCGGGTCGGCGTCAAGAACGCCGTGGTGGGCTTCGGCTACCAGGACCCCGCCACCGGCGAATACTCCGGCATGGAGATCGAGCTGGCCAAGAAGCTGGCCGACCAGCTGGGCGTTGACGTGGAGTTCACCACCGTCACTGCCGCCACCCGTACCGAGCTGCTGGATTCCGGCGACATCGACTGCGTGCTGGCCACCTTCACCATCACCGATGAGCGCAAGCAGAGCTGGGACTTCACCACCCTCTACTACACCGACTACGTCACCGTGCTGGTGGAGGATTCCTCCGGCATCACCTCCCTGGCTGACCTGAAGGGCAAGCTGGTGGGCGTCTCCTCCGGTTCCACCTCCGCCCGCTCCCTGGTGGAAGCCATGATCGAGGACGGCGACATTGAGGGCACCGGCTTCTCCGCCGACACCTTCGACCCCGCCACCTGGACCGACGGCGTCACCTTCCAGCAGTTCGACGACTACCCGGCCATCTCCACTGCCCTGAGCGCCGGCACTGTGGACGCCTTCTGCGTGGATAAGTCCATCCTGGCTGTCTACAAGACCGAGGGCCGCAGCTACATCGACGCTCAGTTCGCACCCCAGGAGTACGGCATCGCCACCAAGAAGGGCAGCGACTTCTCCACCTACTGTAACGACTTTGTGGAGACCTGCCTGTCCGACGGCACCATCGACGGCTACATCAGCGAGTTCAACCTGGGCTGATGACTTCCCGGCACTGACCGGGCAATTCCAAGGATCCAACGGGGCGGGCTGGGGCTGATCCCCGGGCCCGCCCCTTTTTTCGCAGGAGGGAAACAGGTATGGCAGAGCTGCTTTCGCCCGAGGCCTGGGGCAAGGTCTGGACCTATCGCGGCACCTTTCTCATGGGATTCGGCAACACGCTGGAGACAGCCATCTTCGGCCTGCTGCTGGCCCTGGCACTGGGCATTGTATTCGGCCTGATGGCCACCAGCGGCAAAAAGCCCCTGATGGCGGTGGCCCGGGTCTACGTGGAATTTTTCCAGAACACCCCCATCGTGCTTCAGATGTGCTTTCTCTATTATGTGCTGGCGTTTTCCGGCGCCAAGGTCAGCATCATCCTCACCGGCATCGTCAGCCTGGGCATCTACACCGGCGCCTACATGGCCGAGGTGGTCCGCGCCGGCATCCAGGCGGTGCCCAAGGGCCAGTTTGAGGCGGCGGCCAGCCAGGGCTTCGGCTATGTGGAGACGATGTACTACATCATCTTCCCCCAGAGCCTCAAGATCATCCTGCCGCCCATGGTCAACCAGGCGGTGAACCTCTTCAAGAACACCAGCTGCCTTTACATCGTGGGCGGCGCCGACCTGATCTCGCTGACTTACAGCTTTGTCACCGGCGCCACCACCGGCGGCGCCTACGCCCCCGCCTATCTGGTGTGCGGTGCTCTGTTCTTCGTGGTCTGCTTCCCCCTGTCCACCCTGGCTTCCACCTGGGAGAACAACCTCAAACGCCGGGACCGCCGCAGTGCGGCCATCGTCAAACAGCTGGAAACGGAGGTGGCGTAAATGATCGACTGGCAGGCAAGCTTTTCCATCCTGGCCAAGGAGGGCGTCGCCGTCTACATCCTGCGGGGTGTGGCCTTCTCGCTGGTCATCTCGGTGTGCGCCGTGGTGGTCAGCCTGCTCATCGGCTCGGTGCTGGCCCTGCTGCGCAACTACTGCTCCGGCCCCAGCCGGGTGTTCAAGTGGATCGCCACGGCATACATTGAACTGTTCCGCAACACACCGCTTTTGTTCTGGATCTTCATCTGCCTGGTGTTCTGCCCCGTGCCCGGATTCTTCACCCACCGCATGCTGGGCCTCACCAGTGTGGAGGTCCGCGTCCTCTTCCGCGCCTTTGTGGCCCTGGTGCTGTTTGAATCCTCCATCATGGCCGAGATCATCCGCGGCGGCCTCAACTCGGTGGCCGCAGGACAGTTCGAGGCCGGGCACTCCCAGGGCTTCAGCACGGTGCAGATCCTGCGCTACATCGTCCTTCCCCAGGCCTACCGCGCCGTGGTGCCCACCCTGCTCAGCCAGGTCATCAGCACCATCAAGGACTCCAGTTATCTGGCCAACGTGGCCGTCATCGAGCTGATGTCCCGTGTGCGCCAGATCCTGGCCACCTCCAACATGTACAACGGTGCGGGCGCCCAGCTGGTCAGCGACGTCTTTGTGCTGTTCGGCATCGCCTTCATCATCTATTTCGTCATCAACTTTGCACTGTCCTGCGCGGTGCGGTCGCTGCAGCATCCCCGGCCCCGGCGGACTGCACGCCCGGCACAGACGGCGCAGACCGCACAGTAAGGGGGCGTTTTTGTGGCAAAACAGTATGTCATCACCCTGTCCCGGGACTTTGCCAGCATGGGGCGCAGCATCGCCCAGAATCTGGCCGGACGGCTGGGGTGTGAGTTCTACGACCGGGACATCGTGGAGCAGGCGGCCCGCCGCATGGGCCTGCCCGTCTCCGAGGTGGCCGACAACGAGGAGGCCGCCCACAACCTTTTTTACCGCCGCATCTATCCCCTGGGCATGGGGGTCAAGAGCATGCAGGACGAGATCTTCCAGGTGCAGAAAAACATCATTCTGGACCTGGCCTCCCGGCACAGCTGCATCATTGTCGGCCGCTGCGCCGATGAGATCCTGAAAGACCGCCCCGATGTGTTCAACGTGCACATCTTTGCCACCAAGGCCGAACGGCTGAAAAACTGCGTGGAAAAGCTGGAAATGGACGAGGACACCGCCCGCCGCACCATGGCCCGGGTGGACAAGGCCCGTGCCGGCTACCACCGGGTCTACGGCGGCGGCGATGTGACCGCCAAC